>JABAOC010000768.1_pt2 | contig 21447 bp, 17 predicted proteins | sample 7062161 | NCBI WGS metagenome assembly JABAOC01 (sample SAMN14538625, study PRJNA623070) | marine sediment metagenome | biome: marine biome [ENVO:00000428]; feature: marine pelagic biome [ENVO:01000023]; material: deep marine sediment [ENVO:00002113] | place: India: Gulf of Khambhat ... | reverse complement strand
CTGACCTTCACCACGCCTTCTTCCGAGACCTCCACGAGCTCCACATCTCCCCCATCAGCCTTGAGATGAGGCCGGATCTCATCCAGGGCTTTCTCGACATTTTCTTTCATGCGGCTCTCTCCTTAAATTTTTTCTCCTGTCTGAGTCCATACTATATTCCATTCCGGACAATTTCTCAATGTTTATTGGGGTCAGGCTTTGATAAATTTGATAATTATGAAGTTCTCAAAAACATATTTGATTATTATCACATTTTTCTTTTTTTCCATTAAAGCGAAACTTAATGTCCCACAAGTTATCAAAGTTTTCAAAGCCTGACCCCGTCAATTATTAGAAATTTTTTCAGCTTTTCCTCTTGACAATTCTTTGAAAGTTGTTATTTTCTTGTTAAGGAACCGATGGAAGAAATCGAAATCATGAGCTGGTTGACTCTGGATGCCATAAGTCAAGCGGCGGAAACAAGTGAAACGGTGGGAGACCTGCAGGTGGGACACTGCAAATCCGTGTTCTGTCAGATTGAAGAGGATTACCTAGAACTTTGCTACAGCGACACAACAGCGAATTATCTCAGGCGCTTTGAGGATAAAGATGAATTCGAAGCCGCTCTCGCACAACGCAAAGAGGAAGAAGGAGAAGCTTCTTACGAAGAAAATCCGGGATACAAAGATGAAGATTTTGCCGGCGAAGAAGAGGACGAAGAACTGGATTTAGAGATCAGCGACGAGCCTGAAAACTTCTGATCCAGTTTTGAAATTTATCCCGCGCAATCCGCTCAACGCTCTCATCCCTCAGTCATTCAGCAAGTAACGGCCAACAGAATCAGACGTTTCCCGTACGTCTCTCCCCCTTTTCCTTTACCTGGCTATCCTTTTTCGCCCTGTTCATCCTCTCCATTTTTGATCTTTTTTTTGAGCTGGTTGAGCATATTCAAGGCATCCAGGGGGGCCATCTCAGAAATCGGGCACATTTCGATCATCTCTTTGATGTCTTTGAGCAGCTCCTGCTCTTTATCTTCCTTAAACAGAAGAAGCTGCGCTTTATCCCGTTTTTTCGAAGAGCGGTACGCGAGCCTCGGGAGTCCGGCGTCATCCAACTCCTGTTTCTCCAGGTTGAAAAGGATCTCTTTGGCTCTGTCCACAACGGCCCGAGGAATCCCGGCGAGCTTGGCCACATGAATTCCATAGCTCTGGTCTGAAGGCCCTGAGACGATCTTCCTCAGGAAAACAATATCGTCTTTTCTCTCTTTCACAGTCACGTGATAATTCTTGATACGCGATAACGTCAACGCCAGCTCGGTCAACTCGTGGTAATGAGTCGCGAACAGGGTCTTGGCCCGGATATCTTCCTTTTCATGGAGGTGCTCAGCGACAGCCCAGGCGATGCTCAGTCCATCAAAAGTACTCGTTCCTCTGCCTATTTCATCCAGCAAGATCAGGCTTTTCTCCGTGGCGTTATTCAAGATCCGGGCCGTCTCGAGCATTTCCACCATGAACGTGGACTGACCGACGCTCAGAAAATCCATGGCCCCGATTCGGGTGAAGATACGGTCGACCACGCCTATAGAAGCTTCGCGCGCGGGCACGAAAGAGCCCATCTGGGCCAGGATGCAGACCAAAGCGACCTGCCTCAGGTAGGTGGACTTTCCCCCCATATTCGGCCCTGTCACGATCAGAATCTGATCTTCCTCCCGGTCCAGGAATGTGTCGTTGGGGATAAAAGGCTCGTCGTTTGTCACTTCGATAACCGGATGCCGACCCTCCACAATCCTGATCCTGTCCTGAGTGTGGACTTCCGGACGGCTGAAATTCCGGACGGACGCAAGCTCTGCCAGCGAGGAGAGAACATCCAAGGCTGCGACCGCCTGAGCAATCTTCTGAAGCCTTTCAGTCTCCTTCGAAATCCTCTCCCTGACTTTGAGGAACAGGTCATACTCCAGCTCCGTGATCCGCTCCTCGGCATTCAGGACCTTCTCTTCGTATTCCTGGAGTTCGGGTGTGATAAACCGCTCTGAATTCGCCAGGGTCTGTTTCCGGATATAACCATCCGGAACAAGGGACAGGTTCGGCTTGGTGACTTCGATGGAGTACCCGAACACTTTGTTGTAGCGTATCTTCAAAGAAGAGATCTTTGTTCTCTCTCTTTCTTTTTTCTCGAGAAGGGAAATAAAGCTTTTTCCGGAATGGCTCAATTTCCTCAGCTCATCCAGTTCGGAATTGTACCCCTCCTTAATAATCCCTCCCTCGGTCAACAGAAAAGCGGGTTCATCCCGGATCGCTTTGTCGATCAAATCCACAAGGTCCCGGGCATCGTCCCAATTTTTCCGGATCTTTTTGACTATCTTAGACGTGAGCGGCTTGATGGTCTTCTGAATATGAGGGAGAGGCAGAAGAGATTTTTTCAGCGAGATGAGGTCGCGCGCGTGGGCGACTGCCAGAGAAATTTTTCCCGTCAGGCGTTCAAGGTCAAAAATCTCTTTCAGACACCCTCTCAATTCCTGCCGTTCGATGATGTGATCGAGAAACTCCGAGACGGCCTCCAGTCTTCGGTTGATCTCGGAGCAGTCGAGCAGAGGCTGAAGGAGCCAGCTCCGGAGGAGTCTTCCCCCCATAGAAGTCACTGTGCAATCGATGATATCGAGGAGCGAATCTTTAACGCTCCCGTCCCTCAAGTTTCTCACGAGTTCCAGGTTCTTTATCGTCGTCGCATCCAGGACCATCTGGACGTCGGTTTGGATATACGAGACCTTATGAATCAGAGAAAGGGAATCCTTCCTCACATTTTTCAGATAATCCAGAAGGGCGCCCGCTGCAGAGACGGCAAGGTGTTTATCCTCCAGGTCGAATCCTGCCAGAGACTTGACCTTGAAATGTCCCTCCAGAATACTTTTGGCCTGGGAATAATCAAACACCCACTCCTCGAGCGGACTTTTCAAGACCGACACCATGTTGTTGCGCAAAAGGACTTCAGTCAGCTTCTCCTCCTGGCCTTCCGGAAATATGATCTCCTTCGGAGCAATCCTGAAAAGCTCATCGCCAATGATCCTTTTATCCCGAGAATCACTCTGAGCGGTTTTCATCTGGCCTGTGGAGAGATCGATCAATGCCAGCCCCCAGCTTTTATCTTCCAGGTATAAACTGGCGATGTAGGTACTTTCTTTGGCCTCCTCGAGTTCAAATTCGACCGCAGTTCCCGGTGTCAGGACCTTGACCACGTCTCTTTTGACAACGCCTCTCGCCTGCTTGGGATCCTCCACCTGCTCGCAGATAGCCACTTTAAATCCCCGCTTGAGAAGCTTCGCGAGATAGGATTCAGCGGCATGATAGGGAATTCCGCACATCGGAACTTTCTGGCGGGATGTCAGAGCGATCTCCAGCACGGCGGAGGCGACTTTCGCGTCCTGGTAAAACATCTCGTAGAAATCCCCGAGCCGGAAGAAAAGAAGCGCATCCTGGTGCTCTTTTTTGATTTTCTGGTACTGCTGCATCATCGGCGTGAGCGAGTTTTTTTTGGCCATTTTCTTGAATTCACTATACTCGCAGAGGTTTGTTTTTTCAACACAAAAGGGGACAAGCTGCTTTTTCTTCGGGGATTGTCCCATTCAGTCCTTAATTAAAGAAAGAGAGGGACTGTCCCCCTTCCCGAAGAAAAAGCAGTCTCTCATCTTTTGTGTTTATCAACGTTATCAAACCCTGACCCCAATATTGACAACGGGGAGAGGCTGTAGTATATCTCCTAAAATGAACCTCCCCATCTTCATCACTCTGTTGAGGATACTGCTGATCCCAGGGCTTGTTGTCGCTCTCCTCACTGATTTCGAAGGAAAAGAACTGACCGCAGCAGCCATATTCATCGTGGCCGCCTTCACGGATACGATCGATGGAATCCTGGCGAGGCGAAGAAAACAGATCACAGCGACAGGGCAGCTCCTGGACCCGATCGCAGACAAACTTCTGGTCGCCTCCGCTTTTATCTGTCTTGTCGAATTGGGGGCTGTCTCCGCCTGGATGGTCATCATCATTTTGGGGCGGGAGATCGCGGTCACAGGATTCCGAGCACTCGCTTCATCCAAAGGAATCCTCATCTCCGCGAACTGGCTTGCTAAACTGAAAATGCTGTTCGAGTCCATCACGATAATAATATTGATACTCGGAGAGAAATTTTTGGGGGGTTTCTTCTTCCTTGCTCAGATCGGACTCTGGATCGTGATCGCCACAGCACTCCTCTCTGCTGCGCAATACTTTGTCAAATACGGACCCAGCGCTCTCTCTGCAGAGTCCTCAAAGTGACTCCCTGACCTTCTCCAGGGACTCCGGATCCTCCGCATTCATCAGGGTCGGAGGCGATTCCCATCGGCGGCTGATTCGCCGGCCCAATCCGGACAGCACTTTACCCGACCCCAATTCCACCAGCACATCGATATTTTCCTCGTTCAGTATTTCCATCGACCTGTACCAGAGGACCGGGCGGGTCACCTGTCTCTTCAGAGAATCTCGGGCTTCATCCCCTCCATGGATAATTTTTGCGTCCACGTTGGTGATTATCGGGAAATTCAGGTCTTTGAATTCGACTCCATCCAGATCAAGGGAAAGCTTCTCCTCCGCGCTTTCCATCAAGCGGCAGTGAAACGGCGCACTTACCGGGAGCATCACAAACCGGGGGGGATTTATGAGAGCCAGAGCCTTCTCGACAGCTTCTTTATGGCCGGCAATGACGATCTGTTCCTGGCTGTTCCAGTTCGCGATCTCAACCACACCGTCCGTGACTCCAGCTAAAGCTTTCTCCACATCTTCAAAGGCAGATCCCAGGACCGCCGCCATCGCTCCCACACCTACCGGCACGGCTTCCTGCATGTATTTTCCTCTTTTGTGGACAAGGCGGAGGGCATCCTCAAATTCCAAAGAGCCGGCCGCCACAAGAGCCGAATATTCACCCAGGCTGTGACCGGCAGCGATACTGGCGTCTTTTCCGAGGAGAACATAGGCCGCATAACTGACCGCAAGCAGAGCGGGCTGTGTGTTCTGTGTCAGTTTCAGCTCGTCTTCAGGACCTTCAAAACAAAGCTTTGAGATTTTGTAACCCAGAGCCTCATCCGCCCTCGCAAACATCTCCTGGGCCTTAGACGAGGAATCATAAAAATCTTTTCCCATGCCCACTTTCTGGGAACCCTGTCCGGGGAACAAAAAAGCCACACCACTCATCTCGACTCCTTCCTTGATCTATTCAGTCGACTTCAATTCTCTTATGATAATCTGAATATCAGATTTCTCCCTTAAATTCTTTATCCAATCCTGGATCTGAGCCTCGATCTTCTCCTGCTTGATCCCGGATTCAATCTCATCCAGGATCTCCATCATCGGCTTCGGTTCGACACCCTTTTCCCTTTGGGCAGGAACATAACTCCTCTGGTAATACTCTTCGATCTCCTTCAAACTGACCGGATTCACCTTGCTGAACCTCTCCGATATAATCGTTTGAAAAGCTATCCGCTCCCGCAGGAAATCCTTCAAATTCTCCCAATCCAGGCCGAAATGCACGAGCCTTCTCTCCACTTCTTCAGCCCCCAGCCTCTGCGTGATCCTCTCCATCTGTTCGTCGAGCTTCTCCTCTTCTATCAACCCTTCCCCCCCGGAGAATTGAATCACCACCTTCTGGTCGATCAATTTCTGGAGGACCAACGCGCGGTAATCTTCTGATTCCTCTTCAATTTCCTCCGCATAGAGCTTGAAAGCTTCGGCAATCCGCACATCGGTCAGCGTGATGACTTCTTCATTGACGACAGCCACGATGCGGTCGACCATTTGTGAGCCGGAAAATGCAGGTGCTGAACTGACGATCAGGCTCAGGAGAAAGAATATTGCAGCTCGCTGCATTCTCTGCATATCCATCAGAAAAGGTTTCCGATCGTGAAAAAAACTATAGGTTTCCTTTCCTCCCTGGGATCATTCAGGTTCCAGCCCAATTCCAGGCGTATCGGGCCCAGTGGAGTCCTGTACCGAAACCCGAAGCCGAGGGCATTCTCCAGAGAGATCAAAGCCATATCCTCTATTTCCTCGAAGACATTGCCGATATCATAGAAAAAAGTCCCTCTCAAATCCCTGAGCGCCGAAAGAATCGGAAACGTGACCTCAAAATTCAGCAGCAGTAAGGCCTCGCCTCCGACAGGTTTTCCCGACACCGCATCGACAGGGCCCAGCTCATCAAACCTTTCTCCCCGAAAAGAATTGCTGCCTCCGGCAAAAAATCTCTCATGAATCGGAATGTTCATCTTTCCGCCGCCAAATCCCAGACGAAAAGTCGTGTTAAAAAATATGTCGGGTACGATAGGCAGATAATGCTGGTTTCTGACGAATATCTTTACATAATTCGATTCCTCTTCCAGAAAGGGAAACGCCTTCTCCAGCGCAAGGCTGAGAAAAGATCCTCTATACGGATTGATCGGATCATTCCTTTTATCCCAGATAAAACTCCCGGTCAGCGAAGTCACAGAATACGGAGAAAACTGCCGGTCAACTTCATTCGGTTCGATTTGCAGGTCGATAAGCGTGGTCTCTGCCCATTTTAAGGCTGCCAAAAACATCACCTTCTCCGAAACGGGCTTTACCGTTGTCAAACTCATCCCTTTGCCGTCTGAAGTATAACTTTCGCGGGAAATCTGTTCCAACCAGGTGTTCAAGGACGTCACGACAGGAAGGCCGAAGAAATATGGCTGTTCCCAGGAGAGCACCGCCCTCCTGTCCACGAGACTGTACTGTCCCACAAGGCTGGCTTGACCCGTGGAACCAAAGACGTTGCTCCGGATGAACTCAGCGGTTCCCCTCAGCCTCATAGGCACATCCCAGATTCCGAATGCTTCAGGCTTAGTCGCGGTTTCCAGCCCGAATCCCAAACTGGCAAAATTCCTCTGTCCCTCTCGAATATTGATCACAACATTTTCCCGTTCGGGAGAGAGAGATATCTCTTCGATCTGCACACTCGTGAAAATCCCCAGCCGCTCAAGCCTCCTCTTGGACTCTCTGATCCTGTCAAAGTGGGCGTAGTCCCCTTCTTTGATCCTCATTTCGCGGAGAATAGCCTTTCTTCTTGTCGTATCGTTTCCAGTAATGACGATTTTTTCAATTTTAACTTTATGCCCTTCGTCTATCCTGAACCTGACGGAAAACAGATTCTCTCCCACTTCATTAATTCTGGTCGTGATCTCTGTCCCCCGGAATCCTTGGTTCAAGTAGTGATTCTCCAATTTTTCCACGTCTTTTTGCAGGTTGAGTGGGACATACGGCCCGCCTTCGGAACTGCCAATCTGCTCAAACAAAACTCTTGAATCAAATGAGTGGGCCCCTTCAAAAGAAATGCTTTGAATCTTCTGCTGGAGGCCCTCCTGGATAAAGAACAGAACTTCCACCCCATTTCTTTTCCGCACAAAGTTAGTATCAACGCGCGCATCCGGGAATCCTCTCAATTCATACAGAAACTCAATCTCTTCGGGCAAACTCAACAGCCTTTGCCCGTCTATCCATTTGAGAAGAGGACTTCTTTCTCCCACCCCAAGCTCCTTTTCCAGCTGAGAGGGAGCAAAATAAGTCAATCCGTTGTATATGATGTCTAAAATCTTATTCTTTTCATTCGGAGTCACCGTGTGTATCACACGCATCTTGTTGTCTTCTCTCTCTATAGATGATGTGACCGAGGCAAAAAGATAATCCTTCTGCCTCAAGTAGCTCAGGATCTTGGCTTCTCCTTCAGCCACACCCCAATCTTCAAATATTCGTGTTTCCCAGATCGGGCGCAAAATCTCTAAAGGAACTTTCGCTCCCTTCACAACAATCTCAATCCTCTCGTTGGGGATGACAATCAAGGTCAGTGAAGCCGTCCCTTCTTGGTCATCAAATCCGACTCTTCCGACTTCGATTTCCGCTCTCTGGTATTCATTCGCGCTGTAAACATCTTTGATCTTTGTGATATCCTCGGCAAGCATCGAAGGAATAAGCCTTTTCCCTTCTTTGCTTTTCATGACAGTCCTCAGCTCGTTTTCAGGCAGAATCACCTCTCCAGAAAAACTGATCTCTGCGATGATGTACTTCTTGAAAGAGATGATCCGGAAGAAGACATCGAAGGAGGAACTTTTAGGGTCTTTTTTCGTGAAGGTCTCGATCTCTGGCTGAAAATACCCTTCTTGAGTCAAGGCCTCCTTCAATTCCTCGGACGCTTTCTCGAGTTTTTCTTCCGTGAAAAATGTACCCTCCCGCAGCGAATCAATGCTTTCCCTCAGTTTATGCCGCGGAATCTTTTCGTCTGTCTGGAAGACTATCCTTCGAGCGAAGAGTTTCCTCGTCAGAAGATAAGTCAACCGGACATCGATGTCTCCCTCTTTGACAACCTGAATTTCGGAGAAAAGCCCTGTCTTGTAGATCTGCTTGATGCTGGAGCTGACCCTGTTCAAAGAGAAAGGCTCTCCTTCTTTTACCGGGATCAGCTTCTTCATATCTTCTTCAGAGGATTGTCCATCGACCACAACAGAAACCGCGGCGATCCGGGGAGCGGAACTCAGAGACTGGGAAACAGACTCTATAGAAAGAAATCCCATAAACAGACAGAAAAGAGATAAACCGAAGACAATTTTCTTGCCGTGCATGGGATTAAAACCTCTTTCGAATCTTGACATCAAATGCGATCCGGCCTTCTTCATTACGGGTTCCGACTAAAGAGATATCATTTGTCAGCTGCCATTCCATCCTCACGATCTCATCTCTCTGAGTGTTCAGGTTGGTGGAATACAGGACAAAGAAGTTTTTTGATAATTTCTTTCCAACTGTCAGACGCGCGTTCATTTCCGAGGAAGATCCTCGGACAAACGGATCTATCCGGAATTGATCCATCGCGAAAAGTCCTTCGGCGCGTTTTGTGGCTTCCTCTGAAAGCTGAAATGAAAGCAAAGACGCTGAGCTCAGCTGTGTGCTGGCATCGTAGGAAAATGTCCTCTTGAAGGCCTCTCCCAATGCCAGCAGAGCAAGGACATCCTCGGGCGGCAAGGGAGGTGAGGAAGTGAATTCCGGATTGAGATTGTCCAACAGCCCTTCAAGAGAAAATGTGACTCTGTAATCCTTAACGTACGTTTCGCCTGTGAAGCTGATGTACGGCTCGGTGCTGACAGGATTTATGAAACTCACTCGTCCGACAAGGAGCTTAAATTCCCTGTCCTGGAAATACACTTCACCACTCAGGGCTTCTATATCACCCATTATGACCGGCTCACTCACATTGCCTGTGACATTCAAATCAAATCTCCCCCTGACTCTGCCTATGGAGTTCTCCATCCATGCATCGTCATCTGCACGCAACCGGATATCCAGTGAGAGGTCATCAAAAAAGCCGGGCTCTTCCTCGATCTGCAAATAGGGAATGGAATAAAAAGCGAACTCCTCATCCACTTCACGCCTCCAGGAAAGCCTGTGTGCGTAGAGGTCCCCTTTCAGGAGGAATTGGTCGGGCCCCTTGATCAGGTTCAATGTTCCATCGGCCAGAGCCCTTGTCCTTTCTGCCGGAGAAAGCAACAAATTCTCTCCCTGCAATCGCACATCGATTACCTCGATCCCTCCTGGACCGATTTTCAACTCCCCGTCTCCCTGCACATCGCCGCCACCCATTTTCGCCTGGAGAGAACGAAAAGTGAGCAGGTTGTTATCCACAAACATCAGTCCGGAGTAATCCCTGAAAGCATGGGCAAATCCGGGCACAGGGAAAACTGCACCCTTAAAATCAACCGCTCCTTTTACCTGAGGAGACAATTTGGGCCCCTTCACCTCACCAAGGTAATTGACGCGGCCTTCCGCGCCTTTCCCTATCCAGGGAAAAAGAAGGTCGAGGTTGTTGAAACTGCCTCTTATTCCGACCAAAATCATGTCCTCGATAAGGGGGATCGAGAAAGACACGTGGAAATAATTCTGACCGGGTAAAAAATTCCCCATCAGGTCCAAACCCAGTGTTCCATCCGATCGATTCAACTGTGCCAGTCCCCTGGCCTGGGTCTTCTGGAAAGGAGAATGGTAGAGGTCCTCTATCTCAAAAGGGCCCAGGGCAAAGTCCTGACCAAACACACCCTTTCCGTTGAGGAGGAAGCTCAAGTTTCCAGTCATCCCGGAATACAGAGAGGAGAGGTCGATCTCCTCGCCCAGCATGTCGATGTCGAACTCCTGGCTGGAAAAGCCAAAGGCGATGTCTCCTTTCAATACTCCTTCATGGATGCCGAACTGCAGCTCGGACAGAGAGACTGAATCCTCCCCCCATTCCAGCTTGCCGCTGACTTCCTTCAATTCCTGACCAATGAAATTCATACGGGAACCCGCAAAATCTCCTTTGACCCGGATATCCTCTCCTCTTTGTCTGATCTCAAAGTTCCCTGATGCTTCCCCTTCAAGAGGAAACTCGATGCTCAATGCGGGAAAAATCCTCTCCACGAAACCCCGCTCCATATGGACATCTGCTCGCACGCCCTCCATGCCGGAAAAGAGGCCGATTCTGCCCTTCATGTACGGATCATCTACGCTGAATCTCGTGAAGAAATCCCCCTTGATGATCTCGGCTTCCCCCGATACGGATTGAGCATCGAACTTCCCAAAACCTCCCGGAGAAAAGGAGAACCCTGCCTTGACCTGCGGATCAGAATACTCACCAAATATCTGCAGGTCCATTTTGCCGCTTCCGCGAATCTCGGGAAAAGCATAATGCTTTGAAAGCAAGACGGAGAGGAAATGTCTGCCTCTCTTCAGGTCGCTGACGGCACCTTGAATAACGATATCCAGGTCCTCGTTCACATTCATTTTCCCATCTAAAGCGAATTCGCCAAAATCAGAGATAATTCTGGGAGAAGAAAAAAGAACCTCTTTCTTTAAATTCCATCGGAACTTGAGCGGCCCGCGGAGAGGAAAACGCTCGAATTCCACAGGAGTATACTCGTCCCTGAATTCCAGGTCGGCCTCAAGCCTTTTTTTGTCAACTGAAAATTCCCCCCATGCCGGAGCGGAAACTGGCCACGGCAAATCAAAATATTCGGTGACCGGATCGAGGAAAGCGCCTTTCAACGTGCCTTCGACTCTATCCCCTGCAAACCGCAGCTTGACATACTCCCTTGGCGATGTTTCCTTCTGATAATTGAACTCGACGTTCTGCTCGTCTTCCCGATAATCGATTCTTCCTTTGAGTTCTCCCATGAATACGCCGTTTAAAATGAGATCATGACTTGAAAAATCTGCCTTGAACGCAAGCCTTTCCTCATTTCTGGTGAAAATTCCCCGTCCCTCCGCTGTTCCTTCCCAGTCAAAAGGCAGGTGAAGAAGCTCGATAACCCACGGTGCACTGGTTCTGAAATATGTTTCGAGGTTGATCTGAGGATTCGACAGGTCGACCAAACTGCCTTCCGTTTCCAGGCTGAAATCCAGGGTGTTGACTTGGAGTCTTTTCACATTAATTCTCTGTCCCCGACTCTCGATCAAACAGTCTATCTTTCCTTCCAACCGCGGCAGCGGGCTGCTCGGTTCAAAGAGGTTATCCTCAGCCTTTGCCTCCAGAGAAAATTCACCCCTGTGCTGTGTGAAAACAGCTTCAATTCCTCTCGACTGAAAACTCATCTCTTGTCCCTGGAAATAAAATTCCCCGTTCTTGATCAAGCCTTCTTCAACCAGTACAGGAAAAGACAGCTGGAATTCTTCTTGGGCCTTTTCTTCCTTTTGAGGATCCTCTGAAATTCTCAGGACCGGATGTTCGATGACAACCCTGAAGGGCCTCGATCGAGTCAGCAATGCTCCATATGAAATTCTCATACTGATTTTTTCAGCAGAAAAGAAAGGGGAGGGAGAGCGGGATCTCACATTCTCAGCGACAAGGGAAGGAGGAAAAAAAGACATTTCAAGAGTATCGTAATAAAAGCTCGACTCGATTCTATTCTTGATCTGGCTGAGGAAGATATTCTTGATAAAAACTCCTGCCCCCAGAAAGAAAAGAGCAATGATTGAAAGGAGTACCAGCGATCTAACGATTCTCTTAATTGTCATTGTTATTCATGAACCGATGCATTCCCCGTTATTCATAAAAGCTGCCGGCGCCATCATGCATTATTTTCGGAACGGAGGGATAATTCCTTTATTATGCGGGACAGATTCTCTCTTCCCTAAAAAATAGACTCCATGCGACTATCCTTTTGATAGCGAAAACAACCTGTAAATATAACATTTTTTGTCAAAAATTTGAATTTGAGCCACTCTTCTATTATAACACCAAGAGCCAGGAACTTCATTCCCGTAATTCAGCCGCATGGGATGCTGTTTTTTTTGAAAACGGGGGCTATTCGACCGAAAAAAGGAGGGTGCCGGCTTCCACAGAATCACCGGCTGCGGGACCGATCCTGGTGATGACTCCAGATTGAGGAGACTTTATTTCGTTCTGCATTTTCATGGCTTCCAGCACCAGCACAGCTTGGTCTTCTTTGACCTTATCTCCTTCCTTGACAAAAACCTTAACAATCCTCCCCGGCATGGATGTTCTGACATCTCTCTTCTGCGTCTTCGCTCCTCTCTTCCCGAGAATCTGGGAGATGGACTTCTTCTCGATCTTGAAAAACCTTCCGTTGACGTAGACCGAATAAAACAGCGTGTTGGAATTGACGATGACATTATGAATCCTTCCGTCTATGTTGAGAAGGATTTCATCCCTGCCGATGAACTCGATGGAAACGCGGTACTGCTTCTTTCCGAGAGAGACCAGAATCTCATTCTCGACTTGTTCCTCCACGTTCAGCCTGTATTCCTTGTTGTCCAACCAGAATGAAAAATCCATTTCACAGCCTGTTCGCAAAGTTCTTTAATCTTCCCTGAAATTTCCAGCTGCTTTCCCTTCTCCTGGAAAGAGGCTTTGAGGCCGACTTCCTCTCTGAATATATTTTTACTCCCGCCGCGATCAGGGCAATGACTTTATCCTCCGGCTTCCGGCCGTCCGCTTTTTTCTCGAGGCCGGCGATGAAATGCGTGTTGTAGTTGCCCGCGAAGAATTTCGGATGAAGCAGTATACGTTTGAAGAAAGGAATTGTCGTTTTTATGCCGTAAACCCGGTATTCAGACAGGGCTCTGAGCATCCGATGGATGGCTTCTTCCCGTGTCCTTCCCCATGTGATCAGCTTGGAAAGAAGGGGATCATACTCTAAGGGAACCTTGTAGCCTTCATAAATCCCGTTATCGTCCCGGACACCCAATCCTCCCGCAGGTGTGTGAAGATAGACTATTTTTCCCGGGGACGGCATGAAATTATTGTCCGGGTCTTCTGCATAGATCCGGCATTCCAGTGAATGGCCTTCAGGTTGAATGTCCTCCTGCCGGAAACCCAGCGGAAACCCAGCAGCGATCTCTATCTGACTCCGGACCAGGTCGATCCCCGTGACCATTTCCGTAATCGGATGCTCGACCTGCAGCCGTGTGTTCATCTCCAGGAAATAGAAGTTTTTGTTTTTGTCCACCACGAACTCTACTGTGCCGGCATTCCGGTAGCTCACGGTTTCCGCGGCTTTCACAGCGATTTTTCCCATTTCTTTCCGGACCTCATCATCTATGAAGGGTGAGGGCGCCTCTTCCAGGACTTTCTGGTACCGCCTCTGGATGGAACATTCCCTTTCTCCCAAATAAACAATGTTCCCGAAATTATCCGCCAGGATCTGGATCTCGATATGATGCGGTTCATCAAGATATTTTTCGATGTAGATAGAGGGGTCACCGAAGCTCGCCTTGGCTTCGGACCGGGCCAGCTTGAATGAAGAAAGGAGTTCCTTTCTCTTGCGGACCAGCCGCAATCCCTTGCCGCCGCCTCCTGCCGCGGCTTTCAGAAGGACAGGAAATCCCACTTCTTCAGCCTTTTCCTTTAAATCCTTCTCCCCTTTTAATGGCTCGAGAGTCCCCGGGATAACCGGCACTCCGGCTTCAGTCATTTTCTTTCGTGAAGCGGTCTTTTTTCCCATGATCTCCATGGGCTCGGAGGGGGGTCCGATAAAGACAATTCTTTCTTTCTCGCATCTTGATACAAGTTCCGGATTTTCGGCCAGAAATCCATACCCAGGATGGACGGCCTCAGATTTGCTTTTCTTCGCGATATTTATGATCTTTTCGACGTTGAGATAACTTTTGGACGGAACCGACTCGCCGATATGGTAAGCCTCCTCAGCCAGCCTGACATGAAGAGCTTTCCTGTCTGCATCCGAATACACAGCGACAGGAACAATCCCCAGCTCACGGCAGGCTCGGATGATCCTGACCGCTATCTCGCCCCTGTTGGCGATCAGTATCTTCTTGAACATCCTGGGCATTTGTCTTTATCTCGCTAGAGGATCAAATCCCTCCGGGTATCAATTATCATAAGAGATGGCCACGCAAGCCCGCAAGGACACACCCTTACTCTCCTATGTCCTGATGTCCTCTTTAGTATTTACTCAATTTTAATGAGATGGCCGCAAAAGCCCGCAAGGACACCTCCATGCTTTCCTCTCTCCTGATTTCCTTTTTATATTTATCTATTTTAATGAGATGGCCGCGAAAGTCCGTAATGACACCGTAACTTCTCTATAAAGGGATATTTCCGTGCTTCTTCGGAGGATTGCTGTCCCGCTTGTTCTCCAGCATCTGCAGAGCCGCGATGACTTTGGGCCTCGTGAATTTCGGCTCGATGATCTCATCCAGATACCCTTTCTCGCACGCAATATAAGGGTTGGCGAATTTTCGCCTGAACTCATCCACCTTGGCTTCCCTCTGTTTCGCCCCCTCCTTTTTATCCAGCTCACGCTTGTAGACGATCTCGACCGCTCCTTCCGGGCCCATCACAGCGATCTCCGCCGTCGGGTAGGCAAAATTGATATCGGCTCTGATGTGTTTGGAAGCCATGACACAGTACGCTCCCCCGTAGGCTTTTCGGGTGATAATCGTGATTTTCGGTACGGTGGCTTCGGCAAACGCATACAGGAGTTTAGCGCCATGACGGATGATTCCGCCGTGTTCCTGAGCGACCCCCGGTAAAAAACCGGGCACATCCTCAAACGTGATGAGCGGGATGTTAAAGGCGTCACAAAAACGGACGAACCGGGCTCCTTTATCGGATGCGTTGATATCCAGAGCTCCGGCCAGGACATCGGGTTGATTGGCCACGATCGCCACTGACCTTCCGCCAAGCCGGCCGAACCCGATCACGATATTTTTCGCGTAATGCTCCTGGACCTCGAAGAAATAATTGTCATCCAGAATCTCTTTGATGATCTTTCGAATATCATACGGCAGGTTCGGGTCGTCAGGCACCATTAAGTTGAGCTCGCCGCTCACCCTGTCCGAAGGATCAGCCGTCTCCTTGAAAGGCGGGTCATCCAGGTTGTTATCAGGGATAAAAGAGAGAAGTTCGCGGATCAATTCCATGGTGTGTTTTTCGTCCTCGGCCGCAAAATGGGCGACGCCGCTCAAGGTGTTGTGAGTCTCTGCGCCTCCCAGCTCCTCCATGGTGACTTTTTCATGAGTCACGGCCTTGATCACATCCGGTCCTGTGATGAACATCCGGCTGATATCTTTCGTCATGATGATGAAATCAGTGATGGCCGGTGAATACACAGCCCCGCCGGCACACGGACCTATGACTGCGGATATCTGGGGAATGACACCTGACGCCAGAACGTTCCTCAAGAAGATATCGGCATAACCCCCCAGGCTGGCCACTCCTTCCTGTATCCGGGCCCCTCCTGAATCGTTGAGGCCGATCATCGGAGCACCGTTCTTCATGGCCAGGTCCATGATTTTGACAATCTTGGCCGCATTCGCCCCGCTCAACGATCCTCCGAACACTGTAAAATCCTGAGCAAAAATGAAAACTGTCCGACCATCGATCGTTCCGTGTCCTGTGACCACGCCGTCTCCGTAGATCCTTTTTTTTTCCATCCCGAAATCATGGCTCTGGTGCACTACAAGTTTGTCCATCTCCTGGAAGGAGCCTTCATCCACAAGGAGTTTGATTCTTTCCAGTGCAGTCAGCTTCCCGGCTTTATGCTGCTTCTCTATCCTGTCCTTTCCTCCGCCCATATCCGCAGATTGGGTCTTTTTTTTAAGCTCTTCTAACTTTTTTTCGATAGTCATCGTTTTCTCGCTCGCGTAATGATTCAGCGTTTGACTTTGCCCCAATCCTTCAAGAATTTTTCCATCCCGATGTCGGTCAAAGGATGCTTCACCATTTTATCCAGCACCGGGAAGGGGATGGTGGCAATGTCCGCTCCCGCCAGGGCGGCCTCTACAACATGCAGAGGGTGGCGGATGCTGGCCACAATAATCTCTGTCTCGAAGCCATAATTGTTGAAAATGGCGACAATCTCATCGATCAGATTCATTCCCTCATGGGAAATGTCATCGAGGCGGCCGATGAAAGGACTGACAAACGCTGTTCCCGCTTTGGCGGCAAGCAGTGCCTGGTTGGACGAAAATATCAGAGTGGTGTTGACTTTGATCCCCTCCCCGGACAATACTTTTGTTGCTTTCAGGCCCTCCACGCAGATCGGAATCTTCACAGCGACATTGTCCGCCAGCTGGGCCAGGCCTTTCGCTTCCTTTACGATGTCTTTCGCTTTGGTGGAGACACACTCCACACTCACTGGACCCGGGACGACGCTGCAGATCTTCTTGATCAAATCCTCGAATTTCATGTTCTCTTTGGAAACCAGTGTGGGATTGGTCGTCACTCCGTCCACTAATCCCCAGCTCGCGGCTTCCTTGATCTGTTCAAGATTGGCTGTATCCAAGAATATCTTCATGCAGTCCTCCAAAAATTATGAGATGGATGCGAGAGAGGCTGAAAGCGGAGAAAAACTTCGGTCCCTCTCTCCATCCCAGTATGTTATATCACTCTCGTCTATTTTATTGAAGTCTCATAGACAAGAAAAGCTGAATTTTTAAAAACTTTAGTGTTAGATCTCCATGGAAGCGCAGTCCTCCGCTGCAAATCCAATCCTAAATTTTCGAGGGCTTTCTGATTTAACTCTTGATCTTCATGACCGTGTTGGAGAGAGTCCCGATCCCCTCTATCTGGACATCCACTCTGTCACCGGGAGACATCGGGCCGACCCCAGCCGGAGTTCCGGTCGTGATGATATCTCCAGGCTCGAGTGTCATGATGCGGGAAATGAATCTCACCAGGAAAGGCACTGGAAAAATCAAGTTTTTCATGCTGGATGACTGCTTTAATTTTCCGTTGAGGAAAGTCTTCAGCCTGAGACTATCCGGCTGGACATCAGTGGCGATACAGGGCCCCACAGAGGCAAACGTATCGAAAGATTTGGCCCGGGTGAACTGGCCGTCCTTCAACTGGAGGTCCCGGGCCGTCACATCGTTGAAACAGGTGTAGCCCAGAATGCGATCCTCCACATTATCCTCCTCGTCGAGAAGCTGCGTTTTTTTCTTTATGACTAAAGCCAACTCTCCTTCATAATCCACTCTTTTGGACATTTTCGGATAGATGATGATATCGTTCGGTCCCACCACCGAGGAGGGAGGCTTGAGGAAGATCAAGGGTTCTTCTGGAATCTGCCGGCCCATTTCCCTCACATGATTCTTGTAATTGGCACCTATTGCAACAATTTTAGAAGGCATAACAGGCGGAAGCAGGATCACTTCACTGATGGGTATCTTTTTCTGGCTCACGCGGAATTTCCGGAATATAGAACCTTCTACAGGATGAAGGTTTTCTTCCTTCAAAATCCCATGGCTAATTTTCTCCTTATGCCTGAATCGGTAGATCTTCATTCAAACCCTTCCTTAATTATTTCGGATACACTCTCAGATTTCCGGCTTTCATTCCCCGATTCATCCAGAGCGGTAACCGTATAATGATATCTCTTATTCGTTTCGACGGATGCGTCGTTGAACGCGTTCGTGCGGATGGGCTCTGGAGTTAAAAGCATGAATTCGTCTTCTCCTTCCGTCTTCCGCCACACCCTGTAACCGGCTAAATCTTCTTCACGATTCTCATCCCACGTCAACGAGATGAATTCCCCGGCCACTATGGATATCAACCCGGAGGGTGCCGCAGGCGGAAAAGTGTCTTCGGGTGTGACCTCCGTGATCTCGGAATCATCGCTCTCCATGTCAGGAGAAGATTCAGTCGCGGAGGCGCGGATGAAATACCTGTAAGTCTGGCCGACCAGAAATTCTTTATCGTCATATTTCCGGTCTTTGACGGGCCGAGCGTTCAGACGGCGCGGCGGCGCATCTCCTTCTGCCCTGTACACATTGAACCCGACATAGCGAGCCGGAGATGAATCGTCGATGTTCCTTTCTGCCGCAGCCCAGCTGACTTCGATGCGGTCCTGGAAAACCTGAGTCTTCACCGCTCTTGGCGGAAGGGACAAAATCCGGGGTCTGATTCTCCGCATAGACGAAAACTCCGATACCTTTTTTTTTCTTGTTTTCATCCTCAAACCAAACACCAGACTTCTCGCCTGAAAATCATCTGGAGTCAATTCGTAAGGATACTGGAATCTGACCGTCCCCTCTTCGTCCCTGGCTTGAAACTTGGAATATTCATCCTGCTTTATCGAGGCCAAAAGCCTGGCGCCTTTTTCAAACTCCTCCGGTTTCGGCATTTTATTTTCCGCTGGCTCCCTCTCCCTCTTGAAGATCCAGATCTCGACTTCGGAGTTTGCGGGTAAAGGACTTCCATCCGTATAGGCTGTCGGGTTCTCCCATTCCAGGAGCAGAATTCCCCCTCTCTGACATATCTCGAACATCTCGAACTCTTGAACCACCTTCGGGAGGGGAGGCAGAATCGGACCTTTTTTGCCGCAGGAGGGAAACGTGACCACGACGAAAACAAAAATCACGAATGGGAAAAATTTCTTCATTAAAGAATGAAGCGGCTCAAATCCTCGTCTTCCAGTATATCTTCGAGCTGCTTTTGGACATATTTCCTGTCGATTGGAATCTTTTTCTTTTTTATGTTAGGGGCTTTGAAAGATATTTCTTCCATGACCTTTTCCATGACCGTGTGAAGCCGGCGGGCTCCGATATTCTCCGCATCTTCGTTGACTTTTTCTGCGATCTCAGCGATCTCATCTACTGCGTCTTCAGTGTATTCCACCTGGATACCTTCAGTCTCTAACAGGGCTCTGTACTGCTTGATGAGAGCGTTTTCCGGCTCTGTTAAAATTTTGATGAAATCGGCTTTATCGAGGGATGTGAGTTCTACGCGGATGGGAAATCTTCCCTGGAGTTCGGGAATGAGGTCTGCTGGTTTGGTGACGTGGAAGGCTCCTGCGCCGATAAACAGGATGTGGTCTGTTTTCACCAGTCCGTAGCGCGTGTTGACGGTCGTGCCTTCAATAATGGGAAGAAGATCTCTCTGGACACCCTCACGGCTGACTTCTGGTCCCCGGCCGGCTTCCCGCCCGGCAACTTTATCCACCTCATCCAGAAAGATTATTCCTGAATGTTCGACCCGCTCAACGGCCAATCGTGAAACCTGGTCCATATCAATCAATCTTTGCTGCTCGTCATCCAATAAATATTCGCGGGCTTCACTCAATTTGAGCTTTCTTTTTTTGGACTTTCCTCCCATTAATCCGGGAATGATCTCCTGGATATGGATCCCGATCTCCTCCATACCGCTGTTAGAAAAAAGCTCCAGAGGAGCCGCCATCTTCTCCTTCACATCAATCTCTATCATCCTGTCATCCAGGACGCCTTGTCTGAGCTGCTTTCTCAATTTCTCCCTCGTTTCCTGGAATCTTTCCTGTTCATTCGGGTCGGGAGGCTCAACTTTTCTCCGAAGAGGAGGAAGGAGCATATCCAGTATCTTCTCTTCCACGTTCCTCAGGGCCTTTTCCCTCACTTCCTTTATTTTTTCCGATTTGACCATATCCACAGAAATCCGCACCAGATCCCGGATCATGGACTCGACATCGCGGCCGACATACCCGACTTCTGTGAATTTGCTGGCTTCAATCTTCAAAAAGGGAGAGTACGTCAACCGGGCTAATCTGCGGGATATCTCGGTCTTCCCGACACCCGTGGGGCCGATCATCAGAATATTTTTCGGCGCGATTTCATCGGCCAGCTCTGGAGGGAGCTTCAGTCTGCGGTATCTGTTCCGCAGAGCAATGGCCACTGCTTTCTTGGCCGCGTTTTGCCCGATGATGTACTTATCCAGCTCTTTGACGATCTCTTGAGGGGTGAGCTCGGCCTCTTCCGATTTCGAGAACCTTATACTCATATTCTCTGGAAGCACAATCGCCATTTAAAGTTCCTCTATGGTGATCTGGTCGTTCGTGTACACACAAATGCCTGAACTGATCTCGAGGGCCTGTGAGGCAATATCCTTGGCCGACAGGTTCGTGTGCTTGAGTAAGGCCCGGGCAGCGGCCAGGGCGAACGGCCCTCCTGAACCGATAGAAATGATTCCATCATCCGGCTCGACGACATCTCCTGTCCCCGAGATCAGGAAAGAGTCATCCTTGTCGGCCACGATCAAAAGGGCTTCCAGCCGGCGGAGCGCCTTGTCCATCCGCCAGTCCTTGGCCAATTCAATCGCAGCTCTCGACAGGTTCCCTCGAAACTCTTCGAGCTTCGCTTCGAACCTGGAAAACAGGGCAAATGCATCTGAAGTGGCTCCGGCAAAACCCGCGAGCACCTTTCCTTTGAAAAGGCTCCGGATTTTGTTGGCTTTTCGCTTCAGCACCGTCTCTCCGATAGAAACCTGACCGTCTCCGGCCATCGCGACTTTCCCTTTATGACGGACACAAATTATGGTTGTTGCACGCAACATCTGACCTCCATTGGTAACCATAATAATAATTTAAGCCCGAAGATATGTAAAGTCAAAAGCTGTTGGGGTCGCGTCTTAACATTTGACATTTNNAAATGTCAAATGTTAAGACGCGACCCCAATCTTCTTATCCCATCCAGAAGCCTTTGCGGTGTGTGATCCCGAGCACCTTTTTGCAGCTCGGACAAAAATAGATATACCGCTTGCCCAATGTGCTGGTCATTCCGCGAAAATGAACAACGGACAGCTCCGCGCGGCAGTGGGGGCAGAGGGGAACGACATGACTTTTTTCCAAAAAGACCATCTTTGACCTCCTCTATAGAGATTACGCGTGCACGCCCATTCTTATTCAAAACGAGATCTGCACCTTCTCAGAGCCATCCGGCCCCAATTGGGAGTTCATTCTCAGTTCTTCCAACAAAGCAAACTCGCAGGCCCCACGCGTGCGCAATAATCAATGATTTTGTGTATAATAATCCCTCAAATACCGCTTTACGCAGGAAATCATGAAAAAAATTCCGTACGCCTCTGTCATCGATCTCATCGTTATCTTTCTGTTTGTCTATGCTTTCCTGCTCGCCGAGGCTAGAGCCAGAATAATCCTGACGACTATCCTGGTGCTTCTGTTTATCCTGC
>JABAOC010005269.1_pt1 | contig 21458 bp, 16 predicted proteins | sample 7062161 | NCBI WGS metagenome assembly JABAOC01 (sample SAMN14538625, study PRJNA623070) | marine sediment metagenome | biome: marine biome [ENVO:00000428]; feature: marine pelagic biome [ENVO:01000023]; material: deep marine sediment [ENVO:00002113] | place: India: Gulf of Khambhat ... | reverse complement strand
CAAAATTTTTGTGAATTTTGGGGGTTTTCGTTCAGGCACTAATTAGTGGATCACCTAATTACCTGATTATATAATCACCAAATTGCCTATTTAAATCAATAACCAAATTACACAATAGCCTAATAAGCCAATTACCTAAAATAAACTTAAAAAAATTTTTAAATCTTGTCAAGAAGAAAATTAAAATAAATGTAAAAACTTTTAAATGGACTAATTTTTATCAATGAAATTAATTCTTATAAATCAAAGATTAAAAAAGAATATCTAATCATAAATCAAGGGGAAAAAAAACTTGCAACTTAATATAAAAATTGTTATAATAAATCTTACAATTGGATTATCAAATAAGGTAAAATTATTATTTTGCAAAACATGATTTCAAGAAATGGTGAAATGGTTAAAAATTATTAAGGAGGAAAAATATGCTTGATGAGATTGTAGAGGTTGATCTACCTCTACCTCATATGGAAGTCGTGAGCTATCTCTGTAAAGGATGTGGTCTATGTATCGAGCACTGCCCTCAAAATGTAATCGAATTTTCTGATAAATTCAACGATATGGGTTATAAGTATGCGATTTATAAGGGTGAAGGATGTACAGGATGCGGTGTTTGTTTCTATTGCTGTCCTGAACCAGGGGCAATTATTATTTATAAAAAAGTGAGAGAAAAATAGATGGAGAATAAACATGCAGAGAGAATTAATTAAAGGCAATGAAGCTGTAATTAAGGGCGCGATATTGGCAGGATGCAGTTTGTTTTTTGGATATCCGATTACGCCAGCCAGTGAAATAGCTGAAGCTGCAGCATATTATTTTCCGTTACTGGACGGTACATTCGTTCAGGCTGAAAGTGAGATTGCCTCAATCAATATGGTCTATGGAGCCGCTGCCGCTGGTAAACGTGCGATGACTGCCTCTTCTGGACCGGGAGTGAGTTTGAAACAAGAGGGTATTTCTTACTGTGCCGGAGCAGAATTGCCGTGTGTTATTGTAGATGTTATGCGTGCTGGACCTGGATTGGGAAATATTTGGCCTGAACAGGGGGATTATAATCAAATTGTAAAAGGTGGAGGACATGGAAATTATCGAGCCATTGTATTAGCACCGAATTCCGCCCAGGAAATGTGTGATTTGACGATGTTAGCTTTTGAACTTGCAGATAAATATCGTAATCCCTGTATTGTTCTGACAGATGCTTATATTGGTCAAATGATGGAACCCGTAGAATTTCCGACCAACCGAAAAAAAGTCCCTCACAAAGACTGGGCACTCTATAGCACTCGCGAAAGCAAGACAAACCTGATTTCTTCGATTCTGATGAATACTCAACTCTTAGAAGAACATAATAGAAAATTATTGCGTAAATACCAGGACGTAGAAAAAAATGAAGCCCGCCTTGAAACGATGTTTACCGATGATGCCGAGTTGATTTTAGTAGGATACGGTATTGTTTCAAGAATACTTCAAACTGTAGCAGAGACCTTACGTGAAGAGGGTAAAAAAGTTGGATTATTCCGTCCAATCACACTATTTCCATTTCCAAAGAAACACATCGCTGAACTTTGTGATTCGGTGAGGCAGCTTTTGGTAGTTGAATTGAGTAATGGACAAATGGTCGATGATGTACGTCTTGCTGTTAACGGTAGGAGGGAGGTTCATTTTTATTCACGAATGGGGGGAGCAATTCCCTCTGTGGAAGAATTAGTTGAAGAAGCCCGGAAATATATTTAAGGAGTGAGAACAAATAATATGTATTTTTTTCTAATCCTAATAAAAACGAACAAAGAAGATTCTAATAACTGTAATTTATTTTTCTCACTCTCTTATTTAAAATATAAGGAGCTCTTATGAAGGCGCAAGTATTAAGGAAGCCAAAATCCTTTTACGATAAATTTGAACGAAAAGGCAAAACCCATCAGGAAACGACTCACTACTGTCCAGGATGTGGGCACGGAAATATTCATAAAATTTTAGCCGAAGCGATTAGTGAATATAATGTTACGGATCGAACGATTTTAGTGTCCCCGGTCGGTTGTTCCGTGTTTGCCTATTATTATTTCGATATTGGAAATATTCAAGCCGCCCACGGTAGGGCACCTGCTATTGCTACAGGCTTGAAACGTAGTAACCCTGAAAGTATTATTATTTCTTATCAAGGCGATGGAGACCTTGCTGCTATTGGCGGCGCTGAGATCATCAACGCGGCGAACCGAGGTGAAAATATCACCGTTATTTTCGTTAACAATGCCATTTATGGGATGACCGGTGGCCAAATGGCTCCAACGACTGTGATCGGTCAACGGACGACAACAAGTCCTTATGGAAGAAAATCTTCAAATGAAGGATTTCCAATTCGTATGTGTGAAATTATTAGCACACTGGAAGCACCTGTCTACGTAGAACGAACTGCATTGGTCGATTTTAAAACAACGAATAGGACAAGAAGAGCAATTCGAAAAGCCCTTAAAAATCAAATTGATAATAAGGGATTTTCATTCGTAGAAGTATTGTCGCCTTGTCCAACTGGTTGGAAAATTTCACCAGTGGAATCTCAGAAATGGATTCAGGAGAATATGATGCCCTATTTTTCTGTTCAAGTTTTTAAAGATATTTCAGACAAAGTTGAACCGCGAGTAATCGAACATAAAGAATACTATGATCGAGAAGTTATGGAAATCTTAGGCTTATTAGAACTTGGCAAGAGAAAAGAAGTTGATGACGATTTTATTCGAAAATTTCCAGAGCAAAAATTAAAAATTGCTGGTTTTGGTGGACAGGGCGTGCTCACTGCCGGGGTAATATTAGCGGCCTGTGCCATGGATCAAAATCTCCATGTCAGTTGGATTCCATCTTATGGACCAGAGATGAGGGGAGGAACGGCAAATTGTAGTGTTATTCTTTCCAATAAAAGGATTGGATCACCATTGACGACCAATCCCAATGTGCTGATTGCCATGAACGGTCCCTCCTTAGATGCCTTTGAAGATACCGTGACCAGGGATGGCTTAATTATCGTTAATTCTTCTATTGTAGATCGAAAAGTGCGTCGTAACGATGTCCGCGTATTATATATTCCCCTCACAGAAATGGCATCTAACTTAGGACTTACGGCAGTTGCCAATATGATCTGTATTGGTGCCTATCTTGAATATACAAAAATAATGTCTTATAAAGTCGTATTCGATGCAATCCGAAAGAATTTAAAGAAGAAAAAATTTGTTGACATTAATATTAAAGCTGTTGAAGAAGGAGTGAAATACATTCGAGAATATTATTCCTAGTGCTGCAAGGTTGCATTTTGAAAACAAAGTCGCGATCAAAATATGTACAAAAATCGGGCAAAATTATAAGTGCCCGATTTGTTTTTGATTGTGATTTTAAGTCGAGGAACTTTTAAATTCTCAACACGTTGAATAGTCAGATTTTTATTTTGTTAATCGCTTCATTAGATTCAATTGGTCTAATATAAAGGTATTAAGACTTAGAAATTCAAAAAATAATTAGTATAAACATTTAGATTTAGAGATCGTTTTATTGTGACCTGGTGCTAGGTAACTGAATAAATTGAACAAGGAAAATTCTCTATTTTGGAATGAATGAGTTAGAAAAAATATTATATAATCAAATTTTACCATTAGTAAATAAACCCGGTAGATATATCGGGAATGAAATAAATGTTATTAAAAAGGATTGGTCAAAAGACCTTGTAAAATTTGCGTTGATTTTTCCCGATCTTTACGAGATTGGAATGTCCCACATTGGTTTTGAGATTTTATATCATATTCTTAACAAAGAACTTTTTATTGTGGCCGAAAGAGTTTATGCGCCGGCAATCGATATGGAAGAGAGATTACAGGAAAAGGGTTTACCACTTTTTTCTTTAGAGACAAAACAATCCCTAACAAATTTTGATATTATCGGATTTACATTACAATATGAACTTCATTATACCAATGTATTAAATATGTTAGAAATGGCTGGAATTCCAATCTTTTCCCATGAGCGGGAAGATCATACCCCTTTAGTCATCGCTGGAGGTCCTTGTGCTTTTAATCCAGAACCTTTAGCGAATTTTATCGATGTATTTGTGATTGGGGATGGAGAAGAGGTTGTCAAAGAAATTGCCCAAATTATTCTGGATACGAAACAAGAAGGAGGTTCTAGAAATGAAATTTTGCATCAGTTGGCTTTATTAGATGGAGTTTATGTTCCGAGTTTTTATCAAGTTTGTTATGATGAACAGAAAAAAACATCAGTTGTTATCCCAAAGAAAAAGGAGATTCCGGAAAAAATTGCAGCTCGAACAGTTGAACAATTAAAATCAGATTACTATCCCCAGAAACCATTGGTGCCTTTAATCGAGACGACTCATGATCGGTATTCTGTGGAAATTATGCGGGGATGTACTCAGGGATGTCGTTTCTGTAATGCCGGTATTATTTATCGACCGGTTCGTGAGAGATCAGTAGACGAGTTAGTTCACCATGTCGCAGCAGTCATACAGAATACGGGTTATGATGAAATCTCGCTGGCCGCGTTATCGTCCTCAGATTACAGCCAACTCATTCCGCTTTTAAATCGCCTGACTCGAATACTCGATCCACTCATGGTGAATGTTTCATTTCCATCGCTTCGTACAGAAACATTTTCTATTGAATTGGCCAAATATGCCAGAAGAGTAAAAAAGTCAGGACTTACATTAGCCCCCGAAGCAGGAACCGAGCGGTTAAGAAATATCATCAATAAAACCAACTCCAATGAAGACTTACTTGAAGCGATAAAGATTGCTTTTAATGAAGGTTGGGATAAAGTTAAATTATATTTTATGATTGGGCAACCAGGAGAAACGAAAGATGATTTAGATGGTATCGTCGATCTAATCAATGATACTTTGAAGATTGCTAATCAATACAAAGGGAAATCAATCCATATTTCAATTTCTCCTTTTGCTCCTAAACCGCATACGCCATTTCAGTGGTTCGCACAAAACTCGATTAAAGAGATGAATGAAAAAATATTCTATCTTAAAGATAGAATGCCAGATAGTCGAGTAAAATTTAATTGGCGAGAGCCGGAAGTTTCATTTATCGAAGGGGTCATTGCCAGAGGTGACAGAAAACTGGGGGATGTTATCTATAAAGCGTGGAAAATGGGAGCAAAATTTGATGCCTGGAGCGACCAGTTTAAATTTGATCTTTGGGAAAAGGCATTCCAACAGTGTGACCTTGATCCAGAAAGGTACATGCAAGATTATGATTTGGACGAAAATTTTCCGTGGGATCATATTTCTAAAGGTGTGACCAAAGATTTTCTCAAAAAAGAGTACCAATGGTCAATTGAGGGGCGGACAACTCCTGACTGTCGACATACCGTCTGTAATGTGTGTGGGATGATGTCTCAACGTGGATGTAAAGATATCCTCTATCAGAAAAAAGATAAAAAAGAGTTATCAACCTCGAACATTCAGACAGGGGATCAACCCGATTTGGATTATGGGCGCTCTCGGAGAAGAATTAAACCCGGGGGAGAGCCCTCAATTCGTGCAGTCAGAATCAGATATGAAAAAAATGAACCAATTCGATTTGCGTCCCATCTGGATTTAATTCGAATATTTGAGCGAGCTTTTCGACGGTCAGGTATTAAGCTGGTTTACTCCCAAGGATTCCATCCTCATCCGAAAATTGCTTATGGTCCACCTTTAGCCATGGGATTTACCAGTAATGCTGAATATATGGATGTTCAGTATTATCGTGACAAAGAACGAGATTTTAAAACTACTTTAAATCGAATTTTGCCTGAAGGCTTAAGTATCTTTGATACTCGGAATTTATATGGAAAACACCAATCACTCACATCAATTATAAATCGGGCTGAATATGAAGTAAATTTATACAAGACTTTTGATCAATCCTATCTTAATCAAATGATTGCTGAATTTCTTGCGCGAGGTCAAATTATTATCCACCGAAAAAAAGGTGAAGAGGAAAAGCAATTAGATATTCATCCATTTATTGATTCGATTTGGGTGGATGATCAAAAAAACATTCTTCACCTCTCGCTTCAATTTATTCAAGGAAAAACCGCTCGTGTTCAAGAAATTCTCGCAGAAATGTTATTTTTAACCGACGAAGAAATTGCTCTTAGTCGTGTTAATAGAACAAACTTATTAATCCAATTTGGAGACGTAAAAGCAATACCTCTTGATGTTTAGGGGTGAGAATAAATAAAACGTATCTCTGTATTGTTTTAAAGTTAATAAAAACAACAGTGAAACAATTTTAAGAATTCCAATTAATTTTTTCTCAGTCACTTAGTTTATTTGAATAAAGAATTTATAGTTAAGATAGGATAGATAAAGGTATGCAAAAAGAAATTATTATTAATTCCTCGATTGGAGAGACACGAATTGCCATTCTTGAAGATAAAAAATTGATTGAATTATTTGTCGAAAAGCCCGAACGTGAGCGAATGGTGGGTGATATTTATCTTGGTAAAGTGGTTAATGTTGTGAAAGGGATGCGTGCTGCTTTTGTCGATATCGGACAGAAACAAGATGCTTTTCTTCATTTTTCAGACATCGGAGAATCTTTTTCAACAGTCAGTGCGATGATTGACCGCGATGAAGAGAATCATGTCGAAGAAGAAATCCCGCCTGAACAAATTCGAGTTGGTCAAGAAATATTAGTACAGATTATTAAAGAACCTATCAGCACGAAAGGCTCGAGATTAACCACCCAAGTTTCAATTCCGGGACGATTTAGCGTTTTGGTCCTAAATTCTACTATGGTCGGTGTGTCAAAAAAGATTTACGACCTGAGGGAGCGAAGACGACTCAGAAAAGTCGCAAAAAGCTTTTGTCCTGAAGGATTCGGTATGATTGTACGGACTGTTGCTGAAGGACGTGATGGGATCGTACTTAAGGCTGATATTGATTCTTTGATAAAAATTTGGTATAAGATTGAAAGTAAATTGAAACAAGCTAAACCACCCATATTGGTATATAAAGACATGGGAATGACATCAAGTGTGATTCGGGACCTGTTCACCAGGGATGTTGACCGATTGGTCGTTGACTCTCGGAAGCTATATCGTGAAATAACTTCGTATTTAAAAGATGTTGCTCGAAACCTTGTCAATTCAGTGGAATATTATAATAATAAAAGTCCTATTTTTGATTATTATGGTATTGAAGCAGAAATTGAAAAAAGTTTGGCTCGAAAGGTATGGTTAAAGAGTGGTGGGTATATTATTTTTGATCAAACCGAAGCCTTAGCCGCGATTGATGTGAACAGTGGAAAATTTATCGGGCATAAAAATCATGAACAGAATTCGTTAAGAATAAATTTAGAAGCTGCCACTGAAATTGCCCGACACCTGAGATTGCGTGATCTGGGTGGGATCATTGTAATCGATTTTATCGATATGAAGGATGAAAAGAATAAAAAAAGGTTATATGATGAATTTAAAAACGAATTAAAGAAAGACCGTGCCCAAGCTAATATTACTCCAATGAGTGAATTTGGCCTTATAGAAATGACCAGGGAACGAGTTAGACCGAGTTTATTATTTACAATTAGCGAAACTTGCCCCACGTGCAAAGGATTAGGTCGGATTACAGCAAAAAGTACGATTCTCACCCAAATAGAACGATGGCTGAGAAGATTTAGAGCTTCCTTTAAGGAACGAAGTGTACGACTGGTGACACATCCAGAAATTAACTCTTATCTTACAGAGGGTGTTCGCAGTCCAATTCGTCGCATCATGTGGAAGCAAAGAATTATAATCGACTTACAAGAAGACATAAATTTAGATATCGATGAATTTCATTTCTATTCAAAAAAAGATAATACGGATATTACTCAGAAATTTAGTTCTTGACAAAAATAATAAAAATTCTTATATTTAGTTTGCTTTTTGTATTAATTTAATTAAAAGTATTTTTTGATTATTCTTTTTAATTCAATCAAGTCTAATTTTTATTTTCTAATGATAACCATTAAAGTACATAACGATGGTTTGGAGGTTCTGTAAATGTATGCTGTTGTTGAAGTAGGAGGTCAACAGTTTAAAGTCGCAAAAGAAGATGAAATTTTGACCTCTAAGGTTTCAGGTGAGGTAGGAAGTACAGTCGAATTAGATCGTGTGATGCTAATTGCTGATGATAATGGTTTGAAAGTTGGCAATCCAGTTATAGAAGGAGCCCATGTTAAAGCATCAATTGTAAATTTTGAACGAGGTAATAAGATTATCGTCTTTAAAAAGAAGAGAAGAAAGGGATACAAAGTAAAAAAAGGACATCGGCAGGATTATACACGATTAAAAATTGATGATATTATTGTAAGTTAAAATAGAATTTGGAGGTTTTTAAGATGGCACATAAAAAAGGTGTTGGAAGTTCAAAAAATGGACGTGATAGTAATCCCCAGATGAGGGGAGTAAAGTGTTTTGGGGGTCAACAGGTAACAGCAGGAAGCATTTTAGTCCGACAGTGTGGAACCAAAATTCATCCAGGTATGAACGTTGGATTGGGTGGAGATTACACATTATTTGCCAAGATTGATGGTATCGTAAAATATACTACCAAAGGACGATCAAAAAAAACTGTTCATGTTATGAACGCTTAGCCTTCAGTTATTGTGTGGTGATGAGGAAATAAAGGACAGTTACTATCAATGTAGATTAAATGTCCTTTTTGGATTGGGTCAAAGTACGACAATCTATTTAAGTAAATATTTAATCTAATAATTAAATAGCCACATAATACAAAATAGGAGAAGGATATGGCGAGAAAAAAGATTGCATTAATTGGTGGAGGACAAATTGGCGGTATTTTAGCCCTTCTGGTTGCTCAAAAAGAATTAGGTGATGCGGTAGTTGTTGAAATTCCCGAAAAAGAGGGAATGGCCAAGGGCAAAACACTCGATATTTTCGAAGCGACACCCTTGTTAGGTGTCGATGTTAAACTGAGTGGGACAAGCAATTTTGAAGAAATTAAGGACTCTGATGTTGTTATTGTTACTGCTGGTGTTCCTAGAAAACCGGGAATGTCAAGAGAAGATTTGTTGGATGTTAATATTAAAACCATGACTACGGTCGCTCAAAATGTTAAAAAGTATTGTCCCGATGCGTTCTGTATCATCTTGACTAATCCTTTAGATGCAATGGTCTATTCATTTAAGAAAATTACTGGTTTTCCGAAAAATCGTGTTGTTGGTATGGCTGGTGTTTTGGATACGGGTCGTTATCGGTCGTTCATCGCCATGGAATTAGGAGTTTCAACTGAAGATATTGCCGGTACAGTTCTTGGAGGGCATGGTCCAACAATGGTTCCTTTGCCGCGACTGACAACCGTTGGAGGAATCCCATTAACAGAATTACTTCCCAAGGAGAAAATTGATGCGATTGTGACCAGAACCCGGGAGGCTGGAACAGAAATTGTAAAATTACTTGGCAATGGAAGTGCCTTCTTCAGCCCGGCAGTAAGTGCTATTGAAATGGCCGAGTCCTATCTGCAAGACAAAAAACGTATTTTAGCCTGTGCCGCTTATCTTGAAGGTGAATATGGTATAAATGGTTATTATATCGGGGTACCGGCAATTATTGGTGCTAGTGGTGTCGAAAAGGTACTTGAGCTTAAGTTGACTGATGAAGAAAAAGCAATGTTGATGAATTCACTTGAAGCTGTCAGAAAGGCTGTTGCAGAGACCAAATTATAATCAGTCATGAAAAATAATTAAAAATTTAATTAAAAAGAAACCGAGATCATGTCTCGGTTTCTTTTTAATATTTTATCAGTGTATCCAATAAGTTAATTAAATAGTATCCCATAAGATGATAAGATTACAATAGGTTTTTGCTTCTTTAAAATTATATCCCTTGAAGTTTTATCATTAACTGGTTGGAATTGTTCTAATATTTTTAATAACGGTTACCCCATGGTCAAAGAAAAAATTAATCAAGCCATTGAGATTCTTAAAGAAAAAAATATTGATCTTTGGCTTACGTTTGTCCGCGAAAGTCATACTTTAACTGACCCCTGTTTACCGTTAATATTAGCCACTCACTGCACCTGGCAGTCTGCTTTTATGATTTCAGCTATCGGAGAGACTGTTGCTATTGTTGGTAATCTTGACTACCAAAGCATCAAAGATACCGGAGTTTATCAACAGGTCATCAGTTACAAAGAATCGATCCGGGATGATCTTGTGGAACATTTAAAAAAAATTAATCCAAAAACAATCGCCGTAAATTTTTCAACGAACGACCACATGTCTGATGGACTAACCCATGGGATGTATTTACTACTTCAAGAATATTTAAAAGATACTCCTTATTATGATCGGATTGTCTCATCGGAACAGATTATTACAGTTCTTCGTGGAAGAAAATCTCCTTCCGAAATTGTTCGATTGAAAAAAGCCATTCAAGTTACCATTGATATATTTGACCGTGTGACAGAGTTTTTGAAACCAGGTCTAACTGAAAAGCAGATTGCAGCATTTATTCTAAACGAAGTGGAAAAAGCAGGCGTTGGACTTTCATGGGATCCATCAACCTGTCCCTCAGTATTTACCGGTCCCGAAACTGCGGGAGCTCATTATGGTCCGACTGATCGAAAGACAGAGCGGGGTCATATTATGAATATAGATTTTGGTGTAAAAATTGATGATTATGTATCGGATCTACAACGAACCTGGTACTTTTTACGGGAAGGAGAAAAAGACGCACCATCAGAGGTAAATAAAGCGTTTTATACTGTAAGAGATGCGATATCAAAAGCAGCAGAATTTCTCAGATCCGGGATTGAAGGTTGGCGGGTGGATGATGTTGCAAGACAATATATTGTCTCCCAGGGCTACGAAGAATTTCCTCACGGACTAGGACACCAGGTGGGACGCGCTGCTCATGACGGTGCTGGGACTCTCTGTCCGCGCTGGGAGCGATATGGGAATATGCCTTTTTTAAAAGTCGAAGCAGGACAGGTATACACCCTGGAACCTCGCGTGATATGCAATGGATATGGTGTTACTACTATCGAAGAGGAAGTGATGGTAACAGAAAATGGCTGTGAATTTATTTCTCCACGACAGCAAGATATTTATTTAGTTGGCTAAGATTATTATGTATAATATCCGTGTTTTTCTTCAATCTGTGTGGAAGATCTACAATTTGATTAAATTTAAGTAGGGACTTTAATCATGCAAAAACTTGTTGAGTGTGTTCCCAATTTCAGTGAAGGACGGAATAAACATATTATCGATGCAATAACTAAAGAAATTAGCGATACTGAGGATGTGAAATTGCTCGATGTTGATCCTGGTGCGGATACCAATCGTACGGTTGTCACATTCATCGGCTCTCCAGAAGGTGTGAAAGAAGCTGCTTTTCGAGCTATCAAAAAGGCATCAGAACTTATCGATATGCGGGAACATCAAGGGGCCCATGCCAGAATGGGTGCAACCGATGTTTGTCCTTTTGTTCCCGTATCTGGTGTAACGATGGAAGACTGTGTCGAAATCGCGAAAGAAGTTGGAAAGAGAGTAGCAGATGAATTGGGAATTCCAGTATATCTTTATGAAGAAGCTGCTACCTGTCCAGAACGCTGTAGTTTAGCGGATATTAGAAAAGGAGAATATGAAGGGCTTCCAGAAAAATTGACAGATCCAGACTGGAAACCTGATTTTGGTGAGGATAAATTTAACGCTAAATCGGGAGCAACTGTCATTGGTGCTCGAGAGTTCTTAATCGCTTATAATGTAAATTTAAATACAAAAGATAGAAAATTAGCGCACGATATTGCTCTCACAATTCGCGAAGCAGGGCGAAATAAAAGGGACGCTAATGGAAAATTTGTACGAGATGAAAACGGCGTCCCAATTAAAGTTCCGGGATTATTAAAGGCGAGCAGAGCAGTTGGTTGGTATATCGATGAATATGGTCAGGCGCAGGTCTCAATCAATTTGATAAATTATAAAATTACTCCACCCCATCTTGCCTTTGATACAATTTGTGCCGAAGCAGAAAAGCGAGGGCTTCGTGTCACGGGTAGCGAACTCGTTGGATTGATCCCGCTTCAAGCGATGCTTGATGCCGGACGTCATTACTTATTAAAGCAAGGCAAATCTCCTGGTGTACCAGAAGAAGAACTGATTGAGACTGCCGTTGTTTCTATGGGACTTCGCGACTTAACTGAGTTTGATCCACAAAAGAAGATCATCGAATATCAAGTATATGAATTAAAAGGTCCATTGGTTAAAAAAGATCTCCGCGATTTTACCAACGAACTTTCCACAGATTCCCCCGCTCCTGGTGGAGGAAGTGTTTCGGCGCTGGCTGGAGCATTAGGATCTGCACTAACTTGTATGGTAGCCAATTTGACAGTTGGTAAAAAAGAATACCAAGCAGCATGGGATGAAATGAAAGATGTGGCCGTTCAAGCCCAGCGATTAAAAGATGAATTATTGCGTGCCGTCGATCGGGACACCGAAGCATTTAATAAAGTAATGCAAGCCTTTAGCTTACCCAAAAAAACAGAAGAACAAATTGCCGAACGGGAGAAAGCAATTGAGGAAGCAACAAAAGGTGCTTGTTTGGTCCCACTGGACGTGATAAAAAATTCACTTGAAATATTGAAATTAGCTATGATCGTCGCAGAAAGAGGTAATGAGAATGCGGCGAGTGACGCAGGTGTTGCTTCCCTGATGGCACAGGCGGCAGTGGAAGGTGCTGGATTAAATGTAAAAATTAATTTACCAGGAATTCAGGATTTAGCTTTTGTCGAAACGATGAAAACTGACGTTAAGAACCTAATTGATGAAGCAACTAATTTGCAAGGTACTATTATTGAAACAGTTACTCATAAAATTGAACCTTAACTGATGTTACCAAGATTTCAATACCTATTCATCCTATTTGGATTTTTAATTGTTCTTGTTGTGGTAAGCATAAAAATTATGCTCGATCGACATATTAACCCAAGCGATGAGAAGATTCGTATCGGAATTAATATCAAAACAGAAGCCCAGCGAGAGACATTGAAGAAATATTTTCCAGATATGCCAGAGATTGAAAGAGCAAAATATATTGAAGTGTCTACAAGATGGAAGGAATTTTTTCTTTTTCAACGTGAGGGATTGGAACCTGAGTTGATTCTTGAAATAAATAAGCAAGAGTGGATCGATGATAGATTTCACACATTGCAGCAGATAAACTCAATTCTGAAATCTTTGGAGAATCAATACAATTCGATTTGTAAGTTAGAAAAAATAGGGGAGAGCGCGTTTTATAATCTACCAATAACGGGAGTGAAAATTTCAGATTTTCCATATCAAAATGAAGATGAGCCATCGGTTTTGTTTACGGCTGCTCATCATGCAAATGAACCTTTAGGTGTCGAAATATGTTTAAATCTTATAAACTATCTTTGTAACAATTATGTCGTTGATAACAAAGTCAAGCAGTGGGTCGATAATTTGGAAATCTGGTTTGTCCCTGTCGTAAACCCTGATGGTTATCAATTAGTAATGAATAATGAATCCAAAATAATCTGGCGAAAAAATCTCCGGGATAATAATAAAGACGGAAAATTTTCGTCAGAAATTGATGGTGTTGATTTAAACCGAAATTATGATTTCAATTGGGCGGTGGAAGGAGATCGTTTCTCAAATAGCCATTATTATCCCGGGGCTTTTTCTTTTTCTGAACCTGAAACACAGGCTATTCGAGATCTTGCCAAGAGAGAACGTTTTGTTTTTCATTTAGATTTCCACAGCGCCGGCGAGATGATTTTATATCCAATAAACAATCTTTCTTCGCCCCAGGACGAAAAAACCATTGAAATGGCTAAAGAGATAGCCAGAAACATCAAAAAGAATGAAATATTTTCTCATTATTCAATAGCTCCCATGAACGATAAGGTTGGACAGTGTGCATTGTGGATGTATAATGAACTCGGAGTGTTATCCTTTATCGTAGAGGCAGGTGATAGTTATTTTCCCTCTGGTGATGCAATACAACAGATCGTAGAACAAAACTCGAAAGCCGCATTTTGGATTTTGGATAAGGGAGTGAGATTAAATAATTTTCCCATTTGTATTTTGTCGACCTTGGAAAAATAAAGGCTTATAAAACTATACTGTGTAACTTATTTTATCTCACTCCCTAAATTATTTGGAACCACCAACACTCTGAATTATAAAGTATTAATAAAGTGAAGATGACCAAGAATGAAGATTACTTTTCATAAGTTTTAAAAATAAAAATGATTTTTGATTTTGATTGTCTTGGCTTTGGAATTTGTGCAGTCGATTATTTGTGTGTTGTTCCTCATTATCCAAAATTGGATGAAAAAACAGAAGCCATTGAATTCTCAATTCAAGGTGGGGGACCAGTGGCAACTGCATTGGTAACCTTAGCGCGATTAGGGTGCAGTACGGCATTCATGGGGCGTATTGGAGAGGATGCGAATGGACAATTCCTCTTAAACGATTTTGAGAAAGAAGGTGTCGATAACGCAGGAATAATTATGGATAAATCGATACCGACCAACCAGGCTTTTATCTGGATAGATCAACAAACAGGCCAAAAGTCAATAGTACTAAATAACCAGCATTATCGACCTGTTGTACCTGAAGAAATCACTTGGGAGCATATACGCACAGCCAAATACCTGTTGATTGATGGTCGGGACACGGAGGCGACTTTTAAATTAATAAGATGGGCTAAAGAAAAAGGCACACAAATCGTTTTAGATGCTGGTAGTCCACGATATCGGATGGATGAGCTTCTTAATTTGGTTGACTATCCTGTCGTTTCTAAAAGTTTTTGTCATAAATATTTAAAGTTATCAGATTTTAAAAAAGCCGTGGAAGAACTCTTAAAGTGTGGTGCTAAGGCTGCTGTTGTTACCTGTGGCCATAATGGTTGCTATGGAGGCGATGAGACCGGAATTTATTATCAACCTGCTTTTCCTGTAAACGTCGTTGATACAACGGGAGCCGGTGATGTATTTCACGGAGCCTTTATCTTTGGATTGTTAAATAAATTTAATCTAATAAAAATTTTAAAATTCGCCGCTGCATCTGCTGCAATTAAATGCACCAAAATAGGAGGGAGGTCAGGAATTCCCGATCTCCAAACTGTGAACAATTTTCTTCGAAAAATTCAAATGGAGGAGATCCATCAATGAAACGTTTAACGAACTTATTTTTGATCTTGATAATACTTGTTTTTGTGAATAATGTTAATGCCCAGCTTAAAATAAAACAAGGTGATGAGTTGTTTGTTAAAGAACCAACAGAAAATTTAAGACTTTCACCCAATGGCTCAATTATCTGTCAATTACCACAAGGGACAAAATTAATCGCGATCGAAGAACAGGGGAATTGGGTTGCTGTACACCTTGTCGGATATCTCTGGAAAAATTCTTTGACAGCATCTCGTTTTGACATTCCAGGTTTTACGATGCGAGCACTTCACATCCTGGTTGCTACTGAAGTAGAGGCAAAAGAAATTAAAAGACTACTGGAACAGGGTTCTGACTTTAAACAATTAGCTAGAGAGCGTTCTAAAGGTCCAAATGCTGCTAAGGGTGGGGATCTGGGGATAATTACAAAAGGTGACCTGTTACCAGAACTTGATAAAGCAATCAGTTCTTTGAGCGTGGGCCAGACCAGTGAGGTGATTAAATCTGAATTGGGATTTCATATTTTTAAACGAACTGAATAAATTATCTTGGGTAATTAACTGATTGGGCGGTCAGGGATCGCAACTGACCAATATATGGATAGAAGCCGTCCCTCTGACGGCGTCTTTTCGGGCGGACCAGGACTAATTAGGTCATGTGGTAATTTTATCCTAAAAATTATTCAACTTTCTACATATTCATTCATTTATCAAAAAATCCATGAACTCATATACGCTTTTACCCATAAACCCATTTACCTAACCGCCTAATAAACTAATTCTCACCAAATTACTCACCACTAACTAATTATGGAGTATTTCTCAAATAAATTGGGATAGGAATTTTCCCTGTCCCATTTGGGCTGTCTAACTCAATTTTTACGACTGCAGTGGTGGGTTCATCCTCTTCTGGCTTTAGCGTGTTCGTCAGTGTAATACTGAAGTATGTACTACCGAATCCATATCGATCTGCGCTCGGTAATAAATTTGTTCCAGATAGTTCTCCAGCATTCGTAGAAACTGTTAAGCTGGAACCTGCTGCGACGGGATTACCGTGGATGTCGTAAAGACGAATATCAATCGTTGCACTTTCACCAACACCCAATTCTGTTTTATTAGTAACGGCTTCGAATTTGGCAACAACGCTGCTGTAAACAACTCGTGCAGTTGTCCATACTTTGATGTGATTCCCATTTTGATCCTGTCCCCATGTATAAGCCAACATCACGGCCACACCGTCGTTTTCATTTGTAGTCCCGATCGAGTTAATGACTTCACTATATTCAAAATCAGGGATTTCAATATCTAACATCAGTATGTCATTATTTGGATTAGGGATATGTAGCGATGTTAACTGGTTTGGATCATCTGAGACCAAATAGGGAAATGGATAGATATTCTGAAGAACTACATCTGTTTGTCCTTTATCATTGGTTACTGCATCTGTAGTGATAATACCTCCTGTTGTAGTGAAGTACACAGCTGTACCTTCTTCAATTGGATTATTGTATTTATCTCCAAAATAAGCCGTTACTTGAATATCTTGAATGGGATTTGTAAACCCAACATTGTGTTTTCCGCATTCAACCGCCAAAGTTGCGTGCGGAATAACATTATTGGCGTCATTCGGATCAATCCACATATACGGTGGTCCAGAACGAATTACAATATTTGTCGTTTGGGAGACAATATCTGGAAAATCTACTAATTCGGCCTTGATTTGTACGGTTCCAGAACGAATGCCTGAGCGGATAGTTGCTTTGGCGATTCCATCCACTGTTGGAATTATAGCTGATTCTCTATTGGACACAGAGGATGGGGCAATATACTCTCCACCGCCAGGACTATTTATAATATAGAATTTAACGCCAATATCATTACCCAATGGTTGGTTATTTATGCCAAGAACGGTAGCAGAAATAATTGTTTGATCTAGATTACCTGTTTCCTTTACCCAGATGAAATTTGGATCTGCATTTAAAACGATACTGTTTGGCATGATTCCTGAGCCAACGCCGAAAGATACCAAAACAGTATCTTTTAAAGAGTGAAATCTTGCAACGACGACAACCATGCTGTCAGGTTCTTTGCCCGCTATCAAATCAACTATAGCATCGCCATTTTTATCTGTTATAGCTGATTCGGGAATCATTCCAGCAGATGTTGAAAACTTTATTACCCCTCCTTCAATTGGTGTATTTCGGTGGGATAATAAATTGGCAACGATTTGAATTTTACTCTCTCCATCTGCTGGAGCTTGCAAAGCTTTTGGAATTAGTGTAAATTTGGGATTAAGATAGCGAATAGAAAATTGTTTTGTTAATTTATTACCGTACTCAATTTGAAGTGTATCTTCACCTTCTTGATCATCAGCGACCACGAACATTTCTAACCGACCACGTTCATCTGTTAGATTGCCACCGACTATTGATCCATATTTTGCAAGGGCATGAATTTCTGCACCTGTAATCGCCTTATAACTTGTCGTCTCTCTAAGTCTAATATCAATTTCAGCCTGTGAAATTCCATCGGCTGGCAAAATTGTTTCATCAATCTCTGCTTGAAATGTAACACCGATAAATTTAACGTTTATTTTGGCTCGATTATCTTGCTGTTGCCCGATTTTTTTTAGATGAGTATTTTTTTGATTTTGAGTCTCGAAGCCAGGTATAGATAAAGTAATTGAAAATGAACTCGCTGCATTTTTGTTTAACGGCGAAAATGTGGTATCTGTAACTGTAGCCGTGATTTCAGCAATCAAGTCGGTGTCACTTGCGGTACTTGTTAATGTAACTTCTGCATCACCATTCGAATCTGAAATGTCCAATTCATCGATTGTTCCTGCCGTGGTCTCAAAGTGCACTTTCATGCCTTGGGCTTTTGAGCCATCTTTATTGCGCACATTTGCAATAATTCGAGTTGTGGAAATACCGTTAGCTAGAATTTCAGGTTCAGTCGCAACTGCTGATTGAATATCATGATCTCGCGACCCAATGACACTATCCCCACCACCTTCATCGCAATTTACCATTAGCAGGTAAGCCATGAGCAAAATGACTAAAACGGCAACTTTATTCATCCCGATACCTCCATGTATCAAACTAGGTAAAATCAACATTCAACTCGTAAAATCATCCAAAAACTCGAATAGGATACAAGCAATATTTAATTACTTCTTCATCTTTTTTACTCGATCTTCGAAATCTTTTTTCATTTCTTGAAAATAATTTCTTTCAAGTATCTTCGATTTCAGTCTTTGAATAAGGTTAGGAACAATTTCAGCCTTTATCAAAATAATAAGTTCTTTTTTATTCACCTGCTGGGAATTATAACCAAATAAATATCGTAATCCAAAAAACCACCAGGGAAGGTCCTTAAAAAATGGTACACCCTTCCGTGAGTTTATTAGTTCGTTAGAAAATAAACCCGCCATCGCTGTTTCTTCACCATTTAATAAAAGAACCTGAGTTCTTCCCTCAGTGATCTTCTTTACTACAGTACCTGCGCTGGGAGTCACATCACTTTTTTCAGCATTTATTTGTAAATGGATAAATGATAACTTACCCTGGGTAATAATATTTGGAACGACAGTCAATATTGTTCCCGACTCATATTCACTATAGCGGGTATTCCCGGCAAAGTCTTTGATTGTTAGGAAGAAATTTCTGCCGACTTTAATTTTTCCTTCTTCTCCTTCCATAATTCGGATCTGGGGGGTTGCGATTATCTGCCCCTTATTAGAACTTTGAAAGGCTTTTATCAGCGCAAAGACATCCCACGTATCATTAGCATAACCACCTGCAACAGAAAAAATCTCGTCTGTCACTACGCTGGCTGCGTTTGAGAACATTTGCAGTTTGACTGTCCCATTCTTAAGTGTACTCCAATCCACTCCAATCTCTGCCAGTGCCTCCTGATCAGCTTCAAAAAAAATAGCTTTTATTTCAATCTCTCTGGTTGTAAATGTAATGTCTTCCTCTAGTTTCTTAGACTCCTTTTGATCAACCATAGCTGTTATTTCATAATGACGAGGATGGATATCATATTTAAGCAGGTTAGAGCGCAAGATATATTCCAGCGCTCTCTTCCAGTGCATATTATCGACAACAACGCCAATTTTCCCTTTGTGTTCTTTCGGATCAATAATCATTTTATTCTCATATTTCATGCTTAATTGATTTATGATCTCTAATGCGGCGTCCATTGTAATGTCGCGACTTAGTGATATAAATTCTTCTGGATTATATTCCCGTGGAATTGTTCCTTGTGCATGCAATATATTAAATCTTAATATGAATACGATTAAGAAAATATAGTGTGATCTTTTAATTAAAAACCCGGGAGATATTTTGTTGAATAAATTCATAATTCAGCCCACTTTATTTTTTATATCCCAATCCCAAAATTACCGTTTTAATATCCCCCTGTTTCTCAAGAATAAATTCTACTTCGCTCTTTTTTTGATTGATACTTTTCAATCTTCCAGAGCGTACTTTGTCCCCAACTTTCAGAGTTAGCAATTTTCCTTTGTTATTTTTAATATAGACGCGTCCATTTGCCACAGCTTGAAGTGCAGCTGCTTCAACATTGAGTAATCCTGGATCAATGGTTTTTGGCCTAATTTTAGGAACATTTCGTCGATAACTATTTGCCCTCTTTTTTGGCTGTTGAAATTGATTCAAAGATTTAAATGCATCGTGAAATTGTATTCTCTCGACTATAGGTTTCATCGTATCGAAATTAAATTGCTGCCCTGAGTCATATTTCTGATTTAAAGAAAATCCTTTAAGCTGCATACTAAATCCGATTAGATTAATCTTATCAGGCATTTGTTTTACAGAAAAAGATTCAATTTGATATAACAGGAGATGCTCGGTTATAAACCAGATTAATCGATAAAGATCGTAATAGGTACCTTCCCCCTTTAAAAGAAAGTTAAATGTTAAAATATCACCATCGTTACGAATATCTTTAAGTTCAAAATCGAACTCTAATGGAATTTTATAATTATTGACCAGCCAATTGAGGTAATACAGGCAAAATGAGGGTTCATCAGCAGCGACAATCTGTTTCGGAGCCAGGCTCCATCTTTCCATTAAAAGCCGATATTCGCTTTCTACAGTTTCAAGGGTGTTCATTATTTCAATTGAACCATCCAACTTTTTTCGGAGTTCAGTATTTTTTATCTCCAGTTCATTTATTTTCTTATTCTCTTTAGAATACCAGAATATTCCGAAAACCATTAGAATAAGCCAAAGGATTCCTATGGTAATACTATTTCTTTTTGAGTGCATGCGTCAGTCATTTGTTAATAGTTTAAAATTTCACTTGCTTAGACCTCAGAGGTTTTTGAAACCTCTGAGGTCTAAGGTGCCTATTTATTTATCGCTGCAATAACATAATTTCTTGGTATTATTTTAACCAGTTCTTTAATTTTTTCTTGGGCTTTGATATGACTCTCAAAATTTCCAAGACAAACCGAATAAGGTATATCCCGACTCGAATTCGGTAATTTAGTTACGTATGTATCATACCCTTTAGATTTGTAAAATTCCACCTCTTTATTCGCCGTAAATTTTGTGACATGTGCACTAATTCGAATTATGTAATATTTTGAATCTGAATCGTTTAGAATCTGTTGATCTTCCATCTGATCATTTTGATTCGAAACGTCAGTATGATTTGCTTTTTTAATCATTCTGTTATTGGCACGGCGATTTATAGAAACCCTTTGTTGTGATTGCAAAGATGGGGGAGGTGAGATATGATTTACAATTCTATCCTCCGATACTTCAATAACTATACGTTTACCAGGAACGACGCGATTAAGTTTGTTCAGTTCATTTTGAGCTTCATCATATGTGGTAAAATCTCCGAGACATACCCAATACGGGATTTCATGATTCGAGTTTGGTAATGTTGTAATATAAGTATTAAAGCCTTTTGATCGATAAAACTCGATCTCTTTTTTTGCTGTAAATTTGCTGGCATGAGCACTTATTTTAATGGTAAAATGTGAATTATCCTCTGAAAGAGATCGACTTTCGTTGTGACTAATATAGTTTTCTTGATATGATATTTCCGGCGTATCATTACTTTCAATTTTTGTTCTAGTTACAGAATTATGTTCGTTCTTGTTTTCAAATTTTTTTGATGAATTTTCCATATTTGCAAATCTATCAACATTGTTGTTATCGTTAAACGCAACGACGGTTTCTGATTGCTGGTTTGAAATAATGGTTTCTTGTTCATGCTTCACTCCCATATCTTCTTCT
>JABAOC010013637.1_pt3 | contig 21472 bp, 18 predicted proteins | sample 7062161 | NCBI WGS metagenome assembly JABAOC01 (sample SAMN14538625, study PRJNA623070) | marine sediment metagenome | biome: marine biome [ENVO:00000428]; feature: marine pelagic biome [ENVO:01000023]; material: deep marine sediment [ENVO:00002113] | place: India: Gulf of Khambhat ... | reverse complement strand
AGTAAATGTCTTAATTGTGAAGATGAAAGAAATGCTTATAATCCTTCACAATTAGAGATTGCGGGATTTGTCAAACTTTTTCATGATGATCCACTAAGAGAGGTCAAAAAATAAATAAAGAGAAAACAGATAGCTGCGAAAGCAGTCATCTGTAACTTCAGCCAAAAAATATCTAGTCATAGTAGTCATGAACATGATCATGATGTGGATCAGCGATTAAAATATCTCCTTCATGTTCATCCGGATCAACTACTACAAATGAACTAAGCATTGGACTTTCCAAATGGGCATATTCTGGATGTTCGGTAACCATCCCATGAACAGTATGATAAACATCTCCAGCTGGTCCAGTTACTGGATAATGATAGTAACGTCCCTCATGTTCAAACGGTCGTAACATAACATGATGAGTTGGAGATACAGGTCTAGTTGGTTCATGAACAGTCACAAAAGTTCTTTTCTTTCTTGTTGGCGGTAAGACATTGTATTCAGTTCTTTTGATGACTCGTGGTGGAGGAGCTTTATAGATATTAACGTGTTCATGTTCAACTTCATCAGGCTGAGGGATATTCACACGTTCAGTTTGAACAATGTCTGGCTTAGTGGGTTCGGCTAAATGAACATCTTTATGAGAAACTACTTTTTCTCCTTCAGTAGTAGGTGCAAATTGAACAAATCTTGGTGCTTGTCCTTCTCCAACTTGGATATATTGGCCCTTTCGCAAGGCTTCCCTAATGTCGGCGTCCGAAATCTGAGAAACGGCGGTCGTAGTTGCTGTGGTCATTTCGTTTTTTGATAAAGAAATGATTTTTGACAAAATATGGTTAAAGAACGGAACTACCACATTGGCAATAAAGCGGCGAAGTTATTAGCCCTGTAAGACAACAATTGAAGATAGTCTCCTACACTTTCACCTAGGTGGGTTTGCACACGACTATTGTCCTTGATAGGCCTTAACTTATTTTCAAGATCGACCCCATAAATAACATGGGAAGGGATATCACCTACATATTTTGAGGCGTTCTTGCCTAAATTTATCTTACTTTGATACCAAGTAATGGCTACACGAAAAGCTCTATCTAAGGATCCATTCTTGACATTTTGAACCATATATAATTTCCCGTCTGAATTCATATAGTAATATCTATCTTGTTCAATATTCTTGCTGATATTAAATTTAGATTCCACACTTGTTTTTCTAGCTTCATCATGAGTTTTAAGCCATAAGTTAAGTCTTTCCCACGAAATGAATATTTTCTCACCAGGATTCTGGATAAAATCTTTGACTGTCTTGAAGATATCGATTAAATGATCATATAATAGAAATGTTCCATCTGGTTCATTTTTTGTTATATTGATGTAATTCTTGATGAAAAACTTCAATGAATCATAGAAGACCTTATTGTAAAGCCAAACCTTATTGTTTCTAATAAACCCAGTAGTTTTCTGATTCAAGTAAGAAATCCAATTTTCAATCATCTGATCATTTTTAAGGGTTCTTTCTTTGATCAAATTATCAAAAGAATAAATTTTAGCACTGTCTTCAAGTGTAGGGGTTGTTGATATTTCAGAAGGGTATCTTACCCATTCGGCGAAAAATGATTCAACCTGTGTCGAAGCTTCTATTGTTAAGTTCGATGAAATTATTTTACTTTTAAGATAATAGGTGAAAGTTTGTCTTAATAACTGTAATATAATGGCCAATTGTTTATTTAAGTTGTTGATTCTGATTAATTTTTGGTTTTTGATCCTCAACCCAAATAGTGGGTTATGTGGTCCATCTTGATAAGATTCCCAGCCAGATGAATTAATCATCATAGTTGGGAAATAAATCCCAAATTTGATATCTAAAATTTGATACCATAATCCAGTAATAGTTCTAATTTCTCTTGACACTGCACTTATTGGTTGATTTTTAAGGTAATCAAGCACTTTTTGCGGTGAATTCAAATGATCGAGTTCTGCTTGTGGGAGATTTAATGGTTGTCCAGGAGGTGTTATCATAAAGATCATATTGTCCCTATCTGGAGAACTAACACCAGACAATATTTCTTTGATTTTTGTCCTATCCCATTTAACTTCAGTGGAGTTGAAGTAGATTCCTCTCAATTTACCATATGGATCAATATACTGAGCTATCATTTGTGTTTTAATAATATCTTTATAATTAATCTTAGAAAATATATTTTTTCTTCCAACAATTTCTTGATTCTGCCCACCCACAGTAGTCTCATCCTGGGTCACTGTATAAACAGTGTTAAAATCCTCAAAAATATTAAAAATTCTAGTTGTCCATACTATTGGCAGTCTAAAGTGGTCTTTGTTCATTACTTTATAGGACAAAAGTTCACATTGTGGGTATTTAGACTTATCAGAAATAGATCCCGAATGTTTCAGGATAACCAAGGTTTGTCTAGATAAGTTATTCACTCTTGTATGAAAGGCTTGACATCTAGGAATTTCGAATTCGAATTTTTGACTTCTTTTCTTCTTTGGAGATAAAACATAGATATTGATGTTAAAGTATTCTTCCAACAGTCTATAATATAACCAAGGATCAAAGAATGAGGTTATTTCGAGGACATTTTGTTTAATTTCTTCCTTAGTCAGGTCAAATAATTCTTGTTTGGTTACTTCAACATTAACTAAGTTAAGAATATTTCTTCTATGCTGAACCGCATATTTTTCTTTGTTAATAGGATTCAGCTTTAAATAATTGGGATCGCTAAAGGCTACAAGTATAGAATGAATTATAGAATTTGGAGATTTTTCCACTCCATATCTTGATATATTAAATGGTTCAAANNTTGAATAGTTCTACTACATCGTCCGGTAAAATTCCTTTATTACCAGGATCTAGAAATTTCCTGCCTTTTAGTAGCTTACTAGGTTTTTTCGTCTTGGCTACCACTACACCTTTATAATATTTGTTATAGTTACTTCCTTTTCTGGCAATTTGATCGGTAGCAAAACAACAGGGGATAAATGGAAATTCTGTTTTATTGGGTAATTTCTTATTTTCTGTAACTCCAGGAAAAGGAGCGGCACTAACTTTATTTGAATCAGGCAGTTTTTCACCAGGCCGATAACATGCGAAAGGAAATAGATTTCCACCCTTAGGGTACCATAAAACTTGCCTATTATGGACAACTCCATTAACAGTGAATGTTTCACTTTGTATTTGTTGTATTTCAGCTGGTGACGGAATAAATGGCTGTCTTGGTTTCTGACAAGTTTTTGGGTAATTTTTGACAAAAACATTTGGGACAGCAGCACTTAGTTGATTAATTCCTTTGGCACCAGCGGCTATTTTTGCTGGATCAGGTTGATCTTGCGTTTGGAAGACTACCTTTCTTTGTGCACCTGGATTATATAGTTCTGGGAACTGTGCTAGATCGGGAATGACACTTGAATATTCTGTGATAATACTTTCTCTTCTTGACAAATAATAAAACATCAAAATGGTAAGGATATTTGAAACATCTTCAATCAACTTTTTACTTTTAGCTTTAGTCATATTGATAGTAATATAACTACTATCTTTTGGAAGATTTGTTTTTTGGAGTGATTGACCTAGATTTTTCAACATCATCTGTTTTTCCATCTTGATTTGAAAATAATTCATATTAATGGTCAATAAAGACTGTTCTTTCTCATCAATAGGATTCTTAAAATGAAAATTAATTCTNNTTTTCCCTAAAGGATCATTGAAGACGAATTCAAGGAGAGACAAATGATCAAAAATATAACCATGAAGTTCAAAACTACCACTCACTCTAAATTCTTCTGTTTCTCCAACTGTTATAGGAAATGTTCTTTCTATCCTCTTGATTGTTTCAGCCAGATTATAGTCTGGTCTTATTGGAGTCTCTACCCTAAGTACTCCAGTTTCGAGATCCAAACTTCCTCGAAAGAAAGATTCCTTTGTAGCTTCGGACAGTTTAGAATCTTCCCGGTCAGTCCAGTAAGTGAAATAAATAGTGTCTTCCTTATTAGAATCCACATCAGGAAAAATCCAGCTATTTCTATCTATCTTTGACTCAATCTCATGGATATCAAGAATTTTGTAAAATGATTCATCAATTGTCCTATATTTGATNNTCCTATATTTAATATATGGTAATACTTTACTTACTTTTGAGTTATTAAAGAGGTAAAATCCGTCTCCTTTCAATATTTGATTACCGTTTTTGAATTTTGGATTGGCCGTAAAGACGATCTTATTGAGTGAAACATCTGTACTTTTCAACAAAGGATATTTTGTAAGTTGTCCATATAATGAGCCGAAATATGTATAGATAGAAAAAACTCGTTGCTGTAAGACTTTCTCTTCTTCACCCTTTTTAGCTATGCCATCAACCCATTGTTGATATAAAGCACTGAAATCTTCAACGTTTTCTATTATTTCGTTTTTTCCTGCTTCAAAATATTGGTTAATTATTGGTAGTATCTGATTAATAGTCATCTTATTTTGCGAGGCCCATATGTAGAAACTCAAAACTATATCAAATTTAGTATAATCTGGATATTCTTTTTCTATTTCAGTCAGAGTTTTACCTGATCTGTATAAAATTCCTAATACTTGATCAAATCTTTGATATCCACCATTATAAGAAACTACTAAGTAACTTGGTATGCCAGCACTGACGGCAAACAAGATTTTACCAAAAAGCGAATCTAGACTAGATTTCAAGAAGCTAGGAAGTGCGCTCATTTTCTAGATGAAAAATTGACTGTTTGAATTTGTCAATGGTCCATCTAATAATCATACGTCAGACAGATTTTCCTCACTATGGAAACGCCTAAATCTACTATTGATTTTACAAAATTCAACAAAACAAAAACTCTCCCTGAAAAGGTAAAAACATGGGAGATTTTGGAAGTCTCTGATCCGGAGTTTGGACCCGATGTCCAATTGATGAAGCTGCCATCTGGACATTGGTGGCTGATGGATTCGGAAAATGTTTGTTTGGAGCTAGGAAAGTACGTGAATCCTCGTCCTTTATATCTCAGTCCAGAGGAATTTGATTTGAAAAGTTGGATGAAAATCAAAGGTGATTTTCTTTGGAGCCCAACTATTGAACAACGAAAGTCCATCCATGCTCAACTCATAGCTCTTAAAAGGTCTTACCATGAAGACGATGAAATGAAAGAAGCTATTTTCATTGATGGTCAATGCATCGCCTGGAATCACATGATTGATGAATGGGGTGATTTGTCGAGAGAAAAAGGCCGATTTGAAAGATACCTTACCCAGATCCTGGATAAGGATTATGTTTTATCTGTAGGAGAAGAATTTTTCTATCCAGTTCCAAGATCTGCTTTAACTGAAAGGATTATCATAGATCACAAAGACCCATATCGACTTTCCAATATGGTTAAAGAACTTCCGGCCGAACTCAAAGCTTAATCAAAAATCAACAAAATATAAAAGAAAACACTATGATGCTGAGGCATCTTAATGTTTTATTAAGTCCACTGATAATATGGAAAGTTAATGTTAGTATTGGTGACATTAGGGGTATCTGTCACTATCTTGTAAATTTGATAATCTAAAATTTGAGAGATATAGTCTTTGCCAGACCCAGAATTGGCATCTGTAGAGAATGAAGCTAATTCAAGATTATTTCCTTCACCTCTTGAACGTATTGACAATGGATGTTTTTCTTGGATGAATTCGACCAATTCATCTTTTTCAGGTGGTTTTTCGACGGTGGCGCTATATGTAATTTGCTGTGGTGTAACTTTTGATAGTATTGGAATTGGTGTTTCTAATTCCCAGACAAAATCTTCATCACCTGTACATGCTCTAGTAGTGAAAAGGATATTTCCATCAAAATCAATGCTTTCAGGAATCAAACAAATGTCTGGAAAGCCTGATTTAATTAATCTGGCTCTATTCTCTTTAAGTTCTATCTTAATTGTGTCTCCAGGTTCTATTGGACTTCCTCCTAGAGTTTGGTCCCTCCATACTCTACCCATATTAGGCGCTCTATTACAAAGTGAAAATCGGATTCTATTATTAGATAGTTGTGGCGTAACAGCAACTAGGCAGAATTCTTCTCCAGATAAAATAAACGAAAATCCAAATATATTGTCCTCTAGAGTAGAAAATACTCTTAAATCTTGTTCGGTTGAAGGAATTGCCAATTCGACTGGTGGGGCCAACAGCCAGACATATCCACTATTAGGTGAACACTGGCCTAATACCAGAGGAGATCCTGGACCGACTGCCTTAGGGACTACACATTTGCCACTTATTCTTTCAAATATTCTTAGATAAGGACCACTATTGTCTTCTTTCAAGCTAACTGGTAAGGCTCGTTGAAATCTAAATTTCTGCTTGCTATCATTAATGTCACACTTTCTACCGACAGCTTCTGACTCTACCGAGTCAAATGACATACAAACAGTGCCATCTAGTTCAGGTTCAAAACGAAAGGCTAATATGCCAAATTGATCTTTACAACGTTGTATATCACATCCTTGATAGAAAATGTCAGTTTTTCCTTTTTGGAAGATTACACCTTGGTCGGTGACACAAACATCACCAGTATCTCCATCACCTTCACATGTTCTAATTTGTTGTTTGGCAGCTATTTGATCGTCATCAATACAACCTTCAGTCGTAGCTGATACTGGAGTAATAGCATTCAAGACTGTCGGATCGAAGGTTGGAACTGCCGGTTCATCAGGATCTGTTCCTACGAAAGTGTAGACACCACAGAAGTTTCTTGTTCCATGTGGAACATCTCTGGGTGTGCCCCAACTTGATTTCTCTTTTACTTCTTCCAATAACTTTTCTACATCAGGAGGAGTTGCTTTTTCTACTTTAAATACTCCTGAGAAAAATAGGATGAACAAAACTATTAAAATCAGGAGTAGGAAAATAAACACCCATAGGTCCAAAGTCATTTTATGAAAGGGAAAGATAGTTTAAATATCTGAAAATTTTGCATAATTTGTCGATGAGTCCTGTAAATCTGTTTTGTTGGTCTCAGCTTTGAACGAACGATATTGATTCTAATCTAAATTATTTCTGATCAACAAATCAAACCAATGTCGTCAAAAAGTTCGATGGACGTTCCAGACCTTGGAAAGATTAAGAGTATCTTTGATGTTATGAAATCAAGATTTAATTCGGATGTTAAGTTAGACTCATCTCATATCCGGGAATATTTACCTGGTGATGAATCGGCATCTACAACATCTACTTCTGATTCAACTGAATCGAAAAACAAGATGAATCTCTTTGTAGATAATCTATTTGATCGATTGATTCTGGAAATTATTTTTCATTGTCCATGTTTATTGCATGTTGTCTATGAAAACAAGTTGGTCACAGCATCCAAAGTTTTGAAATTTTTGCAAACAAAGCAGATGCTTTTTGCGATTAACAAAGATAATTTTACAATTGCATATGAAATTACATTAAATAGATATTATAAGGATAATGGTAATTTGAATGATGTTTTTATTCCAGAGATAGATTGTTGGAGTATTATTTTGTTCTTCTTTTGTAAAGAAAAGAAACTAACTGTTGATCCTATACTTTCCACACAAATCAGCGATTTGCTTCTAAAATCTGACTCGGATTTTCCCCATTTTAGTTTGACATTGTTTTTATTAAACATCAAAAGAAAGAGAAAAATTGGTGTTTGTGAACATAGTGTTCCTTATCTGTCCAGCTTAAGGAGGAACAGAAAACTTGATTCTAAACTTGGGACAAAAACTGCGATTCAACTATATTCCAGAATTGGTAATGTGGAGGCGTTAAAAATTTATCCTAGAAAATTAATGATTTTTCTATTGAGGGATCTCTTATATTTGTCTATTATAGCTCCATTATGCTGGGATTTATTAGCCAGAGACATTTATAAACAGCTATTTCAAGGTATTAATCTATCTCTTCTTCCCCTCAAAACAAGAATTATCTATGATTTGATTTTTTATAGAAGAAGGTATAAAAATATTCCTTTCAAATCGATACTAAAATTAATTCGGATGGACCCGGTAGAAATTCAGTATCTTTTAGGGTATGATCTCAAAATTTACCAACCAGGGGAATCGGAAATGATCAATTTATTAACAGAGGTTGATAGAATTGGTTATCAGAAACATATTGAAAAGATAAAAATTATGAATATGTTAAGATTCGAATACGGAATCGATGTATTTGATCCATCGATTTCCGGAGAAAAATTGATCAAAATGAAAAATGTTCTTGTTTCTAACAAGACTGATTTATCTTTATTGGAATTGGCGAATGAGAAAACTTTCTTGCTTGAGGAGGTTGAGAATCATCTCCCTACAGACCTTTTCAAAATTTACTCCAACGGAAAATTGCATGTATTTAGTAGGAAAGCGCTGGCTAACATGCTGAAATCCAAAGCTCATCCTTATACTAAAGAACCATTGAATCCCTTCATGATTACTAGAATAACTGCAATGACTTATTTGAACAAGGCGTTTCCAGAACCAAAACCTTTAAAAGAAACGTTATCACTTTGGAATAAATATGACAAAGACACATTAATCATCAAACAAGATGTTCTCTCAGTAAAAGAGTTTTCTACAAAGTGGGATCAGATTAATACAGGCAGTGGATCATTATCTTCAATGCTCAGTGATTTGGGCAGTAATGTATTTAGACAGATACTTGAGCAATTTGAGTCTCATCATGATAATATGTCAAGTAATACAGGGGGAATGATAGCTATCTCAGGGAGTGGTCCCACAGGGCATAGTTTTTTTGAAAGCCTTTTTTTAGGGTTAAATTCTTCAGATAATAGCGAGGACGACGTAGATTAAGAATAAACTTTCCTTTTAATTCAACTTAATTGAACTGATGGGAAAGTCATGGATTGCCAAATATTGGTAAAAATAAACTTTTCTTTCAAAGAAGTACCTTTGTAAATGTAACAATTAACTGAAATTCAGTTAATTGCAGAAATAAAATACATCTGGTATATTTTTGGACAAAAATATATGTACGTTGTTAACCTTACGCATATTTTTGTCCAAAAATATCTATAGAAAAAAAGATGGACGATGACAGAGTTTTTTGTTGTTTATGTGATAAATATGTTGAGGTAGGGCATAAAGATCAACATATTCCTAAGGATGTTATTATATCGGAAGATCCCAACTATGAATATTTAGTAGGCCCTCCGGGGTCCACAGGGGCTACTGGCCCTGCTGGCCCCCCTGGAATTAATGGAATAGAAGGAGCCAAAGGAATACAAGGACCTCAAGGACCCAAAGGTCAAGACGGAAAACCTGGACGAAATGGAGTTCAAGGAGTCCAAGGAATACAAGGGCCACGAGGGTTACAGGGACAACCAGGAAAACCGGGAGCTCAAGGACCTCAAGGAGTTGTTGGTCCGCAAGGATCTCAAGGAAAACCAGGGCCACAAGGACCACGAGGACCACAAGGACTTCCAGGTAAGACTGGACCAGCTGGTCCAATTGGTCCTACTGGACCAGGATTGTCTTCTCAAGATCTATTAATGGTTGAGAATAAATATCAACCAACAACTAAACAACCCAGAGGTAAATTATGGCTTGGTAAAAATGGTATATCTAAGATTTCAAACGGTCAAAATTGGAACTATCTTAATAGAAATTTAAGATTCTCTAATCAGATAGAGTGTTTATGCTTTGCTTATATAACAGATATTAAAGAAAAGAAATTTTCATTAGATCCAAGATATTCCTACAATATTTTGATGAATGGATCATCAGCCACATATTCGATAAATAAAAGTAGATTTATTGTGAAGGCAAAATTAGAAACTAAAGACGTTGAATATATATTGATTCAAGGCTATCTTGGCAAGGAAACGGTCAGAGTGCTCTATATTGTATCTATCAATACAGTTGAAGAAACACCCAGCTTAGGTATTAACGAGCTTGATAATTTGTCGACAAAAGGTGTTTCGACATATAGTCCTTCTGTCCGCTCTATCCCTGATCGCCCTCCAATACCACTTATTAGTGGAACCCAAAGATTCAACCCCCCACTTCCTCCGTGGGCACCCGGGGCTTCTCACCCAGAAGAGGAGACCAAATGGATATTTGTAATTGATATTGGTAGTAAACTAATCAGGTATGCCTTTATGTCATTAGAGGGAATAGCTGATGGGCCAACTATTGGACACTTCGTCAGCCCAAAGAAATTAGAAGAAGAAAATAGCTTGGTAATGAACATTAAAAGCAAACTACAATATTCTCCGTTAGAATCATCTAGAACAGCCAGTTCTACGTTTGAATTCTCTTCATATGGAAGTTTTAGAACCCCCTCTTATGAAAATGACCCAGAAAAATACAAATTAATATCAATTGGAAAAGCTGCAACTGAAACTTATAACACTAACAAACTTGATACGGGAGAATTTTATTTCAAAGAAGTTTCCTTCAAATTTGGGAAATCAATCGATCATATAACTGACCACGAAGGGACTGTAAGAGACGCTGTTTTATATTGGACTAGCGTCTTCTCATATCTAGTTGGAACTTATTTGAAGACAGCAGAAGAGTATGCTTCTGTGAAATCTCTAGCCTTACCAACTATGGCGCAGACAATGGTTAGTTTAAGTGTTGAACAATCAATCATTAAATCAACAACTTTATATCCAGATGTAAAGATTGATAGTACATCTTTATTAATGGCACTGAAAAAATTATATACATCTATGGTGAGGGTTGGATTTCATCCAAACAAAATCAAAATTTTCAATTCTCATCCAGCTCTTAATGTTGGTGTTTTCCATTTATCTAGGCCTTTATTTAGTCCAACTAATGGAAAGTCGTATAAAATAGTAGAAGTAGGTAATTCCCAGTGTAAAATCTCGTTTTTCGACATAAACAAAGTGAATAACAGTACAAGTTTGTATGAAACCAAACCTCCAATTAAGATGAAGGCAGGGTTTAAAGATTTATCCAATTCATCATTTTGGGAACATTTTATTACCAGGTGGCATACTTTCTCTTCAAGCTTCAAACAAAAAATGAGTCTTTCACAAAAATTTTTAGATGATTTGAATAACAACTGGAAAAAGTTGATTCAAGCATCTACGGAGGCTTTAAAGCAGATGTCTGAACAAACTAGCAGCTTGTTGAACAAGAAAACAGTGATCAGATTTTATATGAATTTTGATCTTCTGGATAATGTCTCTAAAACTGAGATTCAAAATGAAATTTCACTTCTCAAGAAAAGTTGGTCGTCTCAAACATCTTCTTCCAGTACTACTAAAATTGAGTTATTTGTGAATTCGGTTTACGGAGTGAAAAATAAAGATAATGTTTTCATCATAAGTTTTTTCCTGGAATCTTTTGATTTATTAAGAAGGCACTTATTCATAGAAGCTCTTAAATATACAGAATTAAAGACTATATTTGTAGATAAAAATAGAGTCCCGGTTGTGTGTGTTGGTAATAACACCTATTACAAGATTTGGGATGACATCATCAAAAACAAAACCAAAGCAGAAGGTGAGCTGGTTTATTTACCAGTGAGAAGTAAAGGATATAAGAGTGGACATGAAATTACCGTAGGTTTATGNNCCTTTCCGAAAGTATATATTGATGGAACTTCCAAGGAACCAGTTGCCTCTTCCACATAAAATCATTATATTCATTATAGCGTGAGCTATAATGAATTTTATTTTTAGTTTTAGTCTTTCAGTTCAGAAAGAAAATTTTGGACATCTTCTTCTTCTGGATTTCCTGACGCTACAGCTAGAATTTCTTTCCGGTAGCAATCATCAAAGACCAGTTCTACATTCACCAGTTTGATATTTTTGGCATAACTCATAATTATCTTAGAAATTACTGGATTATGTCTATGTTCCTCATCAAATCCGTTGCAATTCATAACTGGTCGATAAGTGTGGCGAAATAGGAGGGCTAATAGTTGAGATTTAAGATTTGGACGGTCATGCAAAAGATTTATTGAATTGACCAATTTTTCTAAATCTGAATTTTCTCTTTGTGAAGTTGAAGCAGTCTTCTCCATTTAAACAGAAATTATAAATCTGTTTGAATTAACGAGTCGAGTCAATTTTTGACTTAATATTGATCTTGTCCCGTTAAACTATTAAATTTTTTAGGTAGCTTCTCTATGCCATAAAGCTTTAGACAGATAAATTAGATTAGCCAGCGTAGAATTAACCCATCTCTTTCTTTGTAAGACCAATTGAAGAACATTTTCTGGAATTCTTGTTGATCCTAGGGCACTTGGCACGTAAATAGTTCCATGAAAATCTTTTTCAGTGATTAAAATAGTTGTTAACCATCTATCTTCACCAATTTCAAGCCTGTTCCAAAGTTCTCCTTGTTCTAGTTCTTCTCTTGGACGAAGATATCCAGTTTCTTTAATCATGATTTTCTTATCAAGAACATCAAATCGAATAGCCATCAATGCCCCAGGAAGACACTCAACTGTTTGATATACAGTTTCTGCCCACTTATAGATATCAAAGTTTATAGCATACTCAAGTACTTGGCTAGTAACAACGCAATTAAATGGGGTATTTAAATTTCTGACTTGTAGATTTCCACAAGATGAGACACATTTTGGATTTTTTATTAGTGGCCAAACTAATCTAGCTGGAGCTTCAGGAATAAAGGAGGTATCAGAGTCAACCATTAAAAGGAATTCAGGCTCTGATATTTTTCCAGCTTTAATTAGTTTCTTTATAACTTTATAACCTAATATTTGTGAGTTCCTTTTACCTCTATTTTTATCCTTATTTAATACCATCATATGTAAATTGAATAAATCTTTTCTATCATCATTAACTGTTTCAAATTCTTTGGTGAAAGTTTTAGAGTATAACATCATTGAATTACCATCAATGGTATAACTATTTCCATTTGGCTTTTCTTCCCGTAAGACTAATTTTTTCAGGGCCATCCAAGTTGGATCTTCAGGTGATTCAATTTTCTTATCATGAATGAATATCACCATTAGATGTTCTAAAAATCCGATTTCTTTCCCAAGAGCCGATTCAAGAAGTCCAAACTTCATTTTTAGTATTGAATCGACCGTCTTTTTTAATGATTCATAATCCTCCTTATAAACTGGAACCAAGATAATTACTGGAGAAATAATTCTTGTACGAAAAGATCTAATACTTTTACTCCGTTTAAGTGTTCTACGCATTTTTCTTGTATTTTTAGGGATATTATGTGTCACGCCTAAAGATATAGTACTAGAAGATCTATTTAATTTGGAAGATCCTACTACAGGTGACGATCTATCGAGATTAAAATTCTGACTCAATCCACTCATCCAACCTAACGAAATTTGACTACCAGAACGAGAAAGTTGAGTGAGAGAATTTTTGCTACTGGAACGGGATATAGCTTTCTTTTTTATAGATGCTGGACTTGCAGGTGGATAAGTTGCACTTATCATAACTCCATTTCTAAACGAAGAAGTACTGGCGGATCTTACTAGAGAATCTTTCAAACTAGTTGATTTTGATCTTTTTATTCCAGACTTTTCATCACTAATTGGTGGAGATAAAGTCACCTGTGATTCTGTATCAATAATCTCTATTTTTTCTAAATCACTGCTGCTGGCTCTAACAGGGACCAATTCGGAATCATCTGGAGATGATTCCTTTTGGCTGTTATTTATTTTTTGTGATCTCATAGTAGAAGCAATCTTGTCCTCTGTGAAAAAATCAGGTTCTACATGGTAATGTGTTTTAAGTTTTTTCAAATTTAGATAAATTCCAGGAAAATTTTTATATTTACTCTTTTTGGACCTGTTTTTTGCCCAGATAATAAAAATTAGTGTAGGAATGTGTCCAGTTACTACTATGATGCCAATAAGTATATAGTACCCTCTTTCTCCAGAATTATTTTTAATGATATAGCTAGCAATGGCGACAATCATCATCAAAATGATGTTTAGCGATAGAATTTTCTTTGAGAAGGAATAGTCTTTTTCCTCTTCTTTACTTTCTTGTTTTTGAAGACCTCTAGTCCCCCATGAACCATTTTTCCAGTTAAGAATAGAAGTTATAGGAACAATAACTGAATAGGTAGGTGTCATAAAAATATTCTGTAATCCATAAAATAGGAATTTTTTCATACATCCTTGAAGGCCAACCAATAAAAAATATGGAACAATAAAAATCAATAAGGTAATTATTTCTTTTAAATTTGTCTTGCTATTGGCTATATTTACTAGAGTGATCATACCATAGACTATACATAAGGTTAGAAATATTGCGCCGGGGATATAAGCTAACCTTTCGTATGTCCTATCTTTGTTGGTAGGATTTTGGTTTAAGTTAATTGCCGAGATTGAAACTAAGAGAACCCAGATTAAAAAGAAAATCATTCCAAAATCAATGATTAATCCTGGAAGCCAACTATTGTTTCCTATCAACATAGTCTGATATGCCAGTGAAAAGGTCACCGGTCGAATAACATAAGCCAAATACTCATGGATAGCACTGAAAGGAAGCACTAATCTTCTATAGCGAATGCTTCTCGAACTAATCTGTGAATCTGATTGGTCAGACATAGGAGGTTTTAATAATCAGAAAAGTATTTATGTCTTCTAGATTTAATAGAAGGAAGCTCCTTCTATTAAAAATTAGCCTAGTTTTTTCTTTTTTTTCTGCGTCTTTTTCTTTTAGTAACTGGGCTTGAAGAAGATGGACCAAGATCTTCTTTAAGTTCTTTTACTTCTTCATCTGAAATTTTAGTCAAAATTGCGGTCAATATCAATAATTTCATCTTATTTTTCATCATGACTGGAAATACGATTTCATTTTCTTCCAGGAAAATAAGGTCACCATAACATTTAATTCTATTTATTCGATAAAATTAATTTTTTCTCCTTTCTTTGTATTAAAATTAATTTTTCCATTTTCGATCAATGTTATAAATTTTGAAGAGATAAAAATGTCTCCTTTTTTATATCCTACCGACTGATCTTTACCATATTTCCACATCTTACCAGTCACCAAGTTATGGAAGATTATCCTCTCTTCGTTAAAAACTTCGAGACCTTTACGAAACATTTTCTAGATAATAGCCTATTAAATGTCAATCAATTTTTACTTGAACTATTGATCTCCTGAATACTAATCATCCCAACCCTCTAAGTCTTCTATCATCTTTTTAGCACATGGTCTAGATTTTTTGCTAGTTCTCATGTCAAAAGCTTCTTTACCCATAGCCCAACTTCCGAAGAGCCAGCCCAGAAAGGAAGCCAAGACCACTAAAGCTCTATCCTTCCACGACCAGGTAAGCCAACCCCTACTACAGGTAGACGCACCATAATAACAACATTCATAAAATAGTGCAAATATGAGAAAATAAGTTAAGCCCAAACTCCATGGTGATGTAACATAAGAAAACAAAAATGTTAGTCCTAAAGCAATCGGGAGTGGTATACTGGTGAAATTGCCCATAACAAATAAAAATTTGAAGGCCTGTATGCCATTTTTATATGCAAGCAAAAATTGAGACATTTTTTATGACCTGGCCAAAATGTCAAAATCAAAGATTTCTTTGACAATTAAAAAGAATAAAAATTTTCAGCGTCAAATTATCAACATGGCAAGCCTATCTATAAATCCTCCTCTTACATTCAATTGGAACAAAAAAGGGACTACTACAACCTTTAATCAGCCAATAGCTGGAAAATGGTTCAATCTAGCTACTGGCAGAACATTGTCGGTAAAAAGCAAGACTAAAGGACGAATTTATGTTGAAAGTTCTGATCCTAACTATCCAAGAATAGCCGGGACAGTTGAGCAAATAAATGAATTTTTCACTTTGAACCCAACGATTACCAGAGATTTATCAGTCGAAGGTGGATCTTCGGCTACGGTGGCANNCGACAACTCCGGTACTGGCCCCTAATTTAGGAACTCTTAGTCAAGCTCCAGCTTTAACTCTAAGTTTAGCTCCGGTCAGTCAGCCATCACAAACAGCAACAACCCCCGCGTTACAAACAATTACTCTGGCGCCAGTCTCTACTCCTTCTGCAAAGTCAACACCAAGTATAGATGGAAAGTTTAAGTATAGAAACAAAAAGAATGAGACGGTTGAATTTAATCAACCCGATGAAGGCAAATGGTTTAATCTCGGCAGTGGAAGAATTTTGTCCAAACAAACAAAGAATAAAATTTTTGTTATCTCTAGCCAGCCAAATTATCCAAGAATCGCTGGAACTACGGAACAGTTAGCAGAATTTTTCCAGCTTAATCCTTCAATTAAAAGGGATTTAGAAGCAGAAGGTCAAACAACACCAGTTGAAGGTCCAAAAGTAAATCTTAGTAAAATGGAAAGATTTATGTCAGAACATCGAAAACTGAGAAGATTAACTGATCTTCTCAGAATCACCAGGAAACCAGTTAGGGAAGGATTAATTACACCATTTAAAGATCCAGCACAATTGACCGTATTTCAAGTCAATCAACTTGATATTTTCTCACTAGAAGGATTCAAGGGACAATTTAGAATTTCAAGGGTTTTTGATGGAGATACTTTTGATTTAGTTTTCTTCCTACCAATGAACTTATTGAAACAGAAAGGACGTAAAGGTGGAAGAAAAGGTCTAGCTACCAGTCAGAGTGACGGTTTCTTTTGGAAACTTAAATGTCGTCTATTTGGCTACGATGCTCAAGAACACGATCGTTGGGAAGGAATTTGTGCGGCCTATATCTTGTTCAACAAACTTAAAGCTTTGAATGGTAATGTCTATGGAAAAATCGGTGCTACCTATAAAAACCCAGCAGGAAGAGATGTAGTAGCCCCAACTTATGGTAAGTTTGGGAGAGTATTGGTTGATATCTATCTTGATCCACAGTATAAAAGAAGACTCGTAGATGAGGTTTTCAATAATTATACTGGCAATTTATCAGAATTGGAAACCTTTATTGACACAGCCCCAAGAATTTTAAATCGTGATAAACTGGTTTTTAAGACAGCTCTTGGAGAATACCGGAAAAACAGGGTAACCATATTTACTAATAATGTTGAAAAGTTTAAAAGTATTCAAGCTAATCAGAAATATATTACTCCAGAATTTCTCAAATTTGAATCAGACTTCAAACGTGGCAAGTACATTCTAGGAGTTGATTATTATGGTGAGACCAAAAATAAAGCCATGGACCAAACCCCGTTAATTCCAAAACAGATGGGCTCTATGTTCTACAAGATCTTTAATCAAATGTCGGTCATCTCTGACAAATAAGAAAAATAACATTTTACTGTTAAAAACAGATAAATGTCCTACCTTCTTATAGGATTGGTGATTCTGATCCTGTTAATAGCTTTAATAACTTGGAAATTTTCATCTTTTTCATCTTTTTCATCTGACCATTGTAAATACCGAAAGAAGAGCAAAGAGAGTCATGTTCATCCAAAACCACATTTTTGACCAAACTAAAAATATTTTAACAATCAGAGGCTCTCCTCACGTAATAAAGTACAAGGTCTTTAAAGAAGTGATCGTCACCGATGAAAATCGAGATCAGGTTTGGAATATTACTCAAAATGAGTCGACAGGAACTGAAACTGGATTAGTTCCATTAGCTGAACAAGACCACGACCAAACTTCTGGAATCACAACAGTTCAATTACCAGACGATCAAACGGTCGAAAGTCAACAACTTCACCTTCAAAAGGTTACAACAACAGGAAGTGTAGAAACTTCAAAGGTAGCTACTACAAATACTCTAGATACTAGAACTTATACAGGAGTTTGGCAAGCTAATCCTAATGGAGCGTTGACAATAGTTATCCAAGAGACGGGTTCACCAGTCTTTACAACAATACCTGGAAGTTTAATTACTATCAACTCTATAAATACTCAAAACACTGTAAATTTTGATACATTTCTTAATTTGCTTGATCTTTGGGCCTGTTCTGGACCAACATGCGATGCTCCTCAAAATGTTAGTCCATTTCCTTCAAATTTTGAAAATATTACTGGTTATGGAAGCTTCGCAGGATGCAATGAAAATTCAGCGAGATATTGTTTCCAATATCTAGGTATAAGTTTTCCTCCGCCAGCTCCTTTTGAGAAATGTGATACTTGTGATATGATAAATTCAACTAGATTTCCTGAGATGACTGAAGATTTATATCAGCATGGGACCTTTACTTTTAGATGTTGCGAACCTGATGCACAGATAGTTGCTGGCGACACCTTCACCTTTACAATTGATGAAACCAATGCTATTTCTTGTGGTCCCTCCTGTGTATGATTTTGCCATTTTGACAGCTTAACGCTGCGAAAATGTTTTCTTTTTAGATATAGTCTGTGGGTAATAATTCTATTGAAGTAGGAAGTTTCTTTTCCTTAAAAATTTTATCAAGAATATTAGGCGTTAAATCATCTTGAGTAATAATTAGAAAATGATTAACTCGATAATCATAGTCACCCTCTCCAATTCCTTCTTTGTTTTCTGAAGAAAGCAATAAAGGAATGTCGTCGAAATAATAAGAACGATTATTAATTACTATTTTTGACGAAGAGTCAGTTGGCGACTCTATTGGATATTTGAGCTCTACGGATTCACCCGCATCCTCATCATTAAAAAAGAGTTGATTCTCTACTACAAATGAATAGAGAGTACTCCTAATGAATTCTTCTCGTTGTTTTCTCTTTGCCCTTTCAACTACCTTTTTCAGATCAATTTTTCGACCAGTCTTCGATGTAGGTGATTGTGTTTTTGAAACAAAAATCTTTTCGGTTTCAATATCCTGTATCATTTTTACAGTTTAACACTGCGAAAATGTCTTCTTTCTCATTTTAGGTTTTGTCCTTTCTGGTAGAAAGAGTTTCAAAATTTGAAATGATTTGTCTACCTTGTCTGACATTTCTATGAGTTCTACAAACAGGATATTGGTCTGGAGATCGGTGTCCACAAAGTTCTCCCCTTCTACGTCCTCTTGTATAAACATATTCACATCCAGGGTGAGGATCCCCGGCTTTGCACGGACCATCTATTTCATTTTCAGAACGAGGCTTTGGTGGAATACCTTCTGGAACTTCAAGCGCTTGATTTGGTGATTGTTCTTCACTAGACATTAGTAGTCAATTAAATTGAACGAATATCTAAGGTGAGATTGTTCCGAATATCATGGGAATTTCTTTGGTCAATTTTATGTCAACCCTCGTCGAGTCTTCCAGGTTCGGTCACAAATTGATTGAAAAACAACAACCATGACCAAATTTCAACTATGGATCAAGCAACCGATTCAAACAGCCAGACTACTGGCTCGGAAACTACTCAATCTCTACCTACCACTTGCTTGAAAAATTATTTCATCCAAGTAAATCCGAAAGATTTTATTGAATGTCATATTTGTGCAGAATTTTTAAACGACGGTGTGATTTGCTGTGCTCATTGTTCAAAATGGATTCACAAACATTGTTGGCTTCGTCAAATAGGAAGAACAAAGAAATGTCCCTTTTGTTCACACAAAAAATATAGAACCTTAAACGAAATAGAACAGGCGATTCAATTTCAACTTAAAGTAGAGTGTCAAGGATGTAAGAATGTCATCCCAATGATGAAAATTGGTGAACATCAGAAAACCTGCCTTGAGTGTGAGTCGAGATGTGAACATTGTGAAAAAAAAGTTTTGAACAAAAATATCCTTAAACATTTGAAGAATCAATGTATATGCAGAAAGGTAAAGTGTAAAGATTGCCATGAAGAAATGACATTTGTTGAACTTCGAGATGATCATATCTGTCCAGAGAAGACTTACAAATGTCAACACTGCAAACAGGATATTTTGAATAAACAAAAATTGGGACATCCAAATATTTGTTTAAAATATCCGATAGACTGCCATCATTGTGGAGGAAAATACCCAAGAGAAGAAGAGAAAAATCATGGAATGATGAAATGTCTTCTTCGTTGTTCTCTTTGTAAACAAAATCACCCTAAAAATAAGTCTGGGGAACATGGAAAAACTAAATGCGTATTTAAATGCATGACCTGTAAATTTTGGGGTACTAAGGGAAAATTAGGAGAACATTTGGTTTCACATCGTATTTTTTGTAACACATGTCTTAACTATGTTTCTTGTGGGGCATTTCTCAGACATAAGAAATTTTGCAATTGGGTTAAATGCGAACACTGTCACCTAAAAGTTTTAAAGAAGCAATTAGGAACACATAAATCTGTATGTCTTCCTCAAAATTTGAAGGTCTGTCCTAATTGTCAGATTAGGGTTTTTAAAGAGGATTTAAATCTTCACTTAGAAACCTGTAATCCCTCTGAACCGAAAGCCAGCTCAACAAAGAGTGTCTCAAAATGAGAAAATAGTTACCTATTTTGGATCAGGGAGGCACAAATTGAAAACGAAAATTATTCTGACAGATTACATCTGAGACATGTGAGTGTCTCCATCCCAAAAAGGGAACACAGACGTATAAGGATGACTATTTCCTTGTCTGGGCGCATGGTCTCGCAGAAAGTATCTCGTCTACGGTTAAATACAAAAAGCTGTGACAGGAAAAATCTTGATCATGGTTTAAAATAGATTTAACTTAACATAATTTTTAAGTGGCCTTAGGCCCATGGCTTGCTTTGTTGTTTGCAACTTGATACCGACACCTCCACGCGACTAAAATGTCGGCTTGTCTATGCGATGTAGATGAGTGGTGCAAGCTGGACCTCTTTTATTTTGAGTGACCAACGTCGGACGGTTTATTTTCTTGTCTAGTTAAATCCAAAACAGAACCTTTATTTTTGTCTATTCTTTCTGTTTTGACCATATTACATTGAAAAACGAAAAAATAAATGAAGAAAACATCTTTGAGTGTGCACTCAAAGATGTCCACCAAAAGTGACCAGTGAGAAGTAAGTCACGGACATCATTGAAAGATTTCTCAACCAAAAATAAAAATAAAAAAAAACGACAAAACATCCCTTAGAACTCATCTAAAAGATGTTTTTGACGATCAGGAATACGTCGTTAAATAAGATTTCTATCTTTACTTCTGTAGCTTAATAGGTAGAGCGCCTGACTTCTTTATAAAAAATAAAAAGCAAAACCATTTAAACAAAATCATCTAGACCAATCAAAACCATTAACCGACCATTAATTAGAGGTTATCAGGAGGTTACGGGTTCAAATCCCGTCAGAAGTATTATTCACATCCTTTAGAAAAAATCTAAAAGATGTCCAAATGAAGTTTCAGAACCAAATTGAAATCAAATTAAAATAAATTTACTTATAGTAAGAACTATCTTATTTTCAAGCCAAAATCATGGATACAAAATCCAAATCCACATCTACACAAATTTTAAAGCCATCGCTGACAAAGTTGTCCAGCGGACTAACTGAATTTCAAACAATCAAGCCCGGCGGCATCTGCTCGGTGTACGGCCGGGCTTGTCGGAATTGTCTCTCGTAAAAAATTCTGGCTTATTCAACTGCGTTCCGGTGATTCTACTCAAGATGTACAAGTCATGGT
>JABAOC010000279.1_pt10 | contig 21472 bp, 20 predicted proteins | sample 7062161 | NCBI WGS metagenome assembly JABAOC01 (sample SAMN14538625, study PRJNA623070) | marine sediment metagenome | biome: marine biome [ENVO:00000428]; feature: marine pelagic biome [ENVO:01000023]; material: deep marine sediment [ENVO:00002113] | place: India: Gulf of Khambhat ... | reverse complement strand
GTCCATTATACACCCCCTCTCTCTTCGGGGTGTCAGCTTAATGAGGCTGAGTTTTATGCCACGCTAGGAGAGTCTCGTGTATTCTGAGTTACACGACCCTTTACCCCGAAGTGCACTCGAGGACTCAAGGTCATGGAGGGCCACAGCGCCAATGCACCCACGTCCTCTCTTTCTAGGGCATAAAAAAAGAGTAGAAGCGGATTTGAAACCATGCTATTTTCTGCAGTTTTTTGATCTTACTGCTACTGGGAGGGCAGTCTCCCGCCCTTGATTCCCAGAATTTATAAAGAGTTTAGGTTCGCTCTAGCTTCTACTCGGGATTGTTTCCCTTTCGGGAATATTGAAAGAATTGAGACTCCCAGCTTAAGCGACTATTCACTGAGAGTCTTTCAGTATTTAATAGTATTCTTTTTACCTATGTAGTCGGATGAGTAGGGATAACTACCCAATCTCCAAATAAATACTACATCAACATCCTCTGCAGTCTTATCCCCAGCGTTAGTGATAGTGCGTTGTCCTAGGGGACTTAACCGCTCGGGATTCCCATTTGATTTGAACCCTTAGCGCCCGAGGCTGTTTGGGTTGTATGAGTCCTAGATAGTATAGATGTTGCTTCCGCCCCATCTAGGTAACCCAAAGCCATTCTCCACATCGAGACAGTCTTCGCCTTGTAGCAATCAGAAGGGACTTTCTCCTCGCTTCTTCATATTTGCCATTCCCAACCAAGGCGATTGCATTCAACTGATGGGAACTCTTCCCTCATCCTATTTATTCGGGTAGAGGGAACAGCTGCACACACCAAGTTGGTAAGACTTGGCTCGGGCATTCCAGTGCGACACTTAAGCTGGGTGTGTTATCCCACACCCTCATCGTTGTGGTCAAATCTATTGTTACATTTCTGTAACTATGATATGTGATAACCCCAGAGGGGTTTGGAATCTTTAGCAATAGTTGCTGCAGATTCCCATGTCACTCGTAGTGACCATTAGTTCTTTTCTCGCCTCTATTTCCCCGCCTCCATTTCATACCTTTGAGAAGTATGCAGTTTACTGCACGGTTCCTTATAAAAGTATCTACTCATTTCTGAGTTGCTCGATTCTATCTGTATTCTCTGGATATCTCTCTAGATAGCTTTGAGTCGGAAAGACGATTACTGCTTTTCCTCGACATTGAGGATATTTGCGTCTAGCTTCTCTTTTAGCGAACTTGGAAGGCATATTATGTTTGATGTCATGTGTTTTATCTATTACCTCGTCTACATCTTTAAGATCGATAGTAACGAGACCTACTAAGATGTCGCTATATTTCTCAACTATGACTACAACGTATTCTCTTAGAGTAGATTTGGTCATGACATTCCTCCTATATTGTTTTCTCCATTCTATACACTTCTTAGGTGTTCTAGGGAGACTAGGAGAGGGAGAGGAAACGTTTTGCTCATTCGACGTTTCATAGACGTTCGTTTCCTTACTCCCTATGTTCAACTCCTATCGTGATATGGTCATGACTTATAGAGAGATTACTGTTACGGTTTAATTATTTTGCTACGGTTTATGCTCTGGAGACTGAAACATTCTCTAATTAGGATAAGTGTGTGATTCTCCCTATCTAGGAGACAGTATCAGTAAGGAACAGTTTGCCTACGGTTTTACTTAATGGTGACTACATTCGTTACTAGGAATCCTATCTTATTGCAGATGATTCCCTGTCGTTCTTAGCGGTGTATCAGACGATGTATCTTTCCGCCTTTCCTGTATCGTTTGCCAAGTATCTTCGTAATTCTTGTATCTTTACTCTTAGTTTTGAATTGTTAGCCTTTAGGGAACGTATCGCCCATGCGAGAGGAGGACAATTTTGTATCATTGATTCATGCCTCCTTCTTAACTCTGATTATGGTTAGTTCGCCTCTACTCTGTCTTTCGTGTAGTTTTCTAAAGTCTTTATCGGAAACTTTCAGAGTTTCCTTAGTAGAGTAGCCTTTAACTATTTCGACTTTATATTCTGTCATTTTTGGTTTTTCTCCTTTCGGTGTTTTTCAAATCTTGCTTTTCTATTGTTTCGTTCTTTTCTCCTTATGGTGTCCAGTATGCAATAATTCTTAGGGTTCGTGTGATGTGATTTTCCTATGGGGTAAAGTTTTGAACTTGTCCGGGTTTTCGGTATTCTTTTCTTTATTGTCTCTAAAGTCTTAAGGGTTTTCCCATCTAGTTCGAACTTTATTCCTATTACGAAAGTCTTGACTCCTTTAAGATTCCATCTATATGGAGACATAGCATTATACTGATATTGTTTTTCTTTAGATTGAGTAATGATTCCTTTTCTATTGTCTCCTTTCGACACCGTTTTAGTATTACCGATAAACTTATCGTGGGTTCGTGGGTGAAAAGATTGACCATATTCCCTATAAGCTATGTCACAAATTTTATCTTCTCTTTTCTGAAGTTCTATTTTTCTTAACTCTTTTTTTGTGACAGTCGAACTTAGTTGTTTTTCAGTAGATTTTACAAATTGACCATTTTTAGAGAAGTTAAGTTTTTCTCCTATTACCGTTTTTGGTTTATTGATATTATCGAAACTTACGACATTACCTTTAAGCATAGCATTGATTAACTTAGAGGTTTTCTCCATCTTCTTTTTCTGTGCTGTTAGTTGTGTGTTCCAACCATCATTTGTCATTTTTCTAACCTTCCTTTGAGCATACGAGATGTATATATTAAAACATTCTTATAAACATTTGCTTTTTATCAATTATGCACCTCCGCCCTATCTAAAGGCATCAATAATACATTTTCTAGCTAGTCTTTTCTTAATTGAAAAGATTTTCTAAGTTTCCTGTATCTTTTGCAAAAATAATGTTGGGAATGAAAATTGCGTTTTCTCTAAGTTTCTGTATCTAATTCAACACCCTAGAAAAAAAGTTGCATAATTGATACTGAATCAGCAACCATAGGTGCGGGGGCGGAATAGAATCAAACTTATCACTTCTCTTTCCAGAATGAATCGGTTGCAACAAAAGAGGACCCAAAATTTTATCAATGATGCGCTGGAAATATAGATGTGGTACTTCTAGAAATATTGTACCGTCCTTCTTCTGTTCTGTCTTTCTTTAAGAAGTTGAAATACTTCCCTATATCCCTATAATCCCCTATAATAATATTAGAACTAAATCTGTAAGCCTGAAAAAAGAAGAAAAAAGGGGGGAATGAGAAGTAGAAAAGAAACTTAGAAACTTAGTTACAAATACTGTCTTTCCAAGACCAGATATCTTTACCGTAGTTTCCACTTAGTCGGAAATAGTCATCTGAGTCGACATCACAATCTGAGTCAAAGTCTGCTCTGGCATCAAAACCTGGATCTCCACAATGAGAACCATAAGCTGCTGCTAGTATCATAAAGTCATCATAACCAATAGTTCCATTCCTATCACAATCTCCCATAGACCAGAAAGTATTTCTATCTGCATCATTTATGTTACAGATCAGAAATTCCATTGAATCTCTTACTACAGGATAGACATTTCCTATCTTTACTATTATCCTTTGGTAAGACTCTTGCTGAGTTACTTTATTGTGTCCAAAAGCATGGATCTCTCCTGGTTTTATCTTAAAGGTATGGAAGAAAAGTTCCTCACCTGTATCCTTGTCATAGAAACCACACCAAGCATTTGGGAAGGTAATGTCAGACTTTACTCCTACAATTGCATTCCAATAATTTCCTGTCTCTAGAACAATCTTAGTTCTTTCTACTCCATTCAAATAGTGGTAGTAGATGTATGGTGAAACCATTCTTATCACCTAATTATTTTATCTTCTTATTCTATTTAACCTTTCCTAGGAGAACGTTTCTCTAGGCGGCATATACTCAAAGAAGCTTCTAAATGGGCATAACTGGACCTTAGGCGGAGGGTTTAAATATAAGATCGGTCTTTCTTATCTTAAGGTTGGAAAGATGAGAGGGAAAAAAGGCACTTGTAAAGTTTGTCAATCTCAGAATAGAGACAATTATGAAAAAGAGTTTTATCAAAAAGAAGGAGCTATCGCTTATTCTGAATTAGTAAGGATAGCTTTATCTTTTGGAGAAAGAATAAGTAGGAAGTCTTTTAGAAATCATTTCACTAAGCATTATCAACCAGCTAGAATTCAAGATCTTATACATAGAGGAAGTATAGATAGTAAAGTAGAAGAAGGGAAGATAGAAGCTATCAATATCTTAGATGAAATTAAAACTAATCTTCTAGGTCTTAAGGCCTTAATGACAGCCAGTAAGAAATCTAAAAATGTAAGTGATCTTGTTGCTGTTTATCGTGAACACAGACTTACTCTCCAAGATATCGAACGTTTAAGTAATAGATTGTCAGTTAGTACTTCTTTAACTAAAGCAGAACTTTATAAAGAAATTTATTGGGCTTGTTCTCAATTATGTCCTAAATGTAGAGATCAATTCTGGGTGAAATTAGATGAAAGACTTAGATCCAAAGGATTTACCTGAAGAGCTTAATCCTTCCTCACGTAATTTTACTGGAGTAGTAGATGAAGCTAAGAAGATATTCGAATGGAGATTCGATCTTCCACAATTCTATGAAGATATAACTGGTCATAAACCATACCCCTATCAAATTAAATTTCTTGAGAAGATGCAGAGTCTTAAGAATCAGTATGCTATTATTTCTGCAGGAAGAGGAACAGGTAAAACAGAATGCTTAGCTGTTCTTGCTTTATGGTACGTCTATGTCCTTCCTCTTACCCATCCCGGAACCCCTATGAAAGTAGTAATCTTAGCCGGATCAGAAAAACAAGCAAGAATTTGTTATGGCTATGTAATGGCCTTTGTTAATACTGTACCTTTTCTTCAACAGGGTCTAGCAAAAGAACCTACTAAAGAAGAGATTCTCTGGGACGATGGTTCTTATATTCGTCCTTTAACGGCTTCAGAGAAATCAGTAAGGGGTCCTCATCCCGATATGTTAATAATTGATGAAGCTTGTCAAGCAGATGATGACCTACTTGTTGCTGCTATGCCTATGATTGGTACTTCTCAATATCCAAGAATGATTCTTTCTTCTACACCCGATAAATTCTTTTCTCTTTTCGTAACTATTTTCTCTAAAAAGAAAGATTATCCTCAGTTCAAAAGATTTAATTGGTCAGCAGAAGATTGTCCTCTAGTCAAGAAAACATTCCTTAAGAGCCAGAAACAGCTTATAGATACTGGAAATTATACTGTCGAATATCTAGGTATTCCTTATTCCTTTGCAGGTAAAGTCTTTCCTCTTGAAAAATTAAAAGAATGTGCTAAACATAGAGGAATAGTTTCTAGTGAAAAAAGTTCTACTTATGCTGGAGTAGACTGGGGTCATTATCCTGCTCCTACTGTTATAGTTATTGTAGAAGAAGATACTGGACCAAAAGGAGAACAAGGATTTAAGGTTCTTCATGCTGAAGACTTTCTGAAACAGAATATGGAAGATGTTCTAGATAAGTTAGAACTGATAGCAAGATCTTACCAAGTTTCTAAGCTCTTTACTGACTCTAATGACATAGGAGAGAATCAGAGACTTTCTACGAGAGGTCTTCCAGTTTATCCTGTCAAGTTTAAGTCTCAAAAGTCTGCTATGATTTCTAATCTAAGAGCTCTAGTAGAAAATGAATTGATAAAGATCGATGGTGAAAAAGACTATCCTCTAGTAGCTCAGATGCGTGACTATAGATATGATTCTAAGAAAGGAGATGACTTTGTAGATGCCTTAATGCTGGCTGTAAAAGCTAGAAAGACTTTTATGCCTATGAAATGGAATCTTAAAGATTTTATCCTAATTCATTCTAGAAAAGCTTCTAAAGCTGCTAAATCTCCCACTCTCGATTTTAAAAGAACAATAGATCGAAGATATGCTAAACCAGATGAGTTAGTTACTAAAGAAGAAAGAGAAACCTGGGCTAGAATTAGAGAAAAGAGAAAGCAAAGCCAGAACGCTTAAATAAAGGCATGACATAAGATCATAGTAGAGCGTAGATACACTAAAAAAAGTGAGAAGAATGAGTTCTGAAAAAGAAGAGAAAATTACTAAATTACGAAGAAAAGCACTCGAGAATTTTTTATCTGGTAGAAAGAATCCTGGTTCTGAACAAAATAACTGGGCAATTCCTCGTGAAAAACTTACAGAAGAAGATAAAAAAGTCTTCGAAAGTTTAGCTGCTCCGATTACATCTAAAGATCTTAAGATAAGAGGGAGAAAGAAAGGAATTAAAACTCCTAGACAAACTTTTAGAATAGATGAAGCTTTATGGAGACAATTTCAGAAAGCCTGTAGAAGAAAGGCTAATAAGAGTGCTTCTCAAGTTCTAAGAGAGTTCATATATAGATATACTCATGGGTAATTAAAATGGGACGTTTTACAGAAAGTTTAAAAAAGATAGCAAATGCAGTAAAAAGACCTAGGGCAGCTCCTAAGAGTACTCCAACAACTGATCGTTTCTCTCTAGAAAAACTAGTAGCTATTACTAGAAGAAAGTCTCTTTCACTAGAAGAAAGAATACCTAGAAGCGAAGTCCTCATGAAAAGAAATGAAACACTGTATCGTTTAGATCCTCTAGTCTGGTCAGGAATAAATAAGATTTCTAGACTTGTTTCTTCTCCAAGAGTTTACTTTACTGGGAAAAACGAAGATGATACTGTTATCATGGAAATGTTTATTGACCGTATTGGCCTAAGAGCTATGCTTCCAAATTTAATTAAGGATATTTTTATCTATGGTTATGGAGTAGCTGAAATCTTAAGAGAGAAAGGAAAGATAACTGGTTTAGCTCAATTAGATCCTAAGAATATAGACTATCAAAGAATTGAAGGCAGTACTTATATAGCCAGAAAAACAGATGGTTCTATTAAAGGATATGTCCAAAAGATTCCAGGACAAGATGAGAAGAAATTTAAACCTGAGGAACTTCTTTTTCTAAGATTCTATGTTCTTGGGGAAGAATGTTTAGGCTTAACTCCTTTAGAGCCAGTCTTTAAGTCTTCCTGGATAAAACTCAACTTAGAAGAAGCTTTAGGAGAAGCTGTCTTTAGACATGGTTATCCAATTTACTGGTATAAACTGGGAAGTCCTGAAGCTGAAGCTAAAGGATTTGAAGTTACTCCTGAAACTGTAAAGGAAGCACAAGGCTATCTTCAACAACTTCAGACAGCAAATGAATTAGTTATTCCTTGGTGGATTACTCCAGGAAGAGTAGATGCTAAATCTGAAATAGGAGATCTTTCTTCTTTCCTTCAGTATCTTTCAGCTGAAATTATGGCTGGTTTGGAAGTTCCTAAAGTTTATGGTACAACAACTCAGAATATTCAAGCTAATGTAGCTCAGGAAACGCTTGACTTTGAGAAGACTATTAAAACAATGCAGGAAATAGCTAATCAGCAATTAGAAGCTCAGCTTTTCTCAGCTTATAGAGAAGAAGTAAAACTTCAATATCCTTGGCCTCGTCTAAACTTTACTGAATATTCTGAAGAAACTAAAATGTTTAAATCAAGAAGACTGGCTCAATATGCTAAATATAATTTGCTAACTGCTGACGATTCTCTCGAAGATGATATCCGTAAGATAGAAGATCTTTCTCCTAGAAAAAAGATACCTAAAGGAAAAGCTTGTGTCTTTGGTTATGGTTCTTGTCCTGTAAGAAAGACTGAGAAGATTTCTTTAGAGAAACTAGCTAAGTTCTGTTCAAATTGTAGAAAGAATAGACCTTTAGTAGGACGGGAAGGAGAGATAACTGATGAGCAGTCCCCTGAATAATTGTACCTTCTGTGGAAACAATACAATTATAGCCGGAACTGTTGTCTTCTATACCACTTATAGATGTGAAGATAAAGACTATATAGTAATAACTGAAGAACTTACTGGAAAAGTTAAAGGTTATTTTGAGATTATGAAATATTGTCCAGCTTGTCTTAGGAGATATTGTGTAGGAGAAAAATAATGACTTCTTACTTTGGAAAAGGAAAAGAAAAGATAAAAGGGAAAACCTGGGATTGGGAGAACTTTACAGATACTAAAGATTATCCGGTCTCAGATGAATTGCTTGATTGGGTCGTAGGACAAGATCAAGCTCTGAAAGAATGTTATCTTTGTCTGGATGAATGGGTCCAGAAATTACTTTGGATGGAGAAAGAGAAATGGTTTGATATTTGGCTAAATCCTAATTCTGAGAAACCAACTATGAGAAAGCTTATTCCTCCTGGTCCCTATCTTCTTCTATTAGGAGATCCAGGAACAGGAAAGTCTTTAATTGGAAGAGCTTTGGCAAGCCACTTAACTCATCTTTATAAGAAACATCGAATTACTTTAAGAGATGTAATTTGTTGGGCCAATCCTATAGTTCCCTCAGAACCTAAGATTTCCTGTAGAAAAGCAGGAGAAGGCAAAAAACAAGTTCAGCTTGAGAAGATTAAGAGTGAAAAGAAAAGTAGATTAAAGAAATTATTTATTAAAATAGCTACTTACTTCCTCGGTTCTGTAGCTTCTATAGTTGTCTCTATTGGATTCTTTAAACTATGGCAAAGTTGGAACTTTTGGTTTTCTAATCCAGCAGCTCAGAGAATTTATTCTTTAACGGAATGGATGATGGAATCTTTTCTTGCTATTGCTTCTACTGTCTGGTTACCAGCAGGAATGATGTTAATCTTCTTAATCTTGATTATTTTTCTTGGTAGATTTGGAATGTTCGGTAATACAAAAGGAGTAGGAGGAGCAGAACAAACAGATGCTCCAAAGTTGATAGTAGACAACTCTTTTGAAGTTGCTCCTTTCATAGATGCGACAGGCCATAAATCTGCACAGTTATTCGGTTCTATTGCCTGGGATCCTCTTCAAACTGGAGGACTAGGTACTCCTGAGCATCAGAGAACTTCAGCTGGAGATGTTCATAAAGCTAATTTAGGAATTCTTTACATAGATGAGATTAAGAATCTCTATCCTGAAGAAGCTATTACTTTACTTACAGTACTAGAAGAAGGACAATTACCAATTACTCTTCGTTCTAAATGGTCAAGTGGAGGAACTTCTGCTATGGCTGTATCGAGTGAACCTGTTCCTTGTCTTACTTTCTTAGTAGGTGCAGGAAACTTTGATAGTATTTCTCTAATTCATCCTGCTCTTATGGACAGAATCTATGGCTATGGTAAAGTAGTAAGAATGAATAATGATATGCCTAATACCGTAAAGAATCGAAGGAAGTATGTCCAGTTCATAGCACAGGAAGCTAGTCGATTCCACTTACCTCCATTTTCTAGAGAGGCTTGTATAGAATTAATAAATGAAGGAAGAAGACGTTCTAATAAGAAAGATGGTCTTACTACAAAGTTTAGACCTTTAATCTCTCTAGTAAAGACTGCTGGAATCTTAGCAACAAATGAGGTAAATCTAAGTAAAGAAAAAACTGAAATAGAGAAAGAAATAAAACTTGCCCTAGCTGACTTCAACAAGAAGGGAATAGAGATGACTAAGAAAAAAGCTAGAGACTATTGTTCTGAGTTTCTTGTAGGTAGAGTAGAAAAACATCATGTAGTTGAAGCTATAGACGAACATTGTAAAACTATCCAGAAACAAATCCTAGAACATCAGATCCAGGAAAGAGGAAAGCTTCTTGAAATAGATCCTAAGGGAGTAAAGCTAGGAGTTACTTACGGTCTAGCAGTTGTAAGAGATCCTATCTCAGAAGAAATGACTGGAAATGTTCTAAGAGTAAAAGCTACTATGATTAAAAGAGGAAAGAGATCTTCTGGTTATTTCAAAGTTACTGGTATTGCTAAAGAAGGTCACTTTATCCAAGATTCTATTGATAAGGTAAGAACTGTTATTCTTAAGAAATATGATATAGATATTGCTCAAGATTACTGTACTCATGTAGACTTCTCTCAAGCTTATGGTATAGATGGACCAAGTGCAGGAGTAACTATGGCTATCTTGTTATGTTCTCTTTTAGAAGGTAAGCCTATTAAACAAGATATTGCAGTAACTGGAGAAATAAATATCTCTTCTACAGATCAGATAGAAGTTACTGCTGTGGGAGGACTTTACGAAAAGATTAAAGCTGCTGAAAGATGGGGCTTCAAGAAAGTTATAATTCCTCAGAAGAACTATGATAATTCTATAGATATTAAAGATTATGGGATAGAAGTTCTTTCAGGAAAAAGAGTGGATGATTACTTGAAGGAAATCTTAGCGGATGGCGAGGAAGATGAAGAAGGAAATAAAGAAACATAAACTTGGTATTCTTTGGCTATCAGTCTCTCCTCATATTCGTAGTGGATATGGAAATGTTACTAAGAATATAGTCTTTAGACTTCATGAAAGAGGATGGCCTGTAGTGATAGTAGCCTATTATGGTCTTCATGACGGAGGAATGCTTAAGTTAGGAGGAGTTCCTGTTCTTCCTATAGCCAATAAAGAAAGAGACTATGGTAGAACTTCTGTTCCGTATTATAAGAAAATCTTCTCCTTAGATCTTCCCATTCTTTTCTCTGATTTCTGGAGATTTAATTGGTTCGCTAAGTTAGAAAACTCAACTTTCTATGGACCTATTGACCATTCAGAATATGGTCTACAACATAGGAAAACTTTGAAGGAATTTAAAGAGTTTATAGCAATATCGGACTTTGGTAGAAGAGAAGCTAAGAAATATGGTAGGCTTACTTCAGTAATTCCTCATGGAGTAAATACTAAAGTCTTTAAACCTCTTGATAAGAATATTTGTAGAGAACACTTTAACTTTAGAAACGATAAATTTATTATTGGAATAGTTGCTGCAAATAACGATCCAGAACCAAGGAAAGGTTGGGATAAGATGTTCCTAGGTTTCAAAATCTTTCTAGAAAAACATCCTGAATTAAGAAAGAAGGTTTTTCTTTTCGCTTACACTCGTCCTACTCAGTTAGAAGGATTTGATCTTCCTGGTTTAGCACAATCTATCGGAATAGATAAAGATGTCTTCTTTCCTGATCTAATGACTGATTTAGTAGGTCTTCCTGATGAGGAGATGGCTATGCTTTATAACTGCTTCGATATCCTCATGAACTGTGCAAGAAGAGAAGGTTTCGGTCTTCCTATCTTAGAAGCCCAATCCTGTGGAGTTCCGGTAATAGCTACTGATTTCTCTTCAATGCCTGAATTAGTGAAAGGTCATGGTTGGTTAGTTAAAGGTAAAGATATAATGTATACTCCTCTTAATGGAAAGTGTGTAGTCCCTGATCAAGAAGATATAGCTAAGAAAATAGAGGAAGCCTATTTTAATTCTGAATTACGAAGAAAATACGGGAAACTTAGTAGAAACTTTGCCTTAAAATATGATTGGGATAAACTTATTAGAGAGCAATGGGAACCTTTCTTAAGGAAAAAAGAGATAGAGTTAATAACCAAAGGAGAAGAACCTAAAACTTTGGATATTAGACTCCCTAAGGATTGGATGAAAAGAATAGTGGAGGAGTAAGATTTTTAGGGTAGAGAATTCACTAATAGGAGTAGTGGTGGCATAAATGATTAGTTTAGAGAAAAGAGCTCTTATCGGAGAAGTAGAAACTCGGCTTTATGGTAAAGATGGCCTCTTGACTTCTTATCGAAAAGCGAAGAACCTTACAGTTACTAAGGGTTTCCAGAATGTCTGTGATATGATGGGTCAGGCCTCAGGTCAACCTCCAGGTTTCCAGTATTGTGCTATAGGATCAGGAACTAATGCTCCTGCTCTTGCAAACACTCTTCTAGTTTCAGAGTTAAGAAGAGCAACTGGAGTCTATCAGAGAACAGCAGATACTATCTGGAAGAATGACGCTACTTTCCCAGCTGGTATGGGAACAGGAACAATTCATGAATCCGGTCTATTCAATAATGCAACTGAAGCTTCCCAAACTATGCTTTGTCGTCAGACATTTGGTACTGTAGTTAAAGGCGCATCCGATACTTTAGTAGTTACTTGGCAATATACATTAAGCTAAGTCTCTTCTAAAAGGAGAGTATTTCAATGGGTAAAGAAGGCCTTAAGGTAAAGGATAGAGTTATTCTTAAGTTATACGATGAAAAAGGTCACCTTAAGGTCGGTTCTCCGAAAGAAAGAAAGAGTAAAGTCGATAAAATCCTAAATTTTTTGTTAAAGAGTCTGGAGGATGAATTAGATTAACTCCAGTCGCATCTTCTTATTTTTTCTAAGTTTCTCTGAAAGGAGAAGATTTTAATGCCTTTTCTAGAAGGATGGAGCTATAGACGGGCTCATAATGTTATTGGTTCTACAATAGCAGCACAGTCTAACTATCAAATGAAGTTTATTGTTAGAAGAGAAAGTGGAAGTTCGTCAGGTTCTACTATTTTTATAGATCCCGATAAATGTGAAGAAGACTTTGTTGACATTCGATTTACTGATGATTTAGATTCTCTTCTAGATTATTGGATTATAACTTCTAATACTTTAGTAGCTGAAATCTGGGTTGAACTAAATACTATTGCAGTAGGTCCAGATACTCAGTCAATCTATTGCTATTATGGAAATCCAGATGCTAGTTCAGTTTCTTCGGGTCTAGAGACCTTTATTAGATGGGATGACTTCGATTTAGGTTATACTGCTGGAGATAGTTTGAAACCTGAAAGAGGCTGGACAATAGATGCTCCTGTAGTTGATGTCCAGGAAGATCCAGCTGATTCTTCTAATTTAGTAATGAGAATCTGGGATGAAGCTTTAAATCCAGGAGTCAGAAATACTTTTCCTATTCAAGTAGGGATTGCTTTACATTATAGAACTCGAAGGACAGGAGGGACAAGATACTCTCCTTATTCTTTTGATAATCAAGGAGATTATGCTATGACCTGTAGATGGTCAGCTACAGTGATTGAATATTTCTCTGGATCATATCTTCCTTTTACTCCAGTTCTACAATGTGCCAATAATATCTGGTATGAATTCGAGGTAAGACTTGTACCTACTCAAGATATTGCTCAAATAATAAGAGGCGGAACAACTTATGTTGGAGGATGGAGAGGAACTCCAAATAACATAGCTGAAATATGGTTTGGTAGAGCAGATGGTGCTACTGGCTATATCGATCGCTTCTTTGTAAGAAAGTTTATTTCCCCCGAACCAACTCATGGATCTTGGGGTATAGAAGAAAGTTGTGTTACTCAAAATCTTAATGAAGTTCTTAATCTAGATCTTCTTCTTTCTAATTCTCCTAGGAAAACTTTAACAGAAACTTTGTCTTCTTCTCTCTTTCTATTAAGAAAAGTAACTAAAGAAATTAGAGAACCTTTAAGTCTAAAAGGAAAAGTCTCTCGATTCTTTAAGATGCTCAGAAGAGAAGAAATGAAACTAACTACAGAACTTTCTCAGGTATCTAGAAAAATTGTCAGGATTTTTGAGTATCTATCTTTCCAAGAAAATATAATTAGAAGCTTCAGTAAAGTACTTCTCCAAACTTTCAGTCTTCAAGGAAGTTTTTCTTTTTCAATAATACCCAGAATAAGAAAAACAGTTAGGCTCTTTGCTCAGACTTTAACTTCTGGAGAAGTAGGATATAAAGCCTTGGTTTCCTTAAAAAAGAAAGGAAGATATATTCTTAAACTAGGGAGAGAAAATAAATGACTGCTAGTCTCTTTGCTTACTGTTATCCTTCTGTTAATTCTGATAGAGCTATTAGAGAAGACTATTGGCAAGCACAGACTTTCTTAACTGAAACTTCTCATTTCTGTCTTTATGTAAAACTATACCTTAAGTCTTCGGGTCTGGAGGAAGATATTCTTTTAACAGTTGAAATTAGAGAAACAAGTGGAGATACTCCTACCGGAACAATTCTTGCGTCGATTTCAATGAATAAAACTGAATTATTAGATGCAGGTTTGACAGAAGACAATTCTTATTCTTTAGTAAAGATCAAAGATTTTTCTGAACCTCTTCAACTTAGTTCGGGTACAAAATATGCTATCGTTGCGAGAAGTAATCTAGATGTAGCAGAATTAAAGCTTTATTGGGGAGCGAGAACCTCAGATATTTGTCCAGACGGAAGAATGTGTTTCTTTACTACTTCCTGGAGTTGTGATTCTAACTGGGATCTTAGATTTGAAGAATGGGGCCAGGAAGAATATCCACTTAATCTGTTTGAAAGTCTGACTCTCGAAAGTAAAATAGTTAGTCCGAGATTCCAATATATTTATGAAAACCTGGCAGCTATAGATCTAATTCTTTCACCAAGATTCCAGTATCTTTCTGAAAACTTAGAATTCCTAGAAGATAAACTTCTATTTAACAGAAAAACTTTCGAAGAAAATCTTTCTTTAGAATCTGTTCCATTTATAGGGATAGCTTTTCTAGAAACTCTTGCTTTCTTTTTCCTTCTTACTAAGAAAACTAAGAAAAAGCTTCTAGAGGAAAGAATACTAGAGATTGTAATAGATCAGGAGGGTTAAGATGGCAACATTCGGTAACTGTGGTTCTGCTTCTGGAACAGCCGGAGGAATGGCTCTAGCAGATCTAAGAGGATGGATTATTACGAGAGATTTTACTATTTCTACCTGGATAAGGATTTCTCAGTTAGGTTGGGGAATTTTCTTTCCTTTCGCTGGATCTTGTAATTTTAAATATATTGTTTACAGAAAAGGAGCTAACTATCAATCTGGAGAAATTATCTATCTTTCTGACGAATATACAACTTCGGGTTCTGGTAAAATAACTATTAACACTTCGATTTCTATTCTTTTAGCTCCTGGAACTTATTGGTTTGGTATTGTTATCTGTGAGAAAGAGGGGCTGAGCTGTGGATGGGCAAATGGTTCTGGAGGAACAACTGCTTTCCTAGCTTATAAGACTTTTTCTACTTGTACTCCTCAGATAGGTTCCCTTTATGGACAAGCTGAAGGTTCCACTTCAGGGAATACACCTCGATTCTGTATAACTTATGAAACGGTTTCTGAAGCTGAGCTAACAATGACTTCTGATCCTAACTATATTTCTTTCCAAGTTACCGCTCCAGACTTATTTGGAAGAGAATATACTTTAGGGACTCCTTATTCTTCTACTTTCCCATTAGGAAGTACTTTAACTTTAGAAGCTCCCGAATTTACTTCTTTAGGTTATTCTTTCGAAGAAGAAATAGGACCTAGCTCTATAGTAGTTACTTCTTCTCCTTATTCAATTAGATGGCATGATAAAGTCTTCCTAGCTAATGGTTATTTCTGGGTCTTCTGGACCGATACTGACGATAAACTTTATTATAAGAATAGTCCAGATGGGACAAACTGGAGTAATCCAGTAGAAGTAAGAGCAACTAACTATGAATATGGAGAGTCGGCAGGAATTTACTATGATGATTCTTATTTCCTTTATAAAAGATGGCTCGGAGATCTACTTTAGATTAGGAAGACCTGAATCTAATGGTTCTTTGACTTGGATAAGTCCTTCCTGGCAAATAATTCATGATGCTTATTGTCCTGGAGAAGAAGCCCCACTTATTTTAACTGATCATTCTTACTGTTTCAGTCCAGATGGAGGAGCTCTTACAGTCTGGCATTATGGAAATACACCTTTCTTTGTCGATCTTGAAATGAAATATACGAAAGATACTCATGATATTACTCAAGATGGAATTTGGTCTGGTCAGGTCTGTCCACCTGGAACTATTGCTGATTTCCAATTTAGAGGAAATATGAGCCTAAATCTACCCCAAGGAAAGTTTCTAGTTTTAGCAGTTTATGGTGATCAAACTATAAAATCTTTCCTCTGGGATAATGGTTGGAGTTCTGAAGAAGAGATTACCGAAACTGGAACTGTTATTCAGTATCTTGCAGGTGAAGAAAATTGGGCTTATTCTGCAATAGAGGAAACTTCTGGAGTTATTCACTTAACTTATCTAAATACAAATTATGAAGTAAGATATTGTAGAAGAAATATTGATGGTTTTTGGAAACCAGAAAGAGTTCTCTTTACTGGTTCCCGAAAAGATCATGATACTAGAATCGTTATCGATCAAGAGACAGGAGATCTTTATGTTTTTATAGCTCATGCTCCTATTACAGATCATATAGGTTTAATTCATTATCTAGCAGAAAAAGATGTGTGGTTACCTATGATAGATTTAATTGATGCTTCTGCTACTGGTTTGTCTACTCCAATTGGTTCTTTTTGGGGAGGACTTATTAATGCTTCAAGAAAAGTAGCGAATAGAAGGATAAACCTTCTCTATATAATTAATAATCCAACAGGAGGACATCAGATTAAATTCTATTCTTTAAAGATCACTCCAAGCTCTATCTATAAGTTTAGAGAATGGGACGATTCTTCTACTCAACCTATACGAGAAGTTATTCTTTCTTCAGACTATACGATGTATTTCGATAAAGGAAAACTCTTAACTGATTCTTTAATTCTATCTCCTTGGATTAGAATAAAAAGAAGTGGACAGACAGGATTTGTTTTAATTCCTCTATTAGCTAAACAAGTGACAAAAGATCCTTTTAAAGAAGAGTTAGGAATTCTGGATTCTTTTATTAGAAAAATAATTCTCTTGAAGAAAGAAAACTTAGCATTTTCTATTGCTTTTGGTCCTTTCTTTATTGCTAAGTTACTGTCTGAGAATCTAAAAATGACTCCTCTTACTGGACTTACTTTAAAGAAGATCTTTACTGAAACACTCGGACTAACTTCACTTCTAGTTGGAATAGGAACAATTCCTGTTCTTCAAAGAATAGTTGTTTATCTTAAAGGTCTTTATCATGTTACAGTGAAGGTTAAAACGAAAAGAACAATAGTTTCTCTTAAAGAAAAGATCACAAATTAGGGTAAACCTTTTATATTTTTAGGAGAAAATATGTTAGAGGAATAAGAATATGCCTAAGATTACACTAGTCCGGGGAGATCAGAACTATTATATAGAATTTGAAGTAAAGGATCTAGATGGAAAGACAGTTGATCTTACTAATGCAAGCATAGGTTTTCAAATGCAGAAGTATGGTGAATGTACTCTTTCTCTTGATAAAGAAGGCTCTATATTAAATGGAACTTTAGGTCTTTGTCAGGTTCTCATCGAAACTGAACTAGTCAACAAGTCAGGTGAATTCCATGCTCAGTTGGAAATTAGATGGCCTACAGGCAAGATTCTAACTGCCCCTGAAATTTATGTTAAGATTCTTCAAGACTTACCAAGGTGTTAGAAATGAGTCATGAAATATTAGATAAATGGATAAAAGAAGTTGAAAAGACTCGAGAAGGGATTAAAACCTTAACAGCTGAAGATCGTCTAAAGGCTTGTTCTTCTATAGCTAAATTACATGGAGCAATTCTAGGTTCTCTGAAAGGTTGGAGTGACTGGCTAAAGAATCCTACAGTTCTTGATCAGCTTTCAGAAGAAGAACTTAAGGAAACGTTTGAGATTTTTAGACATCTAGCCTTAGAGTTTCTAGATCTTGATCTTAAGATGACTAGAGCTGTTCTAAAGAAACAACCTAAGAAGAAGAAATCTAAAAATACATATGTATCTTGAGGAGAAAAAGATGGATAAACTTCAGATCACTACTGAGGACCTTCCTAAGAGAGCTACTATTGTAGTTGCTAAAATAAAGGAAAAGAAATGTCCTTTCTGTAATGAGATCTTCGATTCTATAAGAGAACTAATTAAGCATCTAGAAACGAAACATTCTAAAGAATGGTCTAGATGGAAGAAAGCTCTTCCTCTTAGTGCTCAACCTGCGAAAGGTCTGTATTTAGTTTCTCCACATGGCGAAATGATAGTAGAAGGAAAGAAAACCCTAATTATTAAAAAGAAAAGATTTAATACTGAAGGAAAGTCTTTTGTCTTACTAGAAGGAAAGAAAGCCTTAGGAATTATTATTCTAGGTAAAGCTGTAGAGATAGGTGTCGAAGACTTTACTCATCTAAAAAAGAGACACCAAATCTCTGAGGAAGAAAGAAAGAAATGGTGGGGAGATGCTTGGCCTCTCTTTAGTTACAACTTTAAATTTAATGCTTTTAAGAAACCAAAAGATGTTAAGATTCCAAGAGGGGTTCAAACTTTTGTAGATATGAAGAACGTAGAGTTTCTTTCTAAAGTAAAAGAGGAATTAATAGCAGACTGGAAATCTTATAATGCTATGAAATTAATAACTACTGCTGAAGGAAGAAGAACTTTAGCAGATGACCATAGAATAGTTCATACCTGGTGGAGAACTCTCATAAGAGGAAAAGCTATGAAATCTCCACAATTTAAAACTCATTCTTTAGAAGAACAGAAAAGAATTGTAAGAGAACTACATGAAAAGATAGTTATAGCTATGGATAAGCTAAAATGGAAACATAGAAGTCCTCTGGGAGCAGAAACTCTTATTGCCTCTCCAAGTAAAATTAGAGTTGAAGACTTAGAAGAGGTTGACGAACCTTATGTCCAGGGTTTAAGTGATAAGGAACTTAAAGTAGCATACCGGAGACTTCATTGGCTTTATCATAATCTCTTGAAAAGAATTACAGAACCTCTCCATAACGCCCATGTCTTTGTCTGGAAAGAAATAAAAAGAAGAAATATTAAAATAAAGCTAGTCGGAGATAAGTTAGATAAAGAGACTAGATTAGAAGTCGTAGAATATCCTAAGCCCGAAGGAGCTATGAAATTAGAGAATGTCCCACTTATAGGAGCAGATTCTATAGATCGAGCACAGACTTTAGAGGAGGCCTTGGAAGCATTTCCTGATCTCATTGTTCTCGATGAAGATCCAGTACACGTACACCTTTGCGGTAGAATAGTCAATCAAGGCAAGAGCCCTAAAGGGCATGATGTTGATCTTCTATTTAAACAAGGTTTCCCTGATGAAAGAATAATTCATTCCTTTGTAGATGAAGTATCAGAAAAGAATAAGGACTTAGGTAGAAAGCTCCACTTTGTCTGGGATGAAGAAGGACCTCAGATAGGTTTTTCTGTTCCTCTCTACAGGCTAGCTTATAAAAAGGTAAATCCAGAAGAGATGAAAAGAACTGATCCTCATGAATACTTAGCTGCTTGGATTAAAGTAATGAAACCTTTTAGACAACTTAAACCTAAATCTGGTTTCCATAAACATGAATTCTTTGATGTACAGGAATTCTGGGATAAATGGGCTTCTAAGAATATAGAAAAAGGTCTTGTTGTTCAGAAGAAATACGACGGTATGCGTTTTCAAGTTCATGTAGATGGAGAGAAAATAAAGATAATTACTGAAGATAAACAAAGAGATAGATCTGCAGTCTTTACGAAATCAGTAAAAGAACTAATGGCTAGAAAGAAAGTGTCTTCTTTTGTCCTAGATGCAGAGATGGTTGACTATAATTGTAGAGGAAAAAGTGTAAAAGATATGGAAAATGTTTGTGAACAGTTCAAGAGAGAACAGATGATTCCTTGGATAACAGCAACTAAGAAACCTCTTGATGATGAGAATATAGTTTTCCATATTCACGACTGTCTCTTCTTCAAAGGAGAAGATATTCATGAGAAAGGATATGTTGAAAGATGGGAAGCAATAAACAAGTGTTTCCCACCAGGTCTCAAGCATTGGAGAAGAGTAGAAAGTACTCCTGCCACTTCAGTACGTAGTTTCTTCACAGCAGTTAAGAAAGAAAGAAAAAGACCCGGTTCAGAAGGCGTTGTTGTAAAGATTAAAGATTCTCCTTATAAGACTACAGGAAGAACTGCTGACTGGGCTAAACTAAAGAATCTTAAAGAAATAGACGTAATGGTCTGGGATGAACAACAGAAAAAGACAACAAAAGGAACCCTTCTCAATCAATGGATCTATTATCCAGTCTTTAAGATTCCATGTGGAATGAAAAGTAAGATAAGAGAAAATCAAGTAATAGAATATAAAGGTAAATGTTACGCTAAGTTAGGCAGGGTTTACGGTACAAAAGAAAGAGCTAAGAGAGGAGATATAATTACTGTTAATCCAGTTCAGATTGTAGAGAATGAGAAAGACGGAAAGATCTGGTGGACTTGGATGTTTCCTCTTTTTGGAGGAAAGAAGCCAGAAAAGAAAGAGCCGGATACTCTCGAAACAGTAAGAAGAATAGTGAAAGCTGGTACTGCTCCACTTTCAGAATCTTTAGCTAAAACTATTAAACTTCCCGAATGCTCTTATTGGAATGATCCTTTAACTTGTCCTCTTCGTTCTAGATTCTATATTCCTAAAGAAGCTTTATCTGATGAGAAAGTACTAGAAGAATTTCTCAAGTTTCCGATAATCTGTCAATTTGCTAATAAAATGAAGTGTCATTTCGTGAAAAACTATTATTACGACTTAAGATATAAAGAAGAACCGAAAGAAAAAGATATACAAGAAATGGAGGAAGATTAATGCAAATCACAAGAGAGATGGTTAATTTCCTTAGATTTCCAAAGGAAGTTATAGAGTTAGCTCTAGCTCCTTATCTGGAAATGCCTACAGGAGAACATCCTTTTGTTATGCAACATCATTGGAGAGGAAGATCTGTTCACGTAGACTGGAGAATGAAAGTTAATGGTTATCTAGTAGGTTGGACTGTTCTAGATAATCCTAAAGGAACTCCTCTAGTAGAAACTATGGCTGAAGCTCAAAAGGCCTTAACTAGTGTTCCTTTTATCTTTAAACATACTTCTACTAATCAAGGAAGAAGAGCAGAAACAAAAGCTAGACAACCTCTTGAATGGATGAAAGTACATGGAGTAACTAAGCCAGGAGATCCCGGAGCTACTAGAGAAAATATCGGAGTCATCTATAAGTTTGAAACTGGTGTAGTTATATTTGGTGTACAGAAACCTTATTTCCATGAATACTTTGTTAAATCCTCAGTAGGAAGATTCTTCCCTAAAGATAAATGGTTTAGAATAGTAGTTAGAAGAGTAGGAGTCCCAGTACTAGATCCTGAAACGAAGAAGCCTTTAGAGAAGAGAGAGGTACTTTGGAGAGTACTTATTCCAGGTACACAAGAACCTTATGCTATTTCTAGAAGAGCAATGAAGAAAAATTATAAACCTCCTAAGAACAATCCTTATCCTTTCCCTAAAGCTTGGGCTGAAAAGAACTTCCCTGAACAAATTAAGAAATGGGAAGAATGGAAAATAGGTAAGAAAGAACCTGAGAAAAAGACTTGTTCAAATTGTGTTGGCTTTAAGAGATGTAGAGATCCTGAAACTCTAGCTAATCCAGAAAGAGAAGGTTGTAGTATGTGGGCTCCTGAATGGCTTAGAAGAGTTCTGGAAAGTTTACCTTTTGCAGGTTATAAAGACTTTGCAGATTGTGTAAAGAAGAATCAAGATAAAAAGAACCCAGATGCTTATTGTGCTTTTATAGCTAGACAAGTAGGAGAGATTAAAAGTCTTTCTGGATCTAAGTTTACTCTTCACTTTAACTCTTGGATGGGACAGTTTGTAGTGAGAGGAGTACCTAAGAAAGAATGGTATCTTAGATTAGATGATAAAGGTTCAGGAGGAGTACGTTCCTTCTTCTTCCCAAGAG
>JABAOC010008191.1_pt1 | contig 21497 bp, 11 predicted proteins | sample 7062161 | NCBI WGS metagenome assembly JABAOC01 (sample SAMN14538625, study PRJNA623070) | marine sediment metagenome | biome: marine biome [ENVO:00000428]; feature: marine pelagic biome [ENVO:01000023]; material: deep marine sediment [ENVO:00002113] | place: India: Gulf of Khambhat ... | reverse complement strand
AATTTGGTGGTCACAGATTCTTCGTCGCTTAGCTCCTCAGAATGACAAAAAATTATGTTTTCGTTCAAGCACTAATTAGGTCGTTCGTTTCTTCATAATAATTTATTTGATGTCAGATGTGCAAATAATTTCACATATCGTATGCAATGAATTGCACGTTCAATTAATATCTAGTATCTTTACCTCTCATATATAATGAACTCTAATTATATTTAGAATACAATCTTACTCAAGTAATAAAAAAAATCTGTAAAAATTTGGCACACAAATTGTAAACGGAAAAGGGCATTAAAAAAATACTGAATTTTATTTCCGATATAACATTTTCCGAAATAAACTAATAAAATCAATGTTTCCTTATTTTCATAATTTAATATTCCAAACCCAAGATTATTTGCGATTCTATTCAGTATAACTAAAATTTGCTCACTGCTTTTGGTCGATTTCGGAGTAAATTTCTAAAATTGTAAATTTTAAAAAGAATGACTTTTTTTGAGAAAGAATTAATTCCATCTACCAGTTTTGAATTGATAACAATAATTCGGTAATATGTTTTAACCAGAATATTCTAAAACCTTGAATTTCTATATTCTTTAACTGTTAACAAAATTAAGGAGGAGGTGATTTCATCCCTTATTACTAACTTTATGAATGAATTCAGGTAATATCTCATTTGAGAGGAGGTGATAAAAGAGAAAAAAATATTTCAGCTTAGTTTTAGTTAAATAAATAATTAAATAGTAATTGTATTGTAAGGAGGAAAATATGTTAAAGCGACTTATTTTCATTTTTTTACTAATCATGCTGCCAGTTTCGCTCTTTGCAGGCGTCACAGGAAAAATCATGGGCGTCGTTAAAGACAAAGAAACCGGTGAAGCATTGGTAGGTGCCAATGTCATCATTGAAGGAACGTACCTGGGAGCAGCAACCGACATTAATGGGGCATACGTAATGCTTAATATACCCGTCGGAACCTATACTGTAAGAGCGCTCTTCATCGGATATGGCACAGTTGAAATACAAAATGTCAGAGTCCACGTTGACCTGACAACCGAAGTCAATTTTGAGTTACCGATGGAGGTTCTAGAAGGAGCTGTGGTAACAATCGTTTCGGAACGACCTTTAGTTGAAAAAAATGCTACGAATATGGTGCGCATCAAAACAGCGAATGAAATTCAAAATTTACCGGTTCGCGGTTTTCGCAGTGTGATGAGTATCGAACCCGGCGTTGTCACTGTCGGTAATAGAATTTATGTTCGAGGTGGCAGACGCGAGGAAATCGCTACCTACATTGATGGTGTTTACCAGAATAATCCATTAAACGGACGAGCTTCGGGTGATATCGCCAATAATGCCATCGAAGAAGTTAACTACCAGGCTGGCGGATTCAACGCGGAGTACGGATTCGCTAATTCAGGTGTTCTTATCACCACGACAAAAACAGGTACCAACCAATATCAATTATCCGGAGAGGTGATTACCGACGAATGGCTAAGCAAAACGGATAAAAATTTAGGTACCTATTCTTATGGATATAATATTTATAACATGTCATTAAGCGGTCCTGTGCCGCTGTTAGGTAACAAAGTTAAATTCTATTTAGGTGGTGAAAGAAGATTCTTCGCTGATAATAATCCCTCTGCTTTTGCCTATCGAGCACTAAAAATGGATGAAGAAGGCAATCCATTAGATGCCTCTGGTAATCCAATTACCTTCTATGAGGATGTATTGGATACTGCGGGCAATGTTACTGGAAGAGTTCTGAATGTTGATGATGCTTTCCCATACGATGGCAAGGGTACGCCTGGTTTTTACAAAGAATACCAGTGGGACGAACAGGGTATATGGCCGCATAATTCCTCAGCACAATGGCTCTGGAATGGAAATTTAACACTTGATTTAAATCAAATTGTCTTCAGACTTGGTGGTAATTCGCAAAGAGAAAGACAGCGATTTCCAGCAGGATTTGCTCCAGGTGCAGATTACATGAATACAACAACAGGTGTTGGTGTTGGCTTTGCGATTTGGAACCATGCCAATAATCCAGTACAGGAGAACTGGAGAGATTCTTATTATTTTAAAGTGACACATACACTTGGTCCGAAAACTTTCTATAACGCCCAGGTGAATTGGTTCAGAGATAAGTTTGAGCAAGGCAGTGTACAATTTGGTGATGAGTTCTGGAACTATGGCGATATAGAAGACGTCGGACCACTTGGTCCTGAACCTGATGGTGTGATTAATCCACTAATTACCCAGCAGGGAACCCGGCAAAATGAAGACCCGCGTTCCGCTGATCTTTTTGCACCTTACGGAACTCAACCCGGCCAGTATTGGTTACAAGATTGGCAGTTTTTGGGTGTTAAAGGTGATTTAACGCACCAAATTGGACGGACCCACGAAATTAAAACCGGTTTAGAATACCGATACAATACCTACAAACTATATATGATTGGTGGCTATGGTGCTGCTGATATCACATCAATTGCTCAGGATTTGGCAAATGTGGGTGGCCAAGTGACGGCAGAATCTGCTTATCAGTCACGATATGTTGATCCGATTGGGTATGATATTTTTGGTAATGAGAAAGATGTCGGCAGAGATGGTGCCAAACATCCTGTCATTGCTGCTTTTTATTTACAGGATAAAATTGAGCTTCAAGACCTGGTCATTAACCTCGGACTTCGTTGGGATTATTTTGATCCTGCAACTGATGGAATTGTTGATCCGGAAAATCTTACGACCTACACAACAGATAAAGGTATAGTGGCGTTAAGAGAGGAAAATTTCAAAGAGAAAGAAGTTCAAAATAATTTCAGTCCTCGATTTGGTTTTTCCTTTCCTGTTACAGAGAAAACCGTATTCCACGCCCAATACGGTAAGTTTGTGCAGACGCCAGAATTACAACGATTGTATATATCATCTGTCGCCTATGCTAATTATCTGGGAACCGGCAACTTCTTCCAGGCTGAAAATCCAAACTTAGCACCAGTAAGAACCACCGCCTATGAAGTGGGTTTCAGGCAGCAGCTTGGTTTTAGTGCTGCGTTGGATATCACAGCATATTATAAAGAAATTCGGGATCACATCCGGCTGTCCAATTTAAACGATGCCCTTCCTGTTCCTTACGCTTTTTATCAGAATATGGACTATGGCTCAGTAAAAGGTATGTCGATGTCTATAAGCTTACGTCGCACTAACCGTGTTGCCGCATCCGCGAACTATACCTTACAATATGCCGCCGGCACGGGGAGTGATGCCAATACCTTATATAATATTGCCTGGCAGCAGGGAAGAGAACCACGTTACGTGGCGCCGTTAGATTTCGATCAACGCCACACCGGTTCTGCCAATATCGATTATCGTTTCGGTGATAATGACGGTCCAACTTTCATGAATATAAAACCACTGAGCAATACTGGCTTGAACCTTTTGTTTAGCTTTGGCAGTGGCTTATCTTATACGCCGGTTCGCGTTCAAACTGAAGTATTGGGTGGTACTTCTGGATACTTCCCAATTGGTCAGGTTGGCTCAAAGTATGGACCATGGACCTATCAATTGGATCTCAAATTGGATAAAACGTTTGACGTGATGGGTACCAAACTCAATGCCTATGTCTGGATTATTAATCTAACCAACCACCTCAATGCGAACTGGGTTTATCCGGGAACAAACGAAGCTGATAATGATGGTTATCTGAATACTGTTCCTGGACGCAATTTTGTAAATACCTGGGGACAAAATGGTGTTGATCTGTACAACTTCCTGTTGCGTAATCCCAATATGGTCAGTGTTCCCCGACAGATCCGTTTTGGTTTACGGTTTGATATGTAGTATTTAAACAATCTAATTAATTACTCTAAGTTTTGGAGAGGAGAAAGTTATGAATAAAATCTTCAAGATATATGTACCATTAATTATTGTTGTTACCTCTCTGCTTCTGAGTAGTCTGGCTTTCACTAAAGAGTCAACGAATCGAATAGCGCTTGCTAAAGCAACGGCTCTTGAAACAGAAGTAGTGGATGGTAACCGAATTTTCAATTATATCAATAACCGGGGTGCCTGGTGTACCCACAACAATCCAATCGGTTGGGGTATGCAATGGCCAGGCGAAAGTGGCTTGTCAATTAATTTTGCTTCGGGTGTTTGGGTTGCCGGAGTGGTTGAAGGCGATATACTTACTGCATGTGCTGAATTTACCTATGAATTTCAACCCGGTCCTATTATAAATGGCGTGGCACCTGCTCCAGATGATCCCAATCATACCATTGCAAAAGTTAATAAAGCCGATCTTTTAGACGAAGGGTTTACCAATCCCGACTATGATCTCTGGCTGGATTATGCACAATATGGCGCTCCAGTAATGAAGACAATAGATGGCTTGGATAGCTTAAGTGAGAGCGGCAAAAAAATACCCGCCATGATTGGTGACCAAATGTTATGGATGGTCATGAATGATCTGGACCCCGGCGCTCATAGTGGTTTATACCATACCAATCCAATTGGTCTGGAAGTGCAAACATTAGTGTGGGTGTTCAATCGTCCTGATGAATTTGGCGATATGATGTTTATGAAATTTTTAATCGTCAATAAAGGTGCAAATCCATTAGTAGATACCTACGTCGGCTTGTGGTTTGATATCGATTTGGGTGATTCCAATGATGACCTTGTATTTTGTGATACGACCTTGTCATTAGGCGGTTTTTGGAATGGTGAAGCTGTTGATAATGAATTCCCTATTCCTCCAGCAGTTGGCGCGGACTTTTTTCAGGGTCCAATCGTAGCGTCTCCTGGTGATACAGCCAATGTTTCCGGGGTAAAGTATCCTGGTTTTAAAAACTTGCCCATGTCATCATTCGCCAAATATGTTCGTGGCGGTAGTGCCGATGAACAGGATCCAGAGACGGCTCAAGAAGCTTACAACTTCATGCGTGGTTTAAATGGTCTTGGTGATGATGTTATCAATCCACTTACCGGGGAAGTTACTAAATATGTGAACATCAGTGATCCTGAAACCGGTGAAGGCTGGGTTGATGGCATTACCACTTTACCAGCCGATCGTCGTATGTTGATGAATACCGGTCCTTTTACCCTCGATGTGTGGATTGATACCAATGGTGACGGAATTCCCCAGGTCGGTGAACCTGGTGTTCAGGAAGTGGTGGCTGGATTCATGATCGCCCAGGGTACCAGCGCTGCTAATAGTGCCACCCGACTGAAACAATCTGACGAGAAAGCCCAGTTAGCCTATGATCTTAACTTCGCATTACCACCCGTTCCAGCGAATCCTGCTGTAGAGGTTCATGAATTGGACGGTGAAATTATATTAACCTGGGATGATGCTATTGAAAGTTATACTGCAATCGACCGTGTCGATGTTGATGAAGAAGGTAATCCAACCTACTATACCTTCCAGGGATATAATGTTTATCAGGTAAATACACCAACAGTTGGTCCAGATACCAGGATTATGAAAGTTGTGACCTATGATATTGTTGATGGTGTAAAGGATATTCGAGATTTTACATTTAGTGAGCAGTTTGGTGAAAATGTTGAAGGGACGGTGCAACGAGCCACCGACTCCGGCATTAGCCGAGCCTTCCGCACCACAGTTGATGCTTTGAATGGCAACAGACCCTTGAGTAACTGGAATGCTTATTGGTTTGTTGTGACAGCTTACGGTTATAATGAAAATGGTGTGCCCAAAAAATTGGAATCGCCATTTACGACAATCGAAGTTGTTCCACAACCTCCTGCAGACGGTTTGGTAACAAAAGCCCAATATAATGATATGATTGCTGCTGCCAATCCAGATACTGCTATTAATGCTGAACATACAAGTACTGGAGCATTGAGTGATGGTAAAATGGAAGTTTATGTCGTTGATCCGACTCAAATTACTGGAGATGACTATGAAGTAACTTTCGAGCAAAACGAAGATTTAGGTCAGATTGTATGGCACCTAAAAAATGCAACAACTGGGAATGTTATTCTTGAAGATCAAACAAATCAGTCTGGCGATGAAAACTATAATATGGCTGAAGGTTTGATGGTGAAAATCATTGGACCGGATCCTGGTATTAATACAAAAATTCCAGGACCTTTTGGTGATCTTGCCGGTTATAACGGATGGTCATATGAAGGTGCTCGTTGGATCAGTTGGGGAACAGACTGGGGTGGTGAAACATGGAGTGGATCTTTTGGTAATGGAATCCATTTCTTCGGTAGTACTCTTGGACCAGCCGATTATGTAGATATTCGAATGGAATGGGCAGGCGATACTAAAGAAAATGAACCAGATCGATGGTCCAGAGGAGCTGTGTATCGTCGTGATAAAGGTTATGCCTTTGAAGGACTTGGTGATCTTCCTTTTGCCGCTTATGATGACTCTGATCCGAACAATCCTAGACGAGTAAATGCCTGTTTTGTAGAAATGGATGGTATTGCATCTCTTAATAATCCCGAGACTTCAATTCCAGCTAATGGTGTATGGGATATGGGATGGCATGAAATGGAAGGTGATACAGGCTTTGCTGAATCAGGTGGTCGTGAATATCTATTTATCATGTTATCGGATTATGACGAAGCTACTGGTGGCGGCTACAACGATGAAAACTTTGGACCAGAAGCTGATGTTTTATACGCTTACTGGCCAGGACCAAGGGGAACAACACCATTCCTCGATGGACAATGGACCATGACTATTTTTGCCAGCAAAGTTAATTATGTAAATGATTTATTTAGTTTTTCAACTGCAAATTATAAACCAGATGTCGGCAGAGAACTTGCAAAAACAGCAGCTCAGCAAGTTAATATTTTCCCAAATCCTTATCTTGGACAAAATCGAGCTGAGATCAATCCAGTGGAACGATTTGTCACAATCACTCACTTACCTGAGAGTGGTGCGACAATAAGGATTTTCACCCTGGCTGGCTCCTTAATTAAAACCATAAATGATGATATTAGGAGTGAGCAAGGTACCTTAGGAAGCCATATCGCGCAATGGGACCTACGTAATGATAACGATGTCCCGATAGCCAGTGGAGTTTACATTATCCATGTCGATATGGGTGACTTGGGTGAAAAAGTACTGAAAGCTGCTGTATTTATGCCTGAAGAACGATTAGATAAATTCTAAAAGGTCTTCGGAAAGTTAAAATACTATGATATTCAAAAATTCTCAAAAATTAGAGGAGAAAATCATTATGAATAGATGGAAAATTCTTATTGTATTGACTGCAATAGCTGTCTGTGTTCTCCTTGTCGTTTCAAGTATCTTTGCCGGTACGGGTCAGAGACGAGGGACGGCAGGAGCACAGGAATTGCTGATTCCGGTCGGGTCAGTCGGCACAGCTTTAGGTGGCGCAAACCTTGCCAATGTTTCAGGTATTGAAGCAATTTTCTGGAACCCGGCTGGGCTTGCTGCTTCAGCGGTTTCGACGGAATTGATGTTTTCACATTTAAGCTATATCGCGGATATAGATGTGAATTATGTTGCCGGGAATTATAATGCCGGTGGATTCGGTGCCCTTGGATTTAGCATTAAGACGATTGGTCTTGGAGACATTGCCGTAACCACTAATGATAGCCCGGATGGTACCGGGGAAATGTTCTCGCCAACATTTTTAACATTAGGTCTCACCTACTCTCGCGCCATGACCGATAAAATCCACTTTGGTACAAATCTAAAACTAATTACCGAGAGTATTTTGGGAGAGTCCGCAAATGGTTTGGCTTTCGACTTTGGACTTCAATATGATACCGGCATGGGCGTAAAAGGTGGTATTGCATTGAAGAATCTTGGTCCAAATATGAAATTCGATGGAACTGATACCGAGGTTTTTACCAAAGATCAATCAGACCGCCCTGATGCCGAAGGTGAAAATTTACGTATCCCGCTGGCTTCATTTGATTTACCCACTACATTTGAAATTGGATTATCATATCAAATTAATATTAATGAATCCAATAACATAACGCTGATGGGTACATTTATGAATGATAACAATGCATTGGATGAGTACCGGGTCGCTGCCGAATACAATTTCAACAGTCTCATATTTCTGAGAGGAAGCTACCAGTTCGGTTATGATGCTGATGAAGATCAATTTAGAATGGCAGACGCAGATTACTTCCTCTGGGGACCCTCATTCGGTGCAGGTATAAATCTCAATTTGGGCACAAATGTTGATTTGAAATTAGATTATGCCTATCGAATTACTGAATTATTCAATGATAATCAATGGTTCACATTAAGAATCGGTTTTTAATTCAGTAAAAGTTGTGTAATTATCAAAAAGGTCGGTTTTATACCGACCTTTTTGGTTTATAACGAACAAGATTTTTTTTATTCCACAGCGGAAATCTTCTTTTAAGTTCTATATCCTGTTTCATAATATTTTTTAAGTAGAAATTTTTTATAGGAGCTACAAGCTATGAAAATTTTTAAATCAATATCTCTTTTTTCCATGCTCGTCCTAATCATTTTTCCGAGCAATCAATTATTTAGCGAAGTAAAGATTGAGGTTGATTGTGCAATATTCCATTATGATAATACTCAATCTTTGGCTGAGATTTACTACGCCATTCCTATGGCAGGACTAAAATTTATCGATAAACAATCCAATAGCTTACATGCTCAAGCCATGATTCGATTAACTGTCAAAAAAGAAAATAACTACTTCAGTGATTATACCTGGAAATTAGAAAAGACAATAAAAGATACTTCAGAATTGAAGGATTCAGGTCAAATGGTTGATGTATTGAGATATCTCATGCAACCAGGCCTGTATGAATTTTCTTTTTATATCGAAGATCTAAATGATTCCACAAATACTTATACAAAAAATATTGAAGCTAAAATTGAAATATATTCGGATACAGATATTGGCTTGAGTGATATCCAGTTTGCAAGCTCTATAAAGCAGGCAAAGATGGATAAAAATAATGTCTTCTGGAAAAGTGGTTTAGAGATCGTCCCAAATCCAGGAGCAATCTACGGTTCTCGAACACCAGTGTTGTTTTACTATCTTGAAAGTTATAACTTGGAACGACTTTTAAAAAGTAATACTTATAAAAATAAAGCGTATATTACTTCTTCAGATGGGAAGGTCATCGATAAGGTTAAGCCTCGTGTTCAACAAAAAAATGTTTTAAATTCAAGTATTGAGGTCGGTACAATAAATATTTCATTTTTACCATCGGGTGTTTATGATCTTAATTTTGAAATTTATGATATGGAAGATAGTTTAAGACGTTCAGCTATCAAAAAGTTTTATGTATACAATCCATCGACTGATGTGGAATCAGAAGTTGAAATTGAAGATATTGAAAAAGCCATTATTGAAAGCGAATTTGCTGAGATGAACGAAAAAGAGCTGGATAACGAGTTTGAATTAACACGATATTTTACGGCAAGTGAACAAAGAGATTTTTATAAAAAATTAGATAATGCTGAAGCCAAGCGTCGTTTTATTTATGAAATATGGAAAAAAATAGATCCAACGCCGAATACAAGAATTAATGAATTTAAGCTCCAATACAAACAGAGGATTGAACAAGCCAATGAAGAATTTCGGAGTTATACCAGAAAAGGGTGGAAGACCGATCGTGGGCGTGTTTATATCCTCTATGGTCGGCCAACTGATATTGAAAGATATCCCAATAATCCGACTTCTTTTGCTCATGAAATCTGGCATTATGATAATATCGAAGGTGGTATCATCTTTGTATTTGTTGATTTACAAGAATTTGGAGAATATATTCAAATTCACTCAACAAAACGTGGTGAGCCAATGAATAACAATTGGCAGGAAACGATTGATAAACACATCAGGTAAAGAAATGAAATTAAAAATAACTGTATTATTTAGTTTTCTATTTTTTCTAACCACAATAAGTTTGAATTTTGCTGACGTTTTAGTCATCAAGAAAAAAGTTAGAGACTCCAATACACATCAGGAAATTCCTCATGTAAATGTATGGATTAAAAAGTCACAAATTGGTACAATAAGTGATATTTCAGGGGAATTTCAATTAAAAATTCCAAATCCTGATCCCCAGATGGTCATTGTATTGCAACATATCGCTTATGATAAATTAGAGCTTACACTAAACGATCTCAACAAAATTCAAATCATCGAGCTTCAGCCAGGTATTATTCCGTTGCAGGAGCTTGAAATTGAAGCTTTAAGTGAACGACTTGAAATTAAAAAAGATATACCACAGCAGGTTTCTCTCTATGAATCGGATCGATACAAATTGCGTGGTTTTATCGATGCCGGAGATCTATTGAACACCGATCATAGTATTCAGGTTGAGGAACGGCTTAGTGGCAAGAAAAACGTTACACTCCGAGGCGGCAACTCCGATGAAGTCGTTATTCTTTATAATGGTATTAAATTAAATAATACATACGATAATACTTTTGATCTTTCCTTAATCGATCTTGAGGATATTGATCGTTTTGAAATTATAAAGGGAAGCAATACTGTCATCTATGGGGCGGATGCATTTTCTGGTATTATCAATATTGTCCCTCGTGTGCAGCAAAATTACAATATCCGATTTCACCAGAAGTTTGGTTCCTATAATTCCGGAACCTGGGGGCTTCACTTGTATAAAAATTTAGGCAAACTCCATGCGTCATACAGTGTAAAAAGGGGTGGATATAAACGCCAATTTTCCGACGCGATAGATGACAATGATCAACTGGAAAACATCTCTTTACATCACACTGCCAATCTTGTCTATAATTTTTCCGGTGATACAGAGAGTTTGAAAAGGAACGCTCTTGGAGTCATGTTTATTCGTACCTCGCTTGATTTTGAAAATGAAAAATATAACGAAACTTTATCTAATGCGAATCAATTAGCATCAATTCGCTATAATGGAGATATTAGCAAATTCAAAGAATTGAATGTGAATCTCTCCTATCGGTGGCTTGATGAGAAACAATTTTTGTCATATAAAAATAACATGTCTGATAGAAGTATTGAAGATAGATCGCTATATTTCAATATAGATAAGAATTTAAAAGTTAGTATAATAGACTTTTTGTTAGCCTATCAGTTCGAGAATGCTGAATTAGATTTTCAAGATTTAGGAAGCAATCCAGCTTATCCAACTGCATTCGGAGGACTGGTTCATTTGAATCGAAATCGTCATGGCTGGGCTTTGATTACAAAACTCAATGCCCCGAGTGGATCAGATTTTCTAAGAGACATCAAATTCGATTTAAGTTTTCGTCACGAACTCGTCAGGGATGAACTAAATCGTGTAGATCAGCAGGATAAGCACAACTGGCAAAAAAGCATGGTCAAATTCTCCACTGATATATCGGGATATCGCCAAAACTTAGAATTCAATACTTTTTTTAATTATGGCTTAAATATTAAATTCCCAACTTTATTTCAACTCATCAGTAAGCCTCTTTCGGAAGAAACTTCTAATACCGAACTCGTCCCGGAATCAAATAAAAGCCTCGAATTTGGCGTTACAATAACCAGTGATACCAGGGAATTCTCCACTATTGATGGGTGGCAAATTTCAGGTAGCTTTTTTAAAAATTACTATGATAATAAATTTCGGAGTTTTTATTCTCCAACGAGTCCGGTTACATTTTATGATAATGTTCCAAAAGCAGAAATTTCTGGATTTGAGGCATCTCCCCGTTTCTTCTTTTTGAGGAAAAAAGTGACAATTGAGTTTGGCTGGGCTCGCTATTTTATTTCAGAAAAATCGGCTTTTCCGTTTAAATATGATATGAAACGAACGATGAATATTATCGTTGATCACGCTGGTTATGGATTTCAACTAAATTGGTTCAAACAAGGAAACGAGATTGCATGGATTCGGCAGCTTTCAGGCGAATTTGCTGATGTTTCATTAGCTGGCTATACAGATATCGATATTCATCTCAATAAAACATTCACATTATTTTATCATTTGAAACTCTTTGCCAGTTTCAGCGTGAGAAATTTGTTGAATAATGACATTGTATTAGAAAAGCTCACATTGCGAGATCGACGTTTTTATATTACTCTGGGAGCACAATATTAATCACGGGTGAAAAATATGAAATCCAATTTTGTTTTAATCGTTTTAAGCTTTGCGGCATTATTTCATATAAAATGTACCGAAAATCCATTTTTTGATGATGATAAAATTCCATCAGGAGGTGCAGAAATTCGTGGATCTGTAAAACTAAATGATGAACAAAGTCCTGATGGTGTATTCGTTTGGCTCCAGGGATTTAATATCGGTTCGTTTACGGATGAAGAAGGAAATTTTAAAGTTGCATTACCGCCAGTTTCCAGCCAAATAAATGCGGGTGTATCTGGGATTTTTGATTTATACTTTTATGTAGCAAATTATAAAGTGGATACCTCGAAAGTATTTATTCGATCAGGCGAAGTTGTCTTCTCAAAAGCCGATATTAACAAAAAGGGGGAATTAAAGTCTACCAAAGAACTTTGCAAATTACTTCATATAATGACAACTGTTGAACCCTCATCCGTAAAAAAAGATTACAATGGGGAAATAAATGTAACCGTAACCCTCCAGGCTGTAGATGAGCCGGTCGACGTTTTGTTACTTTTAAAAATAGTGGAGATAGGAGAGAGAGTCGATCTGATGGCTGGAGGATTTTTAAAGAGACTTGATTCAGATCAATCGCCTACAGTGGCTCTTGACGTTACAAGCCTGAAATCGGTTACAGAAACAATCGGTTTTAAAGCAAGAAGCTGGAAAATGGTTTTTAATAAGAAAATAGCAGATCTTTCTGTTGGACAATATGAAATCATTCCTTACATTGTTGTTAATCAGAATAAAATACCGCAAGAACTTTTAGAAAGTCTTGGCAGCAATGTTCAATCACTGAGTTTTGAATATCTTAATTTGCCATTTAAGCGTGATGGGGGATATTTAAAGGTTTTAAAGTAGTTGGAAATAAAAAACTTAATTCTGCTTAGTCAGGTTATATTATTGCTCGGTAAAAAGATGTCATTTCGAGCGAAGCAAGAAATCTGGCGATCTAATCAACTTATCGCTGTATAAACAGATTCCTCATTTCACTGCGCTTCATTCGGAATGACACAATTAAGTTTAATCTGATTAAATTAAGTAATTTAATTATAAAAATGATCATGAAACGAAAAGAAATTAAAATCCTTTTTTATTTAATCACGCTGCTGACGACTATGAATTGTATTTCCACCATGGAGACCGCCAAAATTAACCGTGGCATGAGATACGGTGCATATTTTGAGTATTCTAATATAAAACCGCAAAAGTTCGGTAAGACCGCCAGAGATCAAAATACTGACGTTGTTGGACTCGGCTTGAAAATTTCTAACGGAACATGTTTTGGCAAAAGGTCTAAATATGCTGCGGAACTAGGTCTGGATTTAGGGATGTTCTTTTATCCTACAATTATTGGCATTGCGGAATATGATAATTCCATTAATAAATCTGCTATCCATTATTATCCTCAAAGTTCGCACTTAATTTTAGCACCCAAAATTTTCGCTCGTTTTGGTATATTTCAAAATATAAAGACATCCTTTGCCGGAAGAATTGATCTTGCTGGCTATAATTTTGCTTCAGCAGGTGCGGTAATCTCAAGACAGTTCAAAGGAAAGGAAATATATACCGGTTTCAAAATATTTGATCGATTCATCAAAACTCCAGAACAGATTATGTTTAAAGACCAGTATGGGGAATATTTATATTTAGGAATAGAAATTCCAACTGAAAAACGATTTTATAACACTTCCAAAATATACCATATTCTATTCGAAATTGGAATTATCAATAATCTATGGTATGATGGTCATTCAACTTATTGTATTTCTGCAGGATTTCTTATCAAATAGGCAAAATTATGAAGTATTTTATTGCAATTTTAGGGATTTTTTGTTTAATGTGTGAAACACCGATACCGAACAAACAAAGTGACCAGGTTAGGCAAATCGATTTCAAAAGTCAGTCAATAAATCAGCAATCTTATTTTTTAGTATATATCCCTCAATTTACTAAGACACCAGTTCCTGTTTTATATTTGTTGAATGGCTATGGTGCTGATCCTTATGCCTGGGCTTCTGGGGCTGATCTACAGAAGGCAGCAGATCAATACGATATGATCATTGTCTCACTTACAGCATGGTATAATTTCTATGTCGATTACGAGGATGATTCAACTCAACACAATAAGAAATATGAAAGTTATGTTTTAGAGATTATCCAAATCGTTGATGATAACTATGACACAGGAAAGAGCGGAGCATATCGAGGTATTTCTGGAATTAGTAATGGCGGAAAAGGCGCCATACATATTGCCAGTAACCATCCTGACATGTTTATTTCGGCTTCTTCCCTTAGTGGCGGTTTTTATCCTGGTTTTCCTCCCAATTATGAAAAACTGAGAAATATAAAGCTCTTGATCGATGTTGGGGAAGATGATGTGTCTGTGCTAAGTAACAATCGCATATTACATCAAAATCTTTTAAATAATAATATACAACATATCTATCGAGAAACACCTGGTGGACATGATTGGCGTTATTGGAGAGCACACTATGAAGACCATATTCGATTTCACAGTGAAAGTTTTAAAAAATGAATCAAAATGGTTGTCGGATTACCTTCATTACATAGCATGAGTATTTGAGCATTACTTTCAACCATATCCTAAAACCCTTCCAATAAGAAAATATGATGTCATTCCATATCTTGTTGTAAGGAGAAAAATAATGCCACAAACAAAAATCCTTAAATGGCTCTTATCTATTAATTTTTTCTTCATTTTTTTATCTCAATTCACGCCCAAAGCCTCCCCCAGGGAAAATATTATCGAATCTGAGAACGAGCAATTGATATTATTCATTACAAAGCTGAATTGAGTTTTGATTTCAATGAAAAAAAAGTTGCAGGAACAGCAACGATAATTTTTAGACCTCTATCAAAATCTAAGACATTTTCTTTGGATGCTATAAGACTTAGAATAGATGAAATAAATTTAATTCAGAAAAACATAACTCAGCCATTATCTTTCGATCAACAAAATCAAGCTTTAGATACTACCTTAGATCAATACTATTCAACCGAGGAGAAACCGCCATGAATACAACAAAAAGGTCACTTTTAATTCCTTTGAGCTTAATTTTAAAGACAAAGAAAAATTGCCAAGATATTTTAAAGAAATCCAATATTCCAACTTCATCAGAAATCAATCGTTAAAAAAGATAATTAAAGATTCCCAATATTCAATCCTTTCATTGCAGAAGGCTGCCCCTACTATCTCATTATTACCTGATGAGGAACATCTTTACCTGATCATTACTGCTGATCACTTGGTAGCCAGTTTTCAACCACTGGCGGATTGGAAATTAAAGAAGGGATTGTCGGCTAAAATTGTTAAAACCTCTTATATCTATGCTAATTGTGCTGGAAAAGACTATCAGGAAAGGATCAGAAATTTTATTATTGATGCTTACCAGAATTGGGGAACGATATGGGTGCTATTGGGTGGAGATACCAACATCATTCCTCATCGGTTTGCTTTTGCATTTGATTGTGAGTATGAGTATGGCGATTATTCAGACAATTTTATCCCGTGTGACCTCTTTTATTCCAATTTAGACGGCGACTGGAACGCTAATGGCAATGATATTTATGGTGAGGTTGATGACGGCATTGACATGTATCCCGATGTATTTGTTGGCAGAGCTTCTGTTGAAAATGCCAGCGAAGCTACAGCCTTTGTAAATAAGATCTTGACTTATGAAAAAAACGCGCCCAATGGTCATGAACTGGATATGTTGTTTCTGGCAGATATTCTCTGGTATGATCCCTATACTAATTCTGGTGAGGGAAAGGATTATATTGATAGTTTGTACGTGCCAGATCATTTTGACCCGATTACCAAGCTGTATATGCATTTTGGAAATGAAAATTATACATCAGTTATGAATGCATTGAATAAAGGTCAAAATATTATTAATCATGATGGTCATGCCGGGTATACCGTGATGGTCATTGGGGAAGGCTCACTTCAGATTCCAGACATGGATGCATTGAGCAACAAACCTAAATATTCCATCTTGTTTTCTATTGGCTGTTGGCCCGCTGCTTTTGATCATGATTGTATTGCAGAACATTTCATTACCAATCCGAATGGAGGTGGAGTTGCATTCATTAGCAATTCTCGTTACGGCTGGGGCAGCCCTGGCAATGCTGTTTATGGCTATTCCAATCGTTTTGATCATCAGTTTTTCAAATATCTGTTCATTGATAATATCTATCATGTTGGAAATGCGCTAAGTACGGCAAAATCTGTTTATGTGCCATACTCAGCTCAAAAAAATGTCTACCGATGGTGCGAATATCAGGTCAACTTATTAGGCGATCCAGAAATGCCGGTCTGGACTGATACGCCTCATACATTAATCATTCATCATCCTGATGAACTACCTCTCGGAAATACTTTTTGCTCAATAACGGCAACCGATGGTAGTCAGCCTGTTAAAGGCGCACTGGTTTGCTTGATGCAAAATTCAGATGTTTATGAAACTGGAATGACCGGGCTTGACGGGAGTGTCAGTTTTGAATTCACGGCTTCAACGCCTGTTAATGATATTCAATTAACAGTGACCGCTCAAAATTTTATCCCTTACGAAGGAACAATTTCCTTATTTACCGATGAACCTTATGTACAGATTTCTTCTTATGAGACAAATGGCTCAAAACAAGGCTTTGTCACATCAGATACTTTAATTTTTATGGATTGTTGGTTCAAAAATTTTGGCAATAAGCCTGCTGTGAGTGTTTCCGCTATTCTTTCGAGCGAAAATAGCAATATTATTTTAGTTGACAGCGCTGAATCAATTGGCAACCTTCAACCTGGTGATTCGGTTTATATTGCTAATGCATTTTCATTTCAGACCAGTTCCACCCTTAAAAATGGTGAAGTGATTCAACTGAAATCGACAGTTACCGATTCAATGGGAAATACCTGGACAGGTCTAATCGGCATCATTGCAACAACGCCAATCATTTCTTATGCTTATTATCAGATAGCAGATACTGTGTTCGGAGATGGGGATGGTTTTGCCGAAGAGGGGGAAACGATCCCTTTTAAGTTAGCGATTCAAAACACAGGTCTGGTATCGGCAGAAAATGTTTCAGTGACTTTAAACAGTGGTAGTTCCTACCTGTCATTTCCAACTTCTTCCATCGATTTTGAAAATATCCTGCCTGATGATACCAGTATGGTATCTTTTATAATGAGCATCAATGCTGGCTGTCCTGCGCCATCTTTTCCTCAAATTTCGATGCTGATTCAGGCAGAATACGGATGCCAATTTGCTGATAGCTTTTTCATTTCAATCGGAGAATTTGGTATTCGGGATAACATGGAACAAGGTTTTACTAACTGGACTCATTCTGGATCACCTGATTTGTGGCATCTCACCTCAGACCGCAAAAATTCGGGCAACTTTAGCTGGTATTGTGGGAATAAAGAAACTATCGTGTATGACAATAACATGGAAAATAGTTTAGAGTCCCAATCGTTCATTATTGATAATAATTCTGAACTTTCATTCTGGTGCTGGTACCAATGTCCCAACTATGGAGTAAATGGATTCAATCCCGAAATCAACGATGGTTCTGGCTGGAAAAAGCTGGATTTTATCGGCAGCGGTGGCGCACTGGGAATTTTACCCACAGGTAATGACTGGTTAAAATATACTTATGATTTATCTAATTACCCTGCGGGTACATCATTGCAGTTACCGCATATAGTTATAATCCATCAGAACAGGCAATGCCAAGATGTACTGAAAGTGTGATCGATGTGGTAGAATTCATATACCAGAAAGATCTTCCTGGATTTGCTTATGGAGATACTATTCAGGTGACGCAGATAACTGGGACAGGTAACGGTAGTGTCATTCCAATTATATTTGATCCATCGCTGTTAACAGGCCACAATTACTATGTTGATTTTACCTCTCTTCCTAATGATAGTTTGGTCTGGAATTTAACGGATGTGACGTCGAATACCGTGTTATTGAGCCAGCAGACCAATTTCAGTGGCGATGAAAACTATCCGATTATTGATGGTTTCAGGATTAAAGTCAGAGAAGTCATTCATCTAGATTTTTCTGATCTTATAATAGAGGGAAGCGGTACTTATTATATTGGCAGTTATTATACATATAATTGGGCAGAGACAGCTCGGGCTATTGATGTTTTCGGGCGAGGTACAGAGGATAAAAAGGAACTCGAGAAAGATTATGAATTGAGATATACAGGAGAATATAATAATCCAAATGCGAACATTGTCTATGTCAAAAACGGGACAGGTTCTATTGCCACGATTTACGCAGCCAGATATTATGAACTGAAAGATCATCCTATGAATCCCAATCCAGGATCAAACGATCCGTTTACCGTTCGAATACCGTTTGAAGTCTGGAATGTGGATGATAACAGGCAGATCAATCTTTTGATATATGATCGATTTCAACGCTCAACTGATAGACCGTTTTATGCATTTAATCCGAATAGTACCATGTATTGTTATATCCTGAATACTCCATATCATGAGAAGGTAGCTGATTTTTCTGGGAGTGAATTAGATAATTTAACCTGGAATTTGGCTTTCTGGTATACACAATTCAATACTGGAGACGTGATTAAAATTGTTTATGATAATGCGATGACGTCAGAAGATGTTTTTACCTTTACAACAGGTCCAGATACAGATGATGTATTCTTTCCCAGAGAATTTGAGTTATACCAAAATCCAGTATTGTGATATTAAAGATCTATAATCTTCTCGGCAAAGAAGTTAAAACTCTTATTAAGGATCAACTGATGATTGGAAGATGTGAGATACAATGGAAACCAAAAGGTCTGGCAAGCGGACTTTATTTTTACCGATTAAAAACGGGGGAATTTAGTAAGACGAGGAAGTTTATTTTGCTAAAGTAAATTGGAATAAATTCATATTATTGTTCTATGAGCAAAGAAATTTTTATATTTAACCGCGAATCATGCTAATTGTGCGAATTATAAAATTAGCATAATCTTCCATTGGCAGATTTTATTAATTATTTTGCCCTAAATTATATTGCCAAAATACAAAACTAAACAGTTAAACCAATTCTAGGAGGCTGAGATGAACAAAATAAAACAGCAAATTACCCCACTGATCCTGATTCTTTTTTTCTTATTATTAAGTATCATCCCAACATACCCTCAGGTTGATCCACTTCATAAATTAGATCCCTATGTCGAAAAAGCCATGAAAGATTGGCAGGTTCCTGGTTTAGCCATTAGCATCGTTAAGGATGACTCGCTGATCTTTGCCAAGGGGTATGGAGTCAGGGAATTAGGCCAGGAAGATAAGGTGGATGAACACACCATTTTTGCCGTAGCATCGAATACCAAGGCATTTACAGCAGCGCTACTCGGTATGCTTGTTGATGAAGGTAAAATAAACTGGGATGATCATGTTGTGGATTACATGAGAGATTTCCAGATGTATGATCCTTATGTGACACGGGAGATCAGGATTCGAGACCTTCTCACACACCGCAGCGGATTGCCCACTTTTGGCGGGGATCATCTCTGGATTGGCAGCACACGGAGCCGGGACGAAATAATTTCCCGCATTCGGTATTTAAAACCAACATTACCATTTCGGACTAAATTTCAATATCAAAACCTGATGTTTCTGGTAGCAGGTGAATTAATCCCAAAACTGACGGAACAAAGCTGGGACGATGCAATTAATGAACGAATATTCAAACCATTAGGCATGGTGGAAAGCATCACTACAATGAAAGAGTTGAAACAGAAAGAAAATGTTGCCACTCCACATGAGATTGTTGAAGGTAAGGTAGCACCAGTCGAGTATGATTTCACAGATAATACCGCTCCCGCTGGTGCCATTAAATCCAATGTGGTGGATATGGCTCAATGGATGCGATTAAACCTAAATGGTGGTGTTTATAAAGGTAAGAAGATCCTTATCCCGAAAGTTATAAAGGAAATGCATACGATTCAGTTCCCGCTTCCCATTTCATCTTTTAGCGAGGAGAAATTGGGGACTCGATTTGCTGGCTATGGCTTAGGGTGGAGTATCTACGATTACAAAGGACGAAAAATAATTAGCCATGGCGGCGGGCTTTCAGGAATGATTTCCTATCAGGTGTTAGTTCCTGAAGAAAAACTCGGCGTGATCGTTCTCACAAATTTTGCTCCCAACTCATTACCAAGAGTTCTGACATATCGGATATTAGATGCTTTTTTTGGCGAACCGGAGCAAGACTGGAATATCATATATCTGGAGCAAAAGAAAAAGGCTGATGAAAAAAAGAAAAAGGCTGAAAAGGAATTGCAAGAAAAACGAGCCCAAAAAACCAAGCCTTCCCTTAAATTGGAAGAATACGCTGGTAAATATTTTGATGATTTATCAGGAGAGGCAGAAGTGAGACTAGAAAATGATAAGATCGTCTTCGATTATAACCCACGGCATATCGGTGATTTGGAACACTGGCATCATAATACATTTCGAGTCATCTGGCAGAATCCCATCTTTGATATGTCTCCCAAATCATTTCTGACTTTTTATTTAGATGAGAAGGGTAAAGTTGAGAAGTTGAAGGTGACGTTCTATGATCCGATTTATTTTAGCAAGTTGAGTGAGGTGAGTAAGTAGGGTATAAAGGTATAATGGCATAAAGGTATAGATAATAACACATTATACCTTTATACACTATACCTTATACCCATATATCCTAATACCTATGATGGGCTAAAGGTGCTCAGAATGAAAAAAGTTTTCATAATTTTCTTTTGCCTGATAGTATGTAAATCGCCATCATTAGCGCAACACTATTTTACATTGGGTTTAGGATTTAGCGGGGCTTTTTTTAAATCTAAAGACCTGAATCGGTTTACAGAAACATACAATTCGGTTAATAGCCCATATCTCGCAAAGTACCTGAGGGGGATCGAAGGAGCCGTCGGTTTGCGATGGGAAGTCGGTTATCGTTATATGGGACGATTGGGCATTGCCGTTTTAGCTGGCTTACAAAATTATATCAGCAAAGATGCAGCCACCTATCAAAATGGTGAAACAAGAAATTTACAACTGGAAATGAACAGTATGGTTGTTGAATGGGAGATAGGTCATGCACATAACAATCTTTTTATAAGTGGCGTTTTCACTCTATTTTTTAATAGAAAACTCATCCTGGAAAGTGAATATTCAGGCTTGTTGGAAAAAGATCCTTTGAGCGGCACTTACATTAGTGATGCAACAATTTCAACCGACCTGGGAATTGCGATTGGAATTATCAGGCGGCAGATTATTCTTTCTGGAAAAATAACTTATCCACTGTTCACGGGTGGCAAATCCACTGTTTTGAAAGATAAAAGGCTGGAAAAAATTGCCGATGGGATAGATATTTTCCCGGCTGATTATG
>JABAOC010008214.1_pt2 | contig 21506 bp, 17 predicted proteins | sample 7062161 | NCBI WGS metagenome assembly JABAOC01 (sample SAMN14538625, study PRJNA623070) | marine sediment metagenome | biome: marine biome [ENVO:00000428]; feature: marine pelagic biome [ENVO:01000023]; material: deep marine sediment [ENVO:00002113] | place: India: Gulf of Khambhat ... | reverse complement strand
AACAAAACTCTCTCAGCAAGTAGTAGAGGAGGTGGTTAAGTATTTTCAGGACAAGGTCTATCGCACCATTATTCCCAGATCGGTTAGACTTAGTGAAGCACCAAGTTTTGGTCAGCCCATCAACATATATGATTCACAAAGCAAGGGAGCAGAAGCATATCAAGAACTAGCTAAGGAAGTGATTGAACGTGGCTAATAAAAGAGGTCTTGGGCGAGGATTGGGCGCGCTTATTCCTAGTCTAAGCTCAGCAGAAGAAACACAATTTGAAGAGATAGCTGTGGTAAGTATTCGACCAAACCCACATCAACCGCGTAAACATTTCAATTCTGAGTCTTTTGAAGAATTGGTAAGCTCGGTAAGAGAATTTGGATTAGTACAACCTGTTGTTGTTAGACCGCAGGGAGACAGCTATATTTTGGTAGCCGGTGAAAGGAGATGGAGAGCAGCAAAGCAAGCCGGGCTACGAACAATTCCAGCAATAGTAAGGAAGTCAGATGAGATAGAGGCAATAGAAATGGCACTGGTTGAGAACTTGCAGCGCGAAGATCTCAATGCTTTGGAGGAAGCTAATGCTTATCGGTTGCTCCTTGAGCAGTTTGATATTACGCAGGAAGAATTGGCAAAGAGGGTAGGAAAGAGTAGGGCGGCAATAACTAACACTCTTAGATTGTTGCAACTTCCAACCGATATACAGGGACTGGTTTCTGAAGGGAATATCACTTCAGGTCACGCGAGAGCATTGCTCCAACTTGGAGATGAAGAGGGCCAGCGTAAATTAGCAGCAAGAATTGTAGCCGATGGGCTTTCGGTAAGGGAGACAGAAAACATTAGCAGGTTATGGATAAGCCCGAGAGCTGAGAAACGAAAGACAGTAGACGCTAAATCTCTTGCACCAATAGCCAAACAGCTGGGAAGAGCGCTATCTACAAAAGTACGGATCAAACTTGGCGAAAAGAGGGGAAAAATTGAAATAGATTTTTTTTCTGTTGAAGATTTACACAGACTGGCTAATTTAATAAATAAGGGAGTTGAGCCAGAAGAAACAGCTGTTAAATCAACTCTAAGCTATCTTCAAGATGCTCCGCAGACAGAAATGTAGCTAGAAGCAAACATAACTCAAGCGGAATATTGCGATTGCCTTGCGCCCCATAAATTAATGGGGTATTGTTTTATCAAAAACCGGGAGAGTCTATGATTTATTTGGATAATGCAGCAACTAGTTACCCGAAGCCGCCGGGAGTTATAAAGGCAATGGCTGATTGTTTAGAAAGAGCAGCAAACCCGGGCCGCGGAGGGCATAGAATGGCTTTAGAGGGGAGCCGCATAATTTTCAATGTAAGAGAAAAGCTAGCAAGGTTTTTCGGGGTGGAAGATGTTTCTAATCTTATATTTACTTTGAATGCAACTGAATCAATAAACCTGGCACTTAAAGGTATACTTAAACCAGGCGACGAGGTAATAACAACCAGCATGGAGCACAATGCGGTTGTCAGGCCCTTGAATGCTTTAGAGAAGCAAGAAATTAAGGTTAGGAAAGTGCCTTGCTCGAAAGAAGGAGAACTAAGAGTTGAGGATGTAGCAAGAGCAATAACCAAAGAGACAAAAATGATTGTTTCTACAATAGCTTCAAATGTAACCGGGACTATTATGCCCTGGGAGGAAATAGGGGCACTAGCTAAAGAGAAGGGAGTTCTTTTTCTAGTAGATGCAGCACAAGGGGCAGGAGTCTTACCTATCGATTTAGGAAATCAACATGCCGACTTACTTGCGTTTTCTGGGCACAAGAGCTTGCTGGGCCCCCAGGGAGTAGGAGGGCTTTATATTAACCCGCAGGTGGAATTGGAAGAATTGAAACAGGGGGGGACTGGTAGCAGTTCTGAGTCAAGTGAACAGCCAACAGTAAGACCTGACNNCCCAACACCCCGGGAATAGCAGGCCTCGGGGCAGCAATAGAGTTAATCGAAGAAGTAACGCTTGCGGAAATAAGAAACAAAGAGAATGAGCTGGTTAAAAAGCTAATTGAGGGATTGCTCAATATTCCGGGTGTTAAGGTCTATGGCCCACATATCAGCAAAGAGAGGGTTCCGGTCGTATTGATGAATTTAGAAGGAATTGGCCCGGAAGAGGTGGCCTTCATTCTTGACAAAGGTTATGACATAGCTGTGAGATCAGGGCTCCATTGTGCACCTGATGCGCACAGCACAATAGGAACTTTTAGCAAAGGCGCTGTGCGCTTTAGCGTTGGTTATTTTAACAGCAAAAAAGATATAGAAGCAGTATTAAATGCGATTAATACTATAGCAGCCGAGCAGACAAAGGGTGCAAGTGCCAGATGACAAGAAACAGAATCCTAATTGTTTTAGGAATCTCCCTAATAGTTACCCTCCTCAGCACAATATGCTATGCACAACCAGAAAAAAAGGCAGTGCTGGTTATTCTTGATGGAATTAACCTGGACGATATAAAGAAAAGCCAACCTCCAAATCTGCTTAGCATGATGGATAAAGGCGGACTGGGTTTAATGAATGTAAGGAGCGGGCGAACAGGTGATGATGCTAGTGGTTATTTGACTATAGGTACGGGAGCATGGGCTATTGCTAGACCAGGGAGAATGCAGGGGGGACTGGGCCTTAGAGCAGATAGTTTTTTTGAGGGAAGAAAAGTAGCGGATATTTATCTGCAGCAGACAGAAAAATATCCACGTCAATCAAGCATAATAGTTGTGAATACACCTATGATTGTACGTGAGAATATTGAAGGAGATTATGGAGCCGAGCCGGGTGCACTTGCAGAGGCATTAGGGGCGGCAGGGAAGAAAGTTGCGTTGGTAGGTAACGCGGACACGTTTGGTCAATTTCACCGAGAAGCAAGCCTAATTGCTATGGATGGAAGCGGACTAGTAGAGGAAGGAGAAGTAAGTAAAGGCATCCTCAGGGAAGTGCCCGAAGCCCCATTCGGTTTAGAAACAGATTACGAAAAGGTCTTTCAAGAAACAACAAAGCTACTCAAAACAAATGATTTTGTAGTAGTAGAAACAGGCGATGTTTCCAGAATAAATAGGTATACAAGTTATTTAGAGAAGGGAGCTTTGGAGAGAGCGAGGCAAGAAGCATTGATTAAAGCTGACCGGTTTTTGAAAAGGCTGGTTAAGGAAATCCCAAAAGAGAGCCTGATAATCGTCGTCTCTCCTAACTCTCCACCGGTTTTTGATAGAAGCGTAGGGAACTTGACACCGGTAATAGCCATAAGCCCCGAAATTGGGAAAGGGCTCTTGACCTCACCTACTACGAGACAGCCAGGCCTGGTTACCAATACTGACATAGCGCCAACAATCCTTAAATACTTTAATGTGGAGGTTCCGGAAAGTATGACAGGAAGACCTGTTTATGCTGAAGAAGCAGGGAGCTCGTTAGAATACTTGCTTAAAAGAGATCGAAAGATAACAGAAACTGCAACCTTCCGAAGGCCCATATTGACTTCATATGTTGCAGCAGTTTTTGTTCTTCTGGTTTTGGCCGCACTCTCATTGATGTATCCAGTAGAGCCAAAATTGTTAAAAGCTATTTATTTTCTTCTCGCCTGGCAACTTTCTGTGCCTTTATCTTTGCTTTTATTGTCCCGTCTACCAACAACGTATTTAAGCACAACGATAATTATGGCTATTTGTATCTCGGTACTAATTACCATATTAGCATGGGTTGCCAGCAGGAGATTTTTGTTGACCACAGGGCTAATTGCTGTGTCTACTTCTGTGGCAATTATATTAGACCTCCTTTTAGGTGCTCCTTTGATGAAGAATTCTCTGCTTGGATATGATCCATTAATAGGCGCAAGATTCTATGGAATTGGGAATGAATATATGGGTGTGTTATTAGGATCTACTCTGGCTGGAGCGACAATTCTGCAAGATATCTACTTTAGAGATAGCAAGAAAGCCAGGCAGGCTATGTTAGCATCCTTCGTGCTTCTAGCCGGACTGATAGGTTACCCGCAGCTAGGAGCAAATATTGGAGGAGCAATATCTGCGGCAGGAGCTTTCTTTTTGGCCTACCTGAAAATAAAAGAAAAGAAGGTTGATTTGAAAAATATTTTGCTTACTGCCCTAGTTATAGTATTTGTTGTCTTTATAATTATTGCTATAGATTATCTAACAAATTCATCAAACCAAAGCCATGCTGGAAGAGCAATGTTTTTTATAGGGGAAGAAGGCTATAAAGGAATGCTGATGATTGTTAAGAGAAAAGTTGCCACCAATTTAAAATTGATTAGGTGGACAATCTGGAGTAAAGTTTTTATCGCATCTTTGGCTATCTTTGCTTTGCTTTTCAGTAGGCCAATGGGTTTACTTAAAAGAATAATACAGGATCATCCCCGTTCTGCTGCAGGCATCTTTGGAATCATAGCAGGAAGCATAATTGCTTTGCTTTTTAACGATTCAGGAATTGTAGCTGCGGCCACCATGATCATTTTTGGCGTCGTTCCCTTACTGTACTTAGCAGCCGAACACGATTAGTTGTCAGAGGAGGTAAAGTTGAAAGATACAAAGTTTAGCTACGAAGATTTTGGGCTTGGCCTGGCATTGGGTTTAGTAACTGGTTCCCTAATCGCCTTAATTTTTGCACCCCAATCTGGCGAGGACACTCGGAGACAAATTGCTAACAAGGCCACCGACCTAAAAGATTCAGCAGAAGATTTGATTGAACAGGCAAAAAAGAGCATTGAGGAGACAGGAGCCAAAATAGAGGGAGTTATAGGGAGAAGGGACAAGAGTGTTCGTAAAAAAATAGAGGAGCTTCGAGAAGAGCTTGAAAAGTACAAGCTAGGAGAAGCTTAGAATAATGGAAGGGAATTTTTTGGAACAAGAGCTGATAGAAAAAATATTGAGAGCGGCCTTGGCAAAGAGGGGTGGTTTTGCCGAGGTCTTCCTGGAAAATAGAGCAAGTACCGCTTTGAAAGCTGAGGACGGGAAGATAGAAAGAGTGATCTCTGGCAGTGTCCATGGGGCAGGAGTTAGAGTAATCTCAGAGGGTAAGAACGGTTATGCACATATTGATAACTGGGATGAAAAGCTGTTGCTGGAAGCAGCCAACACTGCAGGTGAAATAGCAAGAAGCACTGGCAACCTTTCGGTTGTTGGTTTGAAGGCACAAAACCCTAAGGTGGATCATCCCGTTGAGGAGCGTCCGCAAAACATTAGAAAAAGAGAAAAAGCAGAGGTTGTAGAGAGAGCAGACAGAGCAGCGAGAAAACAAGGCTCTGAGATAAGACAGGTAGGTATAGTGTATCTCGATACTGATCAGAAGGTGCTTGTTGCCAATTCTGAAGGGGTTATGGCTGAAGACGAGAGGGTTTATACACGAATGGTGATTCAAGTAGTTGCCGCCAAGCAAGGAATTATACAGACTGGGGTGGAAGGACCAGGAAGCCAGAAAGGTTTCGAGTTTATTCGGCAAAATCCGCCAGAGGAATCAGCTATTCGAGCTGCTCGACGAGCTTTAATTATGTTAGAGGCAAAACCTGCTCCCACTGGTCGCATGCCGGTAGTCTTGGAGGCAGGTTTTGGGGGAGTTCTTTTTCACGAAGCGTGTGGCCATGGGCTGGAAGCTGATCTAGTGCACAAGAAAGCCTCTGTTTATGCTGGAAGACTGGGAGAAAAAGTCGCGAGTAGCTGTATTACGGCAGTTGATGATTCCACTATTCAGAACGGTTGGGGATCATTTCGTTTTGATGATGAGGGAGTAGCAGCGCAAAGAACAGTGGTTATTGAAAACGGAAGACTTACAAGCTTCCTTCACAATCGACTCACAGCCTGGAAGGACAAAACTGTTTCTACGGCAAATGGCCGCAGGCAATCCTATCAATTTATACCTATTCCCAGAATGACTAACACTTTTATAGTTTCTGGGAATGCTACTTTAGAAGACATGGTAAAAGGAATAGACAGAGGGCTATATGCTAAGGCTTTAGGAGGCGGTCAGGTAGATACCACCACAGGCAATTTTGTTTTTGGAGTATCAGAAGGATATTTGATTGAAAACGGCAAGATTACTAGACCAGTCAGGGGAGCAACCCTGGTGGGAAACGGACCAAAGGTCCTGCAACAGATAGATATGGTCGGAACAGAGTTAAAATTTGAACCTGGAACTTGTGGTAAGGAAGAACAAGCATCTCCCGTGGGAACAGGTCAGCCAGCTGTACGTATCAGAGAATTAACAATAGGTGGAACCGAGGTATAGCTTGGAAATAGAGTTCGAGGATCAAGCAAAAGAACTTATAAAGAGAGCCAAAGGCTCTGGCGCTTATGAGGCAGAAGCTTATTTTATTGATAATAAAACAATAGAAGTAAAAGTCTTCAAGCAAAAGCTGGATTCAATAAAAATGGCTAAAATTTCCGGCGTTGGGCTTCGCGTAATAATGAAAGGAAAGTCAGGCTATGCTTACAGTTCGCAGCTTACTCAAGAAGCCCTCGATCAACTGGTTGTAGAAGCGGTTGAAAATGCCAAGAATTGTTCTTCTGATCCTTATGTAGCCCTACCAGAGCCTTCTAGTTCGAATTCCTCTCTTAGCCTATATAATCCCAAATTAACTTTGACACCGACCCCCAAAAAAATAGGAATTGCTATGGCTTCGGAAAAGGCTGCGCTAGAGTATGATCCACGTATTAAAGGTTCAGAGTATGTTGTGTATGCGGATAGTGAAAGATTTATCTACCTAGCTAATTCTAAAGGGTTTTCAAGCGGTTACAAGGCAACTGATTGCTATCTTTATCTTTCTGTCATTGCTGAGGAAAAGGGAAAAGCTCAAACTGGAAAAGCTTTTGCAGTAGGCCGAGCAACGCAAGCGTTAAAACATAAGGAAACGGGCAAACAAGCCGCCGAAAAGGCAATATCTCTGCTCGGTGCAAGCCCTATTGATAGCACAGAAGCAGCGNNTTATAAGTGTAGTTGGAATGGCTCTAAGCGCTGAAGCGGTGCAAAAAGGCAGATCCCTTTTTGCAGGGAAGATTGGTGAAAAGGTGGCTTCAGAGACAATTACTTTGGTTGACGATGGAACCCTCAAGGAGGGAATAGCAAGCTCTCCATTTGACGGAGAAGGAGTCCCCACGCAAAGAACTACGCTAATAGCAGGAGGAATTTTGCAAGGGTTTCTTCATAATACTTATACGGCCAAAAAGGACAAGGTCAATTCTACCGGTAACGCTGCTCGTTTATCGTACAAAAGCCCACCAGAAGTCTTGCCAAGCAATCTTTTTCTTCTGCCTGGAAAGATAAAGAGAGACGAATTGCTAGCTCAAACTAAAAGAGGTTTCTATGTTATGGAATTGCAGGGACTGCACTCAGGGGCTAATCCTATTACTGGAGAATTTTCTGTGGGAGCCGTTGGCCATTGGATCGAAAAAGGCATAGTAACCCAAGCCGTAGGAGAAGTGACAATTGCTGGAAACATTCTAAACATGCTCGAAAGAATAGATTTGGTGGCTGATGACCTTGAATTCATTCCCATGGGGGCAAGTTTTGGCTCTCCTACTCTTAGGGTGCAATGCATGGCTATATCGGGGAAGTGAAAATATGGCCAAGAGAGTAGCAGTTCTTATGGGAGGCAGATCAGCAGAGAGGGAAATATCTCTCGCCAGCGGTAACGAAGTCCTTAATGCTTTGAATAGCTGTGGTTTTTATGCTTTCAAAGTAGAGGCCAATGAGCAGATGTGGGAGATCCTGAGGAAAGAAAAACCCGACGTAGTATTTATAGCCCTGCATGGTCGCTGGGGGGAGGATGGAACGGTTCAGGGCATGCTGGAGATTTTAGATATACCTTATAGCGGCTCAGGGGTGCTGGCAAGCGCACTGGGAATGGATAAAGCTATGTCAAAGCTAATTTTTCAAGCTGCAGGGATAGAGACACCCCGTTTCGTAGTGGTGCCTAGAGAATCAAAGAGAGAGAAAGTGTCGCTAAATGGATTTGTGAGCGATGTGGGATTCCCGTTAGTTATTAAGCCACGTCGTGAAGGCTCAACCATTGGCCTTAGCATCATAAACAACCTGGATGAGGTTGACAAAGCGCTAGAGAAGGCTTTCGCATACGACGATGCCCTTGTTGAAGAATTTGTAAAAGGCAAAGAGGTTACCGTTGGGATTCTGGGAAATGAAGATCTCTTAATTCTACCTACAGTAGAGATAACCTACGATAGTGAAGTTTACGATTTTACCAGCAAATACACTCCGGGAATGAGCACGCACATTATACCAGCAAGGATAGGGAAGGCTCAAGAACGGAAGGCTCAGAAATTAGCGCTTGATGCTTATAAAGCTTTAGGGTGCAGAGGGTTCTCGCGGGTCGATCTAATTGTAGACAAGAAGAGAGCTGTGGTTTTGGAGATAAACACTATTCCTGGGATGACAAACCTTAGCCTATTTCCTGATGCTGCGCGGGCAGCTGGAATTGAATTTCCTCAACTAGTTTCAAAAATTGTGAAGTTGGCCTTAGAGAAAAAGAGTAGCTAGACCAGTACTCTCATTTTGACCTCAAGGAATACATATAAGTTGCCCACCTTTTTTAAATGTTTAACTGACCAATTCATATTTGGCTAGGACTTGCTTTATCCAGTTAATAATTATAATAGGAATTATAGAAGCAGCTAAAATTAAAAACCAATCCTTTAGCTCTAGGATAGACGTATGGAACACTAGTTGCAGGGGCTTGAAATAGATTACGTTGAAATGCAAGAACAGTGAACCCAGAAATGCCAGTAAAAGAAAACGGTTTTCGAATGACACGCGAGAGAAGATGCTATCCATACTTGATCGAAAATTAAACGCGTGCAAAAGCTGGCTCAGCACAAGAGTAGTGAAGACTATGGTTCTAGCTTGTGATTCCGGTACCTTAAACAGGAAAAGAGCAATGGTAAATGATGAAAGAGCACCTACGGTTATAAAAGCTCCTTGCCAGAAAACCTGAGTCTGCCTCCTGGGTGCCAGAATCTCTTCTTTGGGATTACGGGGAGGTCTGGTCATCAGGTCAGCTTCAGGTGGGTCTGTACCTAAGGCTAAAGCAGGAAGACCATCCGTAACAAGATTGACCCAGAGAATTTGGATGGGAAGCAGGGGAAGAGGAAGCCCTACCACCATGGCTATGAACATTGTAAGCACTTCGCTTACGTNNGCTAAGAACATAGTAAGCACTTCGCTTATGTTGCACGAAAGTAGAAATAGGATAAACTTCTTTATGTTATCGAAGACTAGACGGCCCTCTTTAATTGCTGAAACTATTGTAGCGAAGTTGTCATCGGCAAGAACCATATCGGAGGCCTCTTTGGTTACATCAGTGCCAAGCACCCCCATAGCAACTCCTATATCGGCACGCTTAAGCGCTGGAGCATCATTGATTCCATCACCCGTCATAGCCACAACATGATTCCTGGCTTTAAAAGCATTCACAATCTTCACTTTATGTAATGGAGCAACACGGGCATAAATTTTGATTTTATCCACTTTTTTAGCCAGTTCCTGTTCATTAATCTCTTCTAGTTCCGAGCCAGTCAATATTTCATCCTCTTTGCCCAGAAGGTCTAATTCTTTTGCAACAGCCTCTGCGGTTCGGCGATGATCACCAGTAACCATTACCACATCTATTTTAGCTTTCTTACAAATAGAAATAGCATCATATACCTCGTTTCTTAAAGGATCAGTCATACCAATCAAACCACCAAAGACTAGGTTTTTTTCGATGTCTTTGGGATCAGTCACAGAGGGAATGTTTTCAAGTTTTCGATAAGCGATAGCTATGGTTCTATAGGCTTTTCCAGCCATATCAGAGCTTATGACAAGAAGATGTTTCCGTTCTTCAGGTGTAAGGTTTATAGCTTTTCCTTCCTTGTTAATATAATAATCGCAGCGCTCCAGAACAATCTCTGGGGCCCCTTTAGTAATTACTAGCTAGGGAGGAACCACTGGGGATAGACCGTCTTGAAGCTTCCAAGGGAACCCTACTTTATTGATAGTAGTCATTCGCTTTCGTTGAGAATCAAATGGGATTTCTGCATAACGAGGATTTTCTTCCTCAAGTTCCTTCTTGCGCATACCATAGCGGTCTGCTGCAGATAATAGAGCTGTTTCGGTCGGATCACCTAGCAATATTCCATTATCGCCCCATCGCGCGTTGTTGCAAAGTACAGACATAAGTAGTAGTTGGTTGAGAATTACGGAAATTTTTTCTTGAGATGGAGGAACTGGTGGAACTGATTGGAGGTGGCCATCCCAGTAAGCTAACTTCACAGTCATTTGGTTCTGAGTCAGCGTTCCCGTTTTGTCTGTACATATAACTGTAGTTGCACCTAGAGTTTCTACAGCGTGAAGACGACGAAGAATAGCATTTTTTTGCGCCATGCTTTGGACGCCTAACGCCAGGGCTACGGTTACAACAGCAGGGAGTCCTTCTGGGATGGCAGCAACGGCTAAACTTACTCCTGCCAGGAGCATCTGCGTTACTTCTTTTCCGCGAGCTATCCCTGCTACAACAACAATAAAACTGATAGCTAAACACAGAATAGCCAGTCTCTTTCCTACTAGTTTAAGTTGAATTTGCAAGGGGGTTTTTTCGTCAGGAACAGTCTCAAGGAGCTCAGCAATTTGTCCCATTTCGGTTTCACGTCCTGTTGCTACAACTAACGCCTTAGCCCGTCCTGAAACAATAGTAGTACCGAGATATACCATGTTGGTAATATCTCCCAAAGATAGAGAATCGCTACTCAAAACATCAGATGCCTTTATCACGGCTTCAGATTCTCCAGTAAGAGGTGCTTCATTAGTCATAAGGTTTGAGACTCCGACTAACCGTGCGTCTGCAGGAACACGATCGCCTGCTTCCAAAACAATAAGGTCCCCAGGGACTAGCTCTCTTGCTTTGATGGGTTTCTCAGCACCAGAACGAACTACACGGGCAGCAGGTGCAGCTAATTCTCTAAGTGCAGCCATAGCCATTTCAGCGCGGTATTCTTGAACAAAACCGAGGACAGCGTTTATAAATACAATAGCTAATATAGCAAGCGCATCAATATATTCCCTTAACCAAAGCCCTGAGATAAGGACAGCTAAAAGAAGAATCCAGATCATAAAGTCATTGAACTGGCGTATGAATATTTCGGTGAGCATGGTTGGCCTTTTTTCAGGAAGCTCGTTGGGACCAATCTTCTCAAGGCGGGAAGCTGCTAGATCTTTGCCTAGACCAGTTTCAACATTTGTGTTGAGACGGGAGGCAACATCGCTAGAAGATATGGTATGCCACTTAGAACCAGGAATTGTTAGCACCTCCAGAGTTTATCTCCAAGCAGGAAAAAAAGGAGGATTAAGCGAAATGGTTTATTGGGTATAAAAACTATAAGTTTTTCCATATCAACGAACAATCATTTGATATTTGAAAAGTTATTAAATAGTATATCTTGTTACGTCAATTATTTTACAATTATTTTAGGTTGATGGAAGTAGCTATGATTAAATTTGCTAGGACTGTCTATTTCCCCTATATTAAATAAAGAAATTAGACATTGTTGGATTATAACATGTTATGGCATATTTGAAGTCCTAAAGTTCTAACAAGGGATCTATGTTTGGGTTTCAAAAACAAAAAGGAACCAGTAGATATATCTGAACAAATGTAATTGCTTAGCGAAGGAAAGAAAGGGGGCTTTGGTTTGTATAGATAGGAATAATTAATAATCTATCTTAGAGGAGGTAATTTTGAGATATGGGAAAGAAAATTACATTATCGGTTATCAAAGCAGACGTAGGAGGATATGTTGGACACAGCAGCATCCATCCAGCTCTTTTGAAGAAAGCTGAAGAGAGATTAGCTCAGGCAAAGAAGGATAAACTGCTTATTGACTACTGCCGCAGTAAAGTTGGTGATGATATTGCATTGATTATGACCCATCAGCATGGAGTTGATTCGGTTGATATACATCGCTTTGCCTGGGAGACTTTTGAGGAAGTCACCAAAGTTTCAAAGGAGTATGGGCAATACGGAGCTGGACAGGACCTTTTGGCAGACGCATTTGCTGGAAATATTACCGGAATGGGTCCAGGGGTGGCAGAAATCGAATTCGTAGAGAGAGAAAGCGAACCCGTGCTTGTCTTTCTTTCTGGCAGACAAGACTGAACCGGGAGCCTGGAATCTTCCATTGTTCAAGATGTTTGCCGATCCTTTTAACACAATTGGCCTGGTAATTGATTCCAAGATGCATGACGGATTTAACTTCGATGTTATCGATCTTGTAGAGAAGAAAAGGATTGTGTTCTCTTGTCCAGAGGAAATCTACGATCTTTTGGTTTTTATTGGAGCTCCCAGCAGATATGTAGTTAAATATGTGTACAGAAAAAGTGATAATGAAGTTGCTGCCGCAACCTCCACTCAGCGTCTAGCCCTGATTGCAGGACGTTATATCGGGAAGGACGATCCGGTTATGATTGTGAGAGCACAGAGTGGTTTGCCGGCTGTGGGAGAAGTGATTGAACCCTTTGCGTTTCCACATTTAGTAGCAGGATGGATGAGAGGTTCACATCACGGGCCTTTCATGCCCGTTGGATTTGAGCAGGACACTCCGAGCAGGTTTGATGGACCTCCAAGAGTAGTATGCAACGGCTTCCAGATGAAAGATGGCCATCTTGTAGGACCGAGGGATATGTTTAAAGATCCTAGCTATGATAAAGCCCGCCAGATAGCCCTTGATGCTGCAGACTATATCAGAAGGCATGGTCCCTTTGAACCACACCGTCTGCCTTTGGAAGAGATGGAGTACACAACTATGCCCCAGGTTATGGAAAAACTGAGGGAAAGATTTGTAAGGGTCGAATAAGAGAGGGGGTAAGACCTAGAGCCGGATTGGAGAATAGTTGAAACATGGAGTGAAAATAATAACACCAAAGGCGTTTTTTGCTCTTGGGATATTCGTTCTCCTGGTTATTGCAGGCCGTTTGCTTACAGGATATGCCTCTTTCGAACTGCAGTTAAATTGGCGGCTGTCTTTTCTAGCTGGGGCAGTTCTATTGCTGGCTGCAGGAGGTTTTATAAGCTATTACGAGTATCATGGGTTAGGTTCACAAGAAGGAATATTGCGTAGAAGCGATAGCAGCAGAAAAATAGTAGCTATCACTTTTGATGACGGCCCCAGCCCGGTTTATACACCGCACATACTTGATGTTCTCAAAGCTAAAGGTATAAGANNTAAGAGCTACATTCTTTGTTACGGGAAGACATGTGCATAAATATCCGGAAATAGCTAATCGTATAGTAGCAGAGGGACATGATATTGGAAACCATACGTATAGTCACCGGGAACTAGTACCGGCGACTAGGAAAGCAGTGCTTTGGCAGATAAGACGGGCACAAAAAGCTATTTGGGAGGCAACTGGTCAAAAAACTAGGTTTGTAAGGCCTCCCAGGGGAGTCTATACCAACACCGTCCGCCAGCTTCTTATAGAAGAGGGTTACCAGATAGTCTTATGGACTGTAAGTGGAGTAGACTGGCAAGGAGTAAGTGCAAAAAGAATAGCGCGCAGAGTTTTAAAATATGTAAGGCCTGGAGGTATTATTCTATTGCATGATGGTGGAGCACTACTGAGAAAGGAAGGGGCAAGCAGAAGAAATACGGTTGAGGCGCTACCCCTTATTATTGATGGACTACGGGAAATGGGATACGAAATTGTTACCCTGTCTAATATGCTTTCGGAGGAAGAAAGTGAGATTAAAGTAGCGGAAGCAACCCTTTGTTAGGTGAAGCTTATATATAAGAATAAGTTAAAAACACAAACACTATTTTTAAAAGAGGCAGTCTTATCAAGACTGCTTCTTTTGTTGTTGGCAACAAGGATTTTAAACAATTGTGTAAAACATATCTTTGGAAACAAGAAGGAGAGAGTAAATGTATCGAAGATTGCTATATTCTTTCTTACACAGTAATGCTTTATCTTACTCAAAGCCAAAAGCATTATTGGCAATGAAATGGGCCGTTTTCTTTTCCATTTTTCTCCTTGTTGTCACGGAAAGAGAAACAATTCGCGCTTTTAAGGGTATTGATGCTCTGCTGTTACCCATTCTTATTTTTAATCTCTTCTGGACGTGGCAGGTTTATAAAGAAAAGGATTTTCCTAAGACATCTATATTGACAGGTGCATATCTGGAAGTAGTTGTAGTGTCTGGTTTGATTTTTGTTACACACAGCATAGACTGGGCTTTTGTCTATCCCTACTATCTGGTTGTCATATATATAGCTTTCCTGTTTGGTTTTGCCGAAACACTTCCACTGGTGTTGATAATTACTGCAACCCATCTTTCTATCTTTATCGACAATGGCCTTAGCCTATGGCAGATGTTTTTGGCAGGTTCTTTAAGGGTATTTCCATATCTCATTCTAAGTGTGGTAATTGGGTTCGCTGGCCAAATGGTCAAGCTCCTAGAGAAGTCAAGCTTAGAGAACGAGGAAATTGCTCAAGATTTGGAAAGAAGATTGAGACAGCTTTCAGTGCTTTACGAGATAAATAGAAGCATAAGGGTTTCATTCAATCTTGAGAATTCGATAAAGAGCACACTAGCCCAAATTAACTCTGTTTTTAAGTTGGATGAAAGCCTGGTCTGTATCAACATAGAATCGAGACAAAAGAATAATTCCTTTGCTTGCTTTACAGCAAAAGGAAGATTGGATAAAAAAGCACCTTTTTATCAGCCATTAATTGGAAAAATAAAAGGAATAGGCGAGCCAGTTATTATAAATGATCTCGGCCAAGAACTGTATTGGAATATTGAAGAGACCAGTAAGGCAAAATCCCTTATAGCTTCACCTATAAGCAGCGAGTCTGAGATTTTTGGATTTATTGTGGGTGTTTCTTATAAACCTAGCCAGTTTGCCGTAGAAGATTTACAGTTGCTGATTGCTATATCCAATGAGATTGCTATCTTTGTACAGAACTTCACGCTTTATCAAAACCTCCAAAAGGAGAAACAATTTTCCGTTAACCTTCTAGAGTCAGCTGGAAGCATCGCAGTGGGAATGGACATTCAAGGAAACATAACAACTTTTAACCAGGCAGCAAGTGATATTACTGGTTATACAAAAAAGGAAGTATTAGGAAAGAATTGGTTTGAATGTTTTGTTCCGGGCGCTTCTGCGCAGGATGCTCTTCAAGTAGCCCAAGCTCTTTCAGAGGGTAATTTTCCCAGCCGGTTCGAAAACCCCTTGCTCAGCAAGGACGGCAATATGCGCACTATATCGTGGAATGGTACGACTATACGTGATGAAAGTGCAAAAATTGTAGGCATTTTAATGATAGGGCAGGATATAACAGAACGTAAACTTATGGAAGAGGAAATTATCAGGCGAAATAAACAATTAGCTGCTTTTGGTGAAGTAGCTCGTGTAATTAGTGGGTCGCTCGAACTGCAAGAGGTACTGAATCGCAGTTTGCAGAAAACGCTTAGTTTAATCGATGCAGATTCAGGAATAGTATATATCCTAGATTCAAGCAAGAAAACGCTTCAAATAGCTGCTTATGAAGGTATATCTCCAACCCTGATAGAGAATGCTGATAATTTGAAAATTGGAGAAGGTTTTGCTGGAAGAGTGGCTGAGAGAGGGGAACCTATCATAGTTGATGATATTAGCACAGACTACCGCCTGACAGGAGCTACAGCAGTAACACATGATGGTTTAAAATCCTTAGCTGATATACCCCTGAGCAGTGGAGGAAATATTGTAGGGGTATTAGGTGTATATCGACATAATCTCCGTCCATTTACTATAGAAGAAAAGGACATGCTTATAGTGATTGGCCGGGCAGTGGCAATGGCGATTCAAAATACCTACCTTTTTCAGATGGAAAAGGTAAGGATAGAGCAGATTGACGCTTTATACAGGAGCGCAAAAGCTATTCTTTCCAGATTAGAACTGAAAAATACTCTTGAGGCACTCGGGGAACAAGCAAGAAAAGCCTTGAAAGCTCAATATGCAATGATCAGTCTTTATAATCCTCAAACTAATGACATGGAAACAAAAGCAATCATCGGATTAGAAAACGTTGATGAAGAGCAGATGAAGCAAATCCGGTTTAAAAAGGGCGAAGGGGGACCGGGATGGGTTTTAGAGAAGGGTGAGCCACTTATATCAGAGGATATGGAGAATGATCCGCGATATGTTGATAGAAAGCCAAGTGTTGTTAAAGGAGTAAAGCTCAAAGCCCTTATGAGCGCCCCTATCAAGCAGAAAGGGAATGTTATTGGGGCTATTGATGTTGCCAACAAGATGGATCAAAGAGTGTTCGATGCTGGAGATCTTGCATTTCTGGTGGCGCTAGCAGATTTGGCAGCTATTGCCATCGAAAATGCACAGCTTTATGAAGAGGCTAGACAGAAGGTTGATCAGCTCTCCTTGCTCTATGAAGTGGGTCAAACCCTGAACTCAATTCTGGACATGGAGAAGCTATTAGAGTTTGTAGCCTTCTCTGTCGCCAGTTTGGTTGGAGCTGAGTCTTGTACAGTAATGCTTCTGGAGCCTCAGACTAGTGAGCTTATTGTTCAAGCTGCAAAAGGGCCGGTCTTTTCCGGAGACATTGGATACCATTTTAAAATTGGGGAAGGTATTGCAGGGCAAGCAGCTGCTTGTAAACAACCAGTTCTTGTTGATGATGTTTCAAAAGACAGCAGGTTTAGCCCGGCAAAACATAAAGAATTAAAAATAAAATCTCTTCTCTCTGTACCTATGATGGTAAAGGATAGAGTAATTGGGGTCGTAAATGTGGCTAATAAGATTCAAGAGAGCGGTTTTGACAAAGAAGACGTGAGGATGCTTTCGACTATTGCCAATGAAGTGGCTATTGCTTTAGAAAATGTGCAACTTTATCGAAATATGCAGGATCTTTATATTAATACAATTCAGGTATTAGCTAAGGCTATAGATGCCAGGGATCCTAATATGAGATATCATTCTGAAAATGTTACAGCCTATGCAGTGGCAATAGCTGAGGAGATGGGCATATCTAATGAAGAAACCGATGCTATTCGATATGCCAGCATGCTTCATGATATTGGTAAGATTGGCATACCGGAACCAATTTTGCAAAAGTTTGAGAGTTTTAATGACGAGGAATATGAATATATGAAAAAGCACCCCGAGATAGGTGCCATAATTATAGAACCGCTGAAACCTTTAAACGAGATGGTTCCTTTAATTCAAAGCCATCACGAGAATTACGATGGTTCAGGATATCCTTATGGTCTAAAGGGGGATGAAATTCCTCTAGGTGCACGTATTATTAGAGTTGCAGATTCCTTTGATGCTATGCTCTCTTCAAGACCTAATCGCAACTCTATTTCTGTTGATAGTGCATTAGCTGAACTAAGACGGTGTTCAGGTAAACAGTTCGATCGGGAGGTAGTGGAAGCTTTTATCCGCACTAAAATCTGGAATAGAGTATTGGAAGTGGAGGGGAGCAAAATATAAGTGAGACTTTATTAAGAAGCTATAAGCAAAAAGGTGTGTCAGGGTAAGAGCGGTATTTGCTTTGAAAGTTTTGTTGCTGACTTTTAATAGCACTGGTTTGATATAGAAAGCTACTAGTTTTATCCATCAGCAAGCAAGAATTCAATTACCTCAGCCCAACCTAAACCCATAGGGCATTTGGTAATAAAAATATTTGGAGTCTCTAGAATTGTCTGTGCCAGACCGGAATTATCTTCAAGACCGTTTCGCAAAAGAAAGAAGGCACCCACGAAGCGGGCAAAATCGAGATCTGCAACAGCATCTCCAATAGCTATAGTTGTGGCTTTGTCAATGTTTCTTAAAACAATATCTTTTGCTACAGCCTGAGCTTTACTTATGCCTCCAGGAACAAGATGATAGGCATGAAGTTCACGGACTTTAAGCGTTGGGCTGGTGCGTCTAATGCGACCATTGTCAACTAGTTCCAGATCCTCATAACCTGCCTCTACTAAAAGCCTATTTGCATCATTAACATCTACCCGGCCACGAAATAGGGGAGTGCATTCACGCTCATGTGACCATGGTTCATGATATTCTAACTTGCCTGTGTAGTTTTCAAAAAGAAGATCAATTGCTCCAGACCTTTTTATGCTTTCGAAAACAGTGCTCTCTTTAGCCTGATAATTTCCCAAGTTCAGAACCACATTTTTACCATGGTCATAAATGATTTGAGCTCCCATCTCAGCGATATAATTCCTAAAGCCGAGCATTCGTGCATTCTCTCTTAATTGTTTTGCATGGCGGCCTGAAACCATTACAATGTCAATCTCTTTTCTAAGTGCTGAAAATATGGCCTGGATGGGGCGTAGAGTTAGGTTTTTTTGAATATCGTAGAAAATACATCCTTCTGGACCAAGTAGAGTACCGTCCACGTCTGTGTAGATTATCTTTATTTCTTTAAGATTTTCTTTTAGCCAGTCTGCTCCTGCTTCCAGACTTCTTTTATTGTAGATCTCAGCAATATCCATCTTTGCTCACTTTGGACCGCAATTGGCATTTCAAGTATAACATATACTAATAAGCCTTTGACTCATGTTTATATCTTGGGTAGGATGTAAATAAAAATCTGTGGAGGAGATATGGCCGAATTTAGAAAAGACCCAACTGGAGAAAAATGGGCAATTGTGGCCACCAAAAGAAAGAACAGGCCTTTTGATTTCTTACACCCAAAAGAGGAGAAACCTTGTCCATTTTGTCCCGGCAATGAAAAACTTACTCCCCCTGAGAGTTTCTCGTATCGAGAAGATAATACCACTGCTGATTCTCCCGGTTGGAGGATTAGAGTAGTTCCCAATCTCTTTCCTGCATTGGTCGGAGAAGCAGAGTTTGCTGCAGAAAAAGACCTGTATGTAAGGGCTCCTGCTGTCGGTGGTCACGAAGTAATAATTGAAGCTCCAGAACACAATATCAGCTTTTCTGAAATGGGAGCAGAAAGGGTAGAAGAGATTCTCCAGGCTTTCCGGCAGCGTTTTAAATTTTGGAGTGCGGAAAAGAATATTAAATANNTAAATACGTTTTAATTTTTAGAAATCAAGGGAAGAGAGCTGGTGCCTCTCTCCAACACCCGCATTCGCAATTAATGGCTTTGTCAATGATTCCGCCTCGAGTAGAAGAGGAATTGCGGGAAAGCCAGCTCTTCTATGATAGAAATGAGATATGCTTGTTCTGTGCAATGATTGAAAGAGAACTAAAGGAAAAAAAACGATTGGTGCTAGAGACGAAAAGATTTGTTGTTTTTTGTCCCTTTGCTTCTCGCTTTCCCTATGAAATTATATTGCTTCCCAAGGAGCACCAGAATTGCTTTTCTGAACTTGATAATGAATCACAAAAGGAACTTGCAGGAGTCATGCTTTCTATTTTAAAAAGACTAGAGACGAAATTGGACAATCCCCCTTACAATTATCTCATCCACAGTTCTTCCGTAGTATTCGATCATCTCCATTATCATTGGCACCTTGAGCTTACGCCAAGGCTTACAAACGCTGCTGGATTTGAATGGGGGACTGGTATTTTTATTAATGTAGTATCTCCCGAAGAAGCTGCAAGCGTCCTGAGGCAAAGATAGGGACAATTTTTGATTTTTAGATTGTTATTTTGATTTTTCCGTTTTGATTCTTACATTTTTCTTACGGATACTTCCAAAGCATCAAAATGGAAGTCCACGGTTGAACTTTCATAGAGTGGTGAGTTCCTTACTTCTTTAAGATACTCCCTCATGGCAGAGGCGAAGACCTTTACATTATCGGCAACCAGAATTGAACCCGGCCTGATCTTTTCATTAAGCGCCTTTAAATACTTATGATAGTCACTCTTTTTGGCGTCGATGAAAACAAATCTATAGGGACCAGAAAGCGTAGGAACTATTTTAAGGGCGTCACCAGTTATTATAGATACTTTGTTTTCCAGATTTGCCCTTTGAATGTAGCATTTCGCCCGTACTGCACTTTGAGGGTTTATTTCCAGTGTTTCTAATTGTCCTCCTGTTGGTAAATTGATAGCGATGGCAATTGCTGAGTAGCCTATAGCAGTACCTATTTCTAAAGCATTGCATGGTTTGTATTTTCGAACCAGCTCACCTAGAAACCTGCCCTTTATGGGACCGACAATGGGAATATTTTCTTTAGCGGCAACCCTTTCGATCTCTTTCAGTATTGCCTGAGCTTTCTTTTTTGGCTTTGACACTTGCAGACCTCANNNGTAACCGCGTAATTGATTGTTTACAGTTGCTTTATTCCACTTTTACTCTATTACCGCTCTTTTTTTGAATTGTACTATTCTTGATTTGCCCGTTCTTTGGATATTCCTTATTATTCGTTAGACACTGGGTATTATAAGTAGTGCCCCCGGTAGGAATCGAACCTACGCACGTGGTTTAGGAAACCACTGCTCTATCCACTGAGCTACGAGGGCATCACTGTCTTGGCTTTATGTATTTTGACAAACATAAACATGGTCACCAATTATAAGTATAAAAATGTGAAAAGAGGGGGTCAAGAAAGAACACGCCCTAATCTATAGAGGTAGACTTTTTTTCCAACGCCCATTTAACCATCATCTCGGCTAGGTCTGGAAATTCAATCCCTGCAGCTTGTGCAGAAAGTGGAAGAAGACTGGTTTCTGTCATTCCAGGGATCGTATTAAACTCAAGGACATAGACCTTTTCTTTTCTAACAAATACGTCTACCCGGCAAGCACCGTGACAGTTGAACAGCTCATAAATTTTAAGAGCAATCTTTTCTGCTTTGGCATACACTTTTTTTGAAAGTCGTGCTGGAACAAAGTATTCGGTCATTCCTGGTGTATACATTGACTCAAAATCAAAGAACCCTTTTTTTGGGACAATTTCTACCAAGGGAAGAATCTGTGGCTCGCTGTTTCCAATAATGCTTATAGCTATCTCAGTTCCTTTAATATACTCCTCTAATATTACAGTCTCGTCATAACTAAGTGCTGCAATTAATGCGTGAGGGAGCTCATCTATTTTCTTAACAAGTTTTATTCCTAGGGCAGAACCCTGTCCGGAAGGTTTTACGACTAAAGGCAAGCCTAACTTATCAGTGATATCTTTCAAAGCAGCCGAGGCACCCATTTCCTTAAATGCGCCTGAGCTAAGAGCATAAAATTTTGGTGTAGGAATATCTTCTCGCAAGAATATTTCTTTTGAAAGTTCTTTGTTCATTCCTAGCATGCTGGAGAGTACGCCAGGTCCTGTATAAGGGATATCCAGAATCTCCAAAAGCTCTTGGACTGTTCCGTCCTCTCCATATTTTCCGTGAAGCGCTAAGAAAGCTACTTCAACTTTGCTTTTCTTAAGAATCTCTACAAGCTGCTCATTTACATCTATAGGTAAAACCGTATGACCTTTTTGCTTAAGGGCTTCTTCAACACGATGTCCGCTCTTTAAAGAAATCTCTCTTTCCAGAGAATGACCTCCCATAAGCACAGCGACTCTATTTTTCATTGCAGCCTCCTTGATTTAAGTAT
>JABAOC010002832.1_pt1 | contig 21512 bp, 12 predicted proteins | sample 7062161 | NCBI WGS metagenome assembly JABAOC01 (sample SAMN14538625, study PRJNA623070) | marine sediment metagenome | biome: marine biome [ENVO:00000428]; feature: marine pelagic biome [ENVO:01000023]; material: deep marine sediment [ENVO:00002113] | place: India: Gulf of Khambhat ... | reverse complement strand
TGGGGTCTGGCCATTCTTATTCTTTGCATTGATGTCGGCCCTTTTAGCAATAAGCAGTTTGGCCACTTCGACGCGGTCTTTGTTGGCTGCTATATGCAATGGGGTCTGGCCGTTCTTATTCCTTGCTTCAATGTCAGCTCCCTTGGCAATAAGGAATTCAGCCATATCCTTTTGCCCACGCCAGCACACCACGTGTAAGGGTGTCCAGCTGTGGGATGTCGCATCTATATCAGCACCGTTGGCGATAACAGATTCGGCCACTTCCTTGTGGCCCCTCCTGGCGGCACAGTATAGAGCGGTCCGGTCGTCATTATCCTTTATATCGACATCGGCTCCATTGGCAATAAGAAGTTCTGCCACTTCTTTGTAGCCTTTCTGGGCTGCACGGTGGAGGGCCGTGCGGCCATCAGGGTATTTTGCATTAACGTCGGCGCCGCTGGCAATGAGCAGTGCTATAACATCCTGACGGTCTTGATGGACCGCAGAGTGAAGGGGCGTCTTGCCAAAGCTGCCTTTTACGTTGACCTCAGCTCCTTTAGCCAGAAACAGCTCCACCAATCCTCTATGGCCAGCTCCCGAAGCGTATTGCAGCGGTGGGTCATTCCACTCACCCCTTGTATTTACGTTAGCGCCTTTGGCGAGGAGGAACTCAACTACATCCTGCTGCCCTGTAAAAGCCGCCCAGTGTAGAGGTGTCCAGTTGAGTTGGTCGTCCTTTGTATTCACATCGGTTCCCTGTTCCAGAAAACGTTTAACACCCGTCAAGTCCCCCCGCCAGGCAGCGAAGTGGAAGTCAGATACTTTGGCGCCTTTGGTAATGAAAAAATCGACCAATTCCCGGTTTCCTCCAGACACTGCATTGCGAAAGGCCGTCCAGCCCTCATAGTCCTTTAAGTTGAAATCAGCGCCGTTGTTGACGAGAAGCTTGGCCATTTCTATGTCCTCATACCAAATCGCATAATGAAGTGGTGGAAAGTCATTTTCAGCTGTGATGTTGACATCGGCACCGTTCGCAATGAGCAGTTTTGCCACCTCGATGTGGCCATGAGTTACTGCCCCGTATAGAGCTGTCCAAGGACCCACATTAACGTCGGCGCCGTTCGCAATAAGGATCTTTGCCACGTCTGTGTGTCCCTGGTTGGATGCACAACGTAGCGGTGTCCACGAGCCTCCGCCCTGGATGGCATTGACGTTTGCACTTTTTTCAATGAGTAGTTTAACGATGTCTTTGTCACCTTTCCAAGCAGCAATATGTAAGGGCGTGGCGTCATTATGATCCGTTGCGTTGACATTGGCACCTTTTAGAATGAGCAATCTGACTTGCTCAATGTCACCTTCAGCTGCCGCCCTGTGGAGTGATTTAGTGGATCTGTCTTGGTGTTCAGTTGCAGTTTCTGGTTTTGCCGGCCGAGTTTGGGCACACGCTACCCCGATGGCAAGACATACCGCCATAATACTTACTGCCAAGGCCCATAATGCACCGATACGCGGATTGCCACAGCTATCTTTCAAGATGCGACGTACCCTACTAGCCAGTCCCCTTCTGCTGTGTACGACCGCAGGTACAAATGCCGCCTGCTTCCGAGGCTTAAAACTGAGCAGTGATCGTGCGTAATTTTCAACAAGCTGACCGCCGGCAACAACCCAATCGTCACATGCTTGTTCGCCCAATCTCACTAATCGTTTCTTTGCCAACCATATGAGAGGATTCCACGACAAGATACACACTATCATTTCTGCCATTAGGCCACTAATGTGGTCCCACCGCCTCCAATGTGCCAGTTCATGACAGATTACGCCTACCCAATCGACATTATTGTCCAAATCGCTTGGAACCAGTAGTACAAGGCTCTTGCTCCAACACCATATCATAGGACTGTGTATCTCTCTGTTGCTGCGGACCTGTAAACCTATGGTAATTCCAAGTTTTGCCCTTGCCATGTCCGCTGCTTGCCGAATGTGCTCACAGACCTGAGATTGTGACCGCTTAAGCAAACAAGCTCCATTAAAGAAAGCAATGAGTAAGCGTCCCAGCAAGACTAATGTGGCTATCATCCAGCTAAACAACAAAATCATACGCCAAGGAACTTTAATGTCTCCTGAACTGCCCTCAGCTAATGTTATGCTCATGGCTCCTTCTCGTGCTTGGATTTGATTCTCCAGCCCAGATGAAACCGTAGAAATTCCATAAGGTATCGTCGAAGACAAGTCCCTCATTTCTTACTGTAGTGCGATCGGCTCGGTAGTGAACACGCCCAATTCATAGTGCTTTACAAAAACACTCATTGTGGGTACAACAACTGCAGCGACCATAGCAAGAAATAGGACCTGAAAAGCTCTGGCCGGTCGACGTCTTAAGAATATACTACCAATTAATCCAATCACAGCTACCAATGTGCTCTGCCATACACAACTCCACAGCGACAGATCTTCCAAAAGTAGTTCGCGTATCATTTCTTCTTCTCCTTTTCCTTTTTATCGATCAATTTCTTGAGTTCTTGAAGTTCCTTGTCACTTAGCTCGTCTTCCTCTACGAGTTGCCGAAACAATAGAATAGCGTTTCCATTGAACATCCGGTGAATGAACTTTCTCACCGTTCCTACACCGGCTTGAGCTCGGGTTTTGGTAGGCATGTATATGTTCTTATTGCCCTCTACTCGATGTGTCAGCCATCCATCTCTCTCGAGCCTCTGCAGGGTGGTAAGAATTGTCGTATAAACCAATTCCCTTTCTTGACAAAGTCGTTTCCAGACTTCACGGACACTTGCTTCGCCAAGCTCCCAGACTATCTCGATTACTGCACGCTGTAATTCGCCGAAGTGATCAAGTGACTTCTTGCCCATGGAACAAGCCTCTCTTTCTTATTAATGAATTGTGTTAAATGGTACGCGACATAGAGTACGACAGCCCGTAGTATTAGTCAACAAAAAAATAAAAAAAATCCAAAAATTTTTTCACTTCCCCGTTTTTACCCTCAAAAACGCGTAAACAAGACCTTTAAGTTAATTTTGTGCAGAGGCCCCGAAGCCAAATGACTGAATAAAGACCGCAGCAAATCAACCAATTCTCTAATCCTTGGAATTCTTCTTTTTCTTCTTTTCCAGGTGTTGAGCTATTTGTTTCAACTGCTCGCAAATCTGTCTGTTCTGTCGAAGCAGGGCCTCAATCTGCGAATGTATTGTTTTCGAGCCGAGGATGCTCTGGGCGAAGACCAGGAAAAACATCAGTGCCACCGCCCCGCCGATAGCGATAAAGCTCACCGCCCACAAAATCTTCTCTACAAGCTCGAGCAAACCGGCATCCATCGTACAGTAACCTTCGAATACAAAACGCTGCAAAAATGCACCCGTCTTACGACCACCTTCATACAATAACCAAAACCCCCATACTCGTCAATCCAAAACCTATCCTGAGCATAGTTGAAGTGCCGAAGGAAACCTTACATTTTTAAATACTAAAAAAAATCCTTGTCCTTTATATCTCAAGTATTATATTATTGAACTTTTTGAAGCTGTTTAAACAAGAACTTACAAACAAGCTTTTGGGAGACTTAAAAAGTGACTGATACTGGCGATATACGTAACATTGTTCTTTTAGGGCACGGCGGAAGCGGCAAAACCTCTCTGGCTGAGGCAATGCTCCATAAAGCCGGTGCAACGAACCGTCTTGGAAGCGTTGACGACAAAACAAGCATCTGCGACTACTACGATGAAGAAAAAGAACATAAACATTCCATCCAATCGGCGAACGCCCACATCAACCACGCCGGCAAGCTGATAAACATTATTGATACCCCGGGCTATCCTGATTTTATCGGCCCGGCCATCAAAGCGATACCTGCTGCAGAGACAGCGGTCATCGTTATTAGCGCACCGGCCGGCATAGAAACCAACACACGCAAAATGTTCCAATTGGCTGCACAAGCTAACATGCCCCGCCTCATCGTCATAAATAAGATGGACGCCGAAAATGTTGCGTTCCCTGAGCTGATAAAAGGTGTTCAGGAAACTTTCGGCTCGCAATGTCGCTGCGCTAATCTGCCCGCCGCAGACAAGGCATCCGTTATCGACTGCATCGAGAACGAAACCGGCGATTCACCCCTTATGGATGTGGCCCAGGCCCATACCGAGCTAATCGAAAGCGTCATCGAAGCAGATGATGACCTAATGGAAAGCTACCTCGGCGGTGAAGAAATATCCGCTGAAAAAATAGCTTCGGTATTTGTAGAGGCCTTAAAAGCCGGCACTCTTATCCCCATAATTTTCACCGATGCCCGCAGAGAAACCGGCGTCCAGCAGCTCCTAAATATTATTGTAAAATACACACCCTCACCTCGCCAGGTAAAGCCTCTTCAGCTCAAAGACGGCGACAGCTTAATGGAGCTGGCCGCCGACCCTGCCGGACCATTGGCCGGATTGGTCTTTCGTGTCAGCTTCGACCAACGCTCAAATATGAAGTACTCTTCAATCCGCATCTTCAGCGGCACTATTACCTCGGAGACAAATCTGTTGCGCAATGACGAGAAGAAGGGCATTCGGCCGGGACATACCTTAAAATCTCAGGGCGGCGAAAATAAAGAAATCAATGCCGGCGTGGCCGGTGACATCATAACTTTAGCAAAGGTTGAGGAGCTGAAAGTCGGCGACCTCATACACGATGGCAAAGTGGCCGGCAAATTCGAACTGCCCCCCATACCCGAACCGATGTTTTCTTTGGCACTCGAGCCGGCCACAAGAGGGGACGAGCAGAAAATCAGCTCTGCTCTTGACAGATTGTGCGAAGAAGACCCCTGCTTTAAGGTCAGCAGAGATACCCAGACTAAGGAGCTGGTTGCCAGCGGCCTTGGCGATTTGCATTTGCGGATAATGCTCGAGAAGATGAAGAACCGCTACAAGCTGTCAGTAACAACCAAGGAGCCGAAGATTCCTTACCGTGAGACAATCACCTCTAAAGCCGAGGGCCACTACCGCCATAAGAAACAGACCGGCGGAGCAGGACAATTCGGCGAAGTTTATCTTCGCATCGAGCCGGCCGAACGCAATTCCGACCCGCCCTTGCAATTTAGCTGGGATATTTTCGGTGCTTCAATTCCCGGCCAATATGAGCCGGCGGTGGCTAAGGGTATTAATGAGGTAATGCAGAACGGTGTTGTAGCTGGATTTCCATTACAGGACATTTCAGTTTCTGTTTACGATGGCAAACACCATCCTGTCGATTCAAAGGAAGTAGCCTTCCGCGCAGCGGGCAAGGGTGCATTTACCGACGCCGTTCTAAAAGCCAAACCCGTTTTACTTGAGCCGATAGTCGATATTGAAGTCACGGTCCCCGCTGAAAATATGGGCGATATCGCCGGCGACCTGGCCTCCAAACGGGGAAGGGTCCTTGGACAGGATATGCTGGCCGGCAATTTCATTATCATTAAAGCCCAGGTGCCGTTGGCCGAAGTTACGCAGTATAACAGCCAGCTCAAAAGCGTCACCGGCGGACGCGGCAGCTACTCGATGTCACTCAGCCATTACGAAATAGTACCCCCCAACGTCCAGCAGCAAATCATTGCTCAATACGCAAAGAAAAAAGACTCCGATTAGTTATCTGTTAATCGAAAATCCTCTTAAGGCCTCTGCCCAAAATTAGCCCGGAGGCCTTTTTTCCCCCGTTTTTGACCTCAAAAGCGGGAATTGAAAAAATTTTGAAATTTTTTTATTTTTTTATTGACAAATACTATAGGTCGTAGTACTTTGAGGCAAAGTAGCATTTATTAAGTTTGTTTTAAGATATGGAGGTTAATATTATGAGTGGTAAGTTGCTTGACGATTTGGGGCAGTTACAGCGTGCAGTAATCGAGGTGGTCTGGGAGCTTGGTGAGGCAAGTGTCCATCAGGTACGCAAACGGCTTAGCCGTAAGAAGAAGCTTGCTTACACGACGATTCTTACGGCAATGCAGAAGTTAGAGAAGGCCGGCTGGCTGCGACACCGCGCCGAGGGCAAAGTCTATATCTATACACCGACGTGGACTCGCGAAGAAGCCGGCGCCAACTCGGTGCACAAATTTATGGAGCGAATGTTCGATGGGGACGCCCTTTTGATGTTTCAGCATCTGATGCGCCAGAACAAGCTCAGTGATAAGGAGCTTCATGAGCTTCGGAAAATGATTGACCAAAAAAGAAAGGAGAGCAAAAAATGATACGCGAACTATTCCTAAGTGATTTTTCGTTGTCGAACTGTGTGTGGCAGAGCACAATTTTTATTTTGGTCGGCCTTGTAGGCAGCTTCATCCTTAGGCATCGCTCGTCAAGAGCTCATCAGGTACTGTTTCTCTCAATGATTGCAGCCGTGATTGTGCCGATTATGAGCATACTGGTAAAGCACTATGAGTTGGGTATATTTGTAGCCGAGCCGGTTACAATCCAATCGCCAGCCGAAAATTTGACAGGGGCAAGTAATTATAGGGTGTCCGGAATCATCTCGGCTGAAAATATTGAGCATAACCCGGGTCCTATTGATGAGATTTTACCATCCACGATGGCTGTTTCAGAAAGTGCCGAATTCCCCTGGCGTTCGATAGTATTAGGCGGGTGGATTGCGACAAGCTTGATTTTAGCTGCCCGCTTGCTCTTAACATTTGTATTAGGCGCTCGCCTGCTGGGCCGGGTACTGCCTTTGGACTGCCAAAAGATTAAAGAAGCATTGAGTCTGGCCAGAGCAAAACTAAGAATCGACAAAGATGTAAGTATTCGCAGCAGCCAAAGTGTTCGCAGTCCTGTGATATGGTGCTGGAGGCGCAGACCTGTTCTGTTAGTGCCGAGCGCAGCCGGACGGTTTGACAATGGAGTGGACTGGGCCAGCGTGCTTTGTCACGAGCTGGCCCACTGGAAACGGCGAGACCATATCTGCGGATTATTAGCGGAGCTAACAGTATGTATCTTGCCGTGGCACCCACTTTTATGGTGGGCAAAGTCTCGGCTGGTCAGATTAAGTGAACAGGCCTGTGATGACTGGGTAGTAGCCACTGGACAGCCCTGCACGGATTATGCCGAGTCACTGCTTGATTTGACACCCGGCGGACAGATGGCATTTGTGCCCGCAGTGGTGCGCAGCAAGAAAGGCCTAGCCGAGAGGATTCACCGCATACTGAAAGATAACTGTGGCAATCCGCGGACTGGTACGTTATGGGCTTTGACAGTGAGTATCGTGGTTGTATGTCTTACTGTGGGCGTAGCGTGTGCGCAAACCAGGCCGGCAAAACCAGAAACTGCAACCAAACACGATGCCAAATATACTGAGGCACTGTTCAAAGCTGCGGCTGACGGTGACATTGAGCAAGTCAAATCGCTCATCTCAAAGGGTGCCGATGTCAATGCAAAAGACAAATCGAGAAGGACCGCACTACATTATGCGTCAGAGAAAGGTCATACGGAAGTGGCCGAGTTACTCATCAGCCAAGGGGCATATATCAATGCCAAGGATCAGCGTGAGGTAACGCCACTGCAATTCGCAGCCATGCGCGGGGACAAGCAGACCATCGAACTGTTGCTCAGCAAAGGTGCTGATATCAATGCAAAGAACAATCGGGGCAGGACACCTTTGTTTGAGGCTATGAAAAGCCCAGCAGCGGGTCGCAAAGAAGTGGTGCAACTTCTGGCCTCAAAGGGTGCTAAAGTCCCTGCTTTTCATCTTGCTGCTTACATGGGAGACCTGGAGAGATTAAAGCAATGCCTCCAAAATGGTACGGACATAAATACACAAAGTGAGTGTGGCAGCACAGCTTTGCATGCCGCAGTCAATTCGGGCAATAAAGCCATCGTGGAGTTTCTTATTAGTAAAGATGCTCAAGTTGATGCAAGAGATGTCTCGGGTTTAACGCCCTCGTGTTATGCAGCTACACACAAGTACGTGGATATACTGGACCTGCTGCTGGACAACGGAGCCGATGTCAACACAAAGGACAATTGGGCTTATACCTTACTTTACTATGCTATCTGGGGAGACGATAAGGATGCTGTTGAACTACTCATTAACAGGGGCGCCAATGTTAACGTAAAGTCTAATGACGGCTATACGCCGCTCATCTATGCGATCTGGGAGGGTAATAGGGATCTTGTGGAACTCTTGATTAATAATGGAGCAGATGTCAACGCTGAGGACGACGAAGGCTATACGCCGTTCTACTGGGCTGCTATGCAGGACAGTAAAGATATCGTCGAGTTGCTCACTGCTAAAGGCGCTACTCCTGTTTCCACTATCCATATGGCTGCAGCCACAGGAAAATTGGCCAAAGTTGAGAGCTTCATCAAAGAGGGCACAGACATCAACACCAAGGATGGCTCAGGCGAAACAGCTTTGCACGCCGCAGCCAGCACAGGCCACATGAATACAGCCGAGTTACTTGTCGTCAAAGGTGCCGATATCAATGCAAAGAACAATGATGGCTTCACACCTTTGCACTTAGCTGTGCTTGAAAACCATCGGGATGTCGCAGAGCTACTCTTAGACAAAGGTGCTGACATCAACGCAAAAACCTACAAAGGCCGGACAACTCTGCATTGGGCCGCCTACATGGGGCACAAAGATGTAGTCGAACTGCTCATTGCTCATAGTGCCAATGTGAATGCAGAAGACTATACAGGCTTTACTCCTCTCGATGGGGCCAAGATAAACAGCCATCAGGAGGTTGTTGACCTGCTGCAGAAGCACGGGGCCAAAGAAGGAATATCTCCTCAAGAACGTTTCAATAATGCAAGGCTGATATCATCCGGCACATGGTTCGAAGGCTCTTTTCAATACAGGCGTGATGAAGAATTGTATGCTATAGATGTTGAACAGAATAAATCATATTTCATCTATTATGATGATGAATTTGGAACAGGAAAATATTCAGCAGATATTGAAACGTATTTGTATAATCATATTGTTGATGATTTGGAATCTGAACACTGTCTATTCACAGACAGACATAATATATATCATGAACCAATAAAATTTACCTCCGATTACAATGGCAAGTTGTATTTGAGATTAATCTCAGATAATCCCCAAAATACAACTTTTGCAATTAAATATGAAACAGAGGAATAAATACGAGCTTATTCTATTACGCCGAATATAATTGACAACAACAATTAAACACCTTGCATTAGGGATCAGGTGTTAATTCCTGCGATCATTATGTAAATGGCCTCTATGTCACGAAACAGAAATGTGGGCCATACACAGGTAGTCAAAAATGCTGCAAGAAAATGACGCCGACGCAAAGGCTAATACCAGAAATAAAAAATACTGGCGCTGTTCCATTTATAGCCAAAGTTGAACTAACCGTTGTGTCGGGATTAGATCTGCCGTTCCATAGGGCAGCCACTATCCTATTGTCATATCGATTGGCGCCAAAACTTATTATTTTTGGTATAAGAGCCCTGAGGGCCGGACGTCATCGTCGCTGGCAAAGACAAAAGGCCATAAAGAAGTCATTGAACTGTTGCGTAAGCATGGAGCAAAGGAATAACTGGTTAATTGGTGATTGTTTAATTGACTACTCACCACTCACCAATTAACAAATCAACTAATACCGTCTTATGTCTTGAGTCTGTAGTCTTTTGTCTTAATTAACCAATTAACTAATTCTCTAATCCACTAATCACTAATTCTCTAAAATCCTGATACCCTGCTATCCTGATAACCTGCATCCTGATTTCCTGATAACCTGATAACCGTTTACCATCTTACGAGCATCGAGTATCGAGCATCCAACTTTAGCTCACTTTAAGCACTTTAACTTACTTTAGTTCACTCCTCACCACTCACTAATTTCGTTAGCTCCTTGCGGTTTTTCTTGAGCCAATTTGCTTTTCGCAGAATCATCTGGAGGAAATCGGTCCCGCTCAGATGGCCGAAGAAGCCGGTCGCCACTATCGGCAAAACCGCCTCCGCTATCATCGTCTCAATCATCAAATCAATCAGCGAATTTAGTTTATTTTCATCCAGCTTTATCACACCGCGGTAACCATTGAGGAGTTGAAGGAGTTTTTCCTGGTCGAAACAATCAGGCCAATCGGCGGGATTAGGCTTGCCGCCTATAATGGAAAATTGCAGCATCGCATTGGCAAGGTCGGTAAGTGGCTGAGCAATCCTGACCGAGTCGAAGTCGAGAATGGCGGCAATTTTATTTTTGGAAAAGAGCATATTACCCGGATGCCAGTCGCCGTGTATGACCTGCTGGGCCCAGAAATCGAAACCTAATTCATTTATGCGAACACTCGATTCGTTATAAAGCTTAGTCAAGGCCTCGGCGGTAGTCCGCAATCTCTTATTCGGCCTGGCCGGCCTGTCGGAACCGAGCGTTTTCAGATGCCTGCGAACGGTGGAAGAATCATGGAAACAGGTCTTTAATCCGCCCAAAGCGGACTCGTAAGCAAAGTCAGCCAAATGCCTGTGAAAGTTGGCTAACTGCCGACCCGCATCAATAGTAGCTTCTTCCGAGCCGTCATACCGGGTGCCCGTGACGAACTTAAAAAGCTCGTAAATGTGATGATGCAGTTGAAGGATCGTATTATTATTATCGCGGGTTGCCAGCAGATAAGTAACCGGAAAAGACTGTGCCGCCAGATGACTTTGCACCACGTGCGCGAACGCCACCCGGTAGAGGTCATCCTTGCCTTTAGGCCGACGTTTCAACAGAAATTTGCCCCGCTCGGACACAATCGCCATTTTCGGCGCACGAGCGTTACCGCCCGACAAGGGCTTTACCTGAAGAATTATGCCAATGTCGTAATGGCTGAGGACCCGAACAAGCTCCTCGGTTGAAAAATGTGCACCGCCTCGGGGCATAAGTTAATTGATTATCGATTATTGTCACCCCTGCCCGATTGGGATTAAGGACAAGTTTAATGCCGATGACAATTTTAACAATTAATGATTACGAAGCAACAGGATAAGAATAATCACAAAGAATAAAGCCACTACTGTGCTTAAAATCAATATCGCCATCCGGTACGGGGCGACGGCCTCTTCTTTGTAAACTTCTTCTTTTTCAACAACATCTCCCTTTTCAAACTGCTCGAACATAGACAGGTCAAATCTTTTGTGAGCCTGAAGCGGAGGCCGGCCTTCGCGGAGCGCCTCTAAATCTGTCAGCAACTCTTCCATATCGTTATAGCGCTTGTCTCTCCGCTTGGCCATCATAATTTCAATGACTTCGGATACTCCTGCCGACAGTGACGTATTTATATGGTCGGGTGGAATCAGTTTTTCTCTGAGGTGCTTTCGCATAACATCGGCGGAGTCCTCCGCCATAAATGGAACTCGGCCGGTCAACATGTGGTAGAGTGTTGATCCGAGGCCATAAATGTCGGCCCTGCCGTCGATGTCAATCTTTCCTCGGATCTGTTCAGGTGCAATATAGTACGGTGTGCCGTAAGCCTTGCCTGCCTCGCTTTGTGCCGCCTCGATGTCTGTGGTTTCGCGAGCCAAACCCATATCGGCAAGCTTAACCGTGCCGTTAGTGCTTATCATAATATTCTTGGGCTTTACGTCACGGTGGATAAGACTACAGGCATGAGCGTGAGCAAGTGCTTTGGCGACCTGAATGATAATGTCCAAGGCTTCGGCTTCCTCAAAGACCTTTCCGGCCGTCAAATCATCGGCTATGGTCTTGCCCTCAACATACTCCATTACAAAATAGTGGTAGCCCCCTGCCTCGCCGACGTCAATGGCCTGGACGATATTGGGGTGATTGAGTCTGCCAGCGGCCTGGCCTTCTTTGTAAAACCGTTCGACATACTCCGGATTTTCACTGAAACGCTTCGGCAAAATCTTTATCGCGACCATCCGATTCAGACTCAACTGTCTGGCCTTGTAAACGACAGCCATGGCACCGGCACCGAGCTTGCCGACTATTTTATAGCCGGGAATCTGGTGGGCAGCAGCCTTGCTTTCTTTTAGGCTTTCCTTTAATCTCTCAGCCTGGGTCGTTGTGACATAGCCCAGCTCGACCATAAGGTCTTTAAGTATGGTAGGATTGACCTTACTGCGAGATTCCAGCTCTTTAAGGGATTGACGCAACTCCTCATCGGTGCAGAGGCCCTGCTCTATCGCCATTTTGCCGAAAACCGTATCGTAATTTGTTTCGTTTGTCATTGATATAGCCTAAGTAAGCCGAGAAGCACACACCGAGGAGCCAATCCTTTGGCATTAGCTTTCTATACATCCGATAACAAACCCTTTTGCGCTTATTATCGAGCTTTAAGAAGCATTGTCAAAGAAAATTTGCCGTTTCTTTGAAGGAAACCCGGCGATTGGAAGAAAATCGACCTTTTTGGCCTCGGAGTTTAGCAGTTTCAGGCAAGATTTGTACGTGAAGGGGGAAGCAATAGAGACAAAAGACTACAGACTCAAGACGCAAGACGGTATTAGTTAATTGGGAGATTGGGAGATTGGTGGATTATTCGCTTGGGTTATCAGGTAAAAAAACAGAGGACGGAAGACGGAGGACCCCACACCAAATTACGGCAGCGGCCTATTTCGTGCAGGGCAAGCAAAAGGCGGAAGACAGAGGACGGAGAACAGGTTATCAGGTTATCAGGACAGCAGGGTATCAGGCAGAAGAAAAGGGCTGGCAGGGTATCGGGCTGCCAGCCCTTTGTGCAAATGTAATGGTGTGTGGTTATTTTAGGCGTTTTGTTTCTTTCTGAGTCGGCCTATTGGGCCAGGGTCTCGATTTCTTAGGGTATAACCGCCCGGTTGTAGATGCGAACTTCATCAATCAGGCCGGAGAAGAAAGTCCCGGCTTCGAGGTTCTTGCCGGCACCGATATACATATCGCCATTGGAAGCCCACAGGTAGAGTATGTCAGTCGCATCTTCAGCTACATCTGTTCCATCCACATATAGATGCCGATGCGACCCATCCCACACAAAGCCGATATGATGCCAATCACCATCAGTGATTACGGATCCCGATACCAGTGTCGTGGTATAGGACCCACGCCTCAGCGTAGTCATAAGGTTGCCTTCTGCGTCAGCTAAGAGCCAGTCCTCCCCACCAATACCAATCTGAGATATGACCACTTGCCCAGGGCTGCCCCCCTTGATCCAGGCAAATGCGCTGAATGATCCCAACATCGGGTTCAATACGAAATCAGTGGTGATATAATCATCAATCCCATCGAATTCCAGTGCGCCAGCTACCTGGCCGCTGTCGGGCTTCCAAGTGGGATTGCCACTGAGGATGCCGTGATTGTCGCTGGTGCTGTTATAAGCAATGTCACCTTCTACCTCGTCCAGCTTCCAGTATGCGACGAGCGTAGGATCATACCTTACCACTTCTGCCACTTTTCCTATGATAGTACAATCAATGATTGTTGGTGCATAGCCTTCCCAAAACTCAATCGCATTAGGTCCGTTACTTCCAATAGTACAGTTTCTGATGGTCGGAGATGCATCACCGCAAGAGATACCTACTGTCCCGCCGGTTATGGTAAGACCAGCAAGCACACAACCAGCACCTTGGCCGCGAGACAAAGTCACCACTGGGCACTGACCAACACAGTTAATAACAGTTGCCGCCACGACGGCCGGGTCATTGGGGTTTGTTGACCTAACCGTCAAGTTTTTACCATTGAAATTTATATTCCCTTTATACACTCCAGGGCTTACTACTATCTCATGTCTATTCCGTGCATCATCGATAGCATGTCGAACAGAGGCGTATCTTTGGCCGGTAGTTATATTCTCGATCAATGGCGGATCTAATTTTTCAAAATTAACACAGATTGGGTCGGCATAAATAGTGGAGCCATATTGGTCACGCACCTTCACTGTCCACCATGTTTGCAAAAATGGAGATACGGTTACAACTTCAGTTGGTGGACTGTTAGTATCGGAGATGAGATAATAATCCATAACACGATAAGGATCAGGACCAAATAAAAGCTGATAACCGACGGCATTTTCACTTACGTCGCAACTGAATACTGCTCCATTAGCATCCACAAAAGCATCATTTTCGGGACCAACAAGTGTGACCGGTTCCGGCAACCTGCCGGGATAACTGGACTCGTCGAAGAAATCCATATAGCCGGAAGTCGTCGATCCATGCCACTGGAATGCGTACGTTGCGCCCGGTGCCGGCCCAAGCTGGAGGTTCTTGCCCGGCCCAGTAGCAGACCAGTACGCACCAGCAACGATACCATTGTTGAACTGATTCATGTCATTACCTGTACCAGAATTCCCGTACCATGCGTTAACACCCACATGAGATAGTGAAAGTCTAACGTTCAATACACCGGGGTGAACCCTCGTGGAGTTGTTTACATAGTTGTCTACCCAACACTGTTCACCATCAACGGAGCTGCCCAGGAAAGTGCTGATACTTTCAGAATAATCGCGGCAAACCGGGGTCGCATCGGTGAAAGTAACCTGGTTGACCGCGTATCTGGCGTCCCGGTAAGTCTGGTTCAGACGTATGCCCACATCTATGGCGGGCTGCCCGCCAGTGCTGAAACCCCCACTCTGAATTGGTTGTTTGTAATCCGGTGCTACACTTGAGAGGTACGCGATAATCATATCACCATATTTGTAGTAGGTACGTCCAACTCCACCGCTATCGGGCGTGTATCCGTGAGGAAAATCTATCATATTTACGCGGCTTAACACGTCTGGAACGGAGATATACTGTCCCGTGTGACCGATTGTACAATTTCCTCCACCAAAATAGATTGTCGTCGGTTTCTTGGGATCAAACGATTTGTTCTCCAACCTAAGATTGCTCTCACCAAAATATGGGACAACTACGACTCTAACGGTATCAGATAAACTGTCATATTCACCGTTGCTGACTATTAGTTCAAACTCGCATTCCTGAATCTCATCTGTCTGGGTGAAGCCGCTAATCGTGGGCGTAGCAGTATCAGTATCGGTTGCTTCAACAGATGGACCCGCTATTTGCCGCCATGTGTAGCTTAATGGGCCGGAATTATCCGGGTCATAAGAGCCGGTTCCATCAAGAACAACCGGATCCGTGGCCGCATATCGCGGCAATCCTGCATCTGCTATAGGAGCTTGGTTGATATTATCCGCCTTCGCACTACCACCGCAAAGTACGACAGCAGCCACAAATCCAATTAGCATCAACCTGATTTTGTAACCATTTAGCCATTTCATGTTACACCTACCTTTCTCCCTATGATCAGCAGGAATATACACTACGGTTTCACCGTTCGGTTATAGATACGTACATCATCAATCAGGCCGGACCAGAAGGACCCCGGTTCCATAGCCTTGCCGGCACCGATGTACAGACCATTTTCTGAGGCTTCCAAATTAGTCTGCGCGTCTTCAGCCACGGCGAGGTCATCAACGTAAAGCGTTCTGTGTGAGCCATCCCACACGAGACCTATACGGTGCCAGTTGCCATCGGTGATGATTGTTTGTGACAGCAGTTCGGCAGCGCCCCGTCCAGCAGCTTTAAGCTCCGTCATAAGTTTCCCTTCTGAGGCGTCCGACAGAATCCAATTCGCCCCATCAATTTGTGACAAAATGGCCTGGCCTGGAGCACCGCCTTTAATCCAGGCAAATACGCTGAATGGCCCTTCCGCAGGGCTTAAAACGAATTCTGTCTCGACATAATCATCGATTCCGTCAAGCTGCAATGCGCCACCGACGACACCACCTGCGGGTCGCCATTCCGGACCGCCGTGAACGGTGCCGTCACGGTTCCTGGCGCTGTCGTGAGCGATGAAGCCTTCTGTCTCGTCCAGCTTCCAATACGCCACAGGTTCAGAAAGCTTGATGGTAGTCATCTCCCAGAAACTCTCATGGATGGCGTCGGCGTCAGCGAGGGAGTAATAGTCTGGGTAACTGTCTTTGATATAGTATACAATCGGCGAACCGTTACTATCATAATCAGCTCCGTAGATCAGCAAAGCGTGACTTTGTATCGACACAATAACAGGAAATCCTGCTTTTAAGGCCCGTTTGATCCGGTCTGGAAATTCGCTGCGGGGCATGTACCAGGACTTATTCTCCCACCGAGAATCGGGATCAGGGTGGTCATGGAAGCCGATCTTGGTTTACGAGGGCGTGTAGCTTTGCCACACATCGTTTGCCAGAACAAGCCTGGCTAAATCTCCGGCCTCTGCTTCCACGCTCAAGGGATTTTGGTTGCCGAGAGCGTGGCTGCTGGGGATGTGGGTCTTAGTTGGGGGTGCCGTATAGACAATGTCCATTCCTTCGTACATGGCAATGATTTTGTCGGTGAAACTTTCAGCGCTGTAGATCATATACCTGATGTTCGCCTGTCCGTACGGTTCGTTTATGTCGTAATAATCATCGAAGGATACTATACCATTAGCCTGGATTAGGCGGATTGCATCCAACACGACCCCCGCTTCGGAGAAGAACGTGTTCACTCCCTTGATAGATCGGAGGTAGCGGTCCTCCATCGTGTAGTATTGCATAGCGCGGCGCGAAAGTTCAACTTCCGGTCCTTCCGGATTCCTGACCAAGTAGATTGTTTCCAGGGCATTGAGTGCGGCATAAGCCCAGCAAAGACGGGTGCCCCTCTGGTTGAATCCCCGACTGACGGGCAGCAATATAGTTTCTGCGACGGCCGGATTTTGGATGTTGTCAAGTGGCACATGCTGGAGATAGGGTTCAGTTGCATTCAGAAATCGGCGGATTTGCATTGCCTCCTGATAGTTACCATGAACAGCTTGAACCGTATTGATACTCACGAGGGATAGAATAGTGGAGGTAAGTATCGTCTTGGTAATAGTGTTACTCTTGCTCATTTTTTTCTCCTTTGGAAAAATTGTGAATGTTTTCGCCCCGTTAGAAATTTGGCTTTTTTGTACACTATTATCTCTCATTTTAGTTTCTAACGGGGTAAACCCGCACACTGTGCGCGCAGATGTCGTCAGACGAACTGTCGATAGCAGGTCCCAGATTTGTGGGCGTACCGAAGACGAAGTCTGCGTGAGCATTCCCTCCGCCACCAATCACAATAGCGGTGACAAATCCAGCAAACGTCAACCTGATTCTGCAACCATTTAGCCATTTCATGTTACACCATCCTTTCTTAACTGTTCTACGCTGCTATCGCAGCCAGTTTGCACAAAGGAACCTAACGGTTTCTGCCCTTAAGGGCTAATCGAACTGTAATATCTGTTTTCTTCGGTATTGTCTTGTTCCATTCCTTTGAGCGGAAAAAAACCAAAAACTTAACAGTAAATTTTGAAAATTTATTGCCGATGTGCTATAATTATTCTAATGCCTTGTCGAGATTGGAGTTAGCTGATAATGAAAAGTCAGGCTCTGAAGCGGACACAGCAATTAGTTACCCTGGCACAAGGTGGAGATGATTCCGCCCTGGGCCAGTTATGCGGCATCTATGCGGAGCGGGTTCGGCGTATCGTGAGATTTCGTATGGGCCCGGAACTTCGCTCTCAGTTGGAGTCTATGGACCTGGTCCAGGAAGCCTTGATAGAGGCCGTCAAGGATATTGGTGATTTCACGTATTCCAGTAAAGGCGATTTCCTGTGCTGGCTCTCAAGCATTGTCGAGAACACGATTCGTGATAACGTTGACAGGATTCATGCCGCCAAGCGTGACGTTCGCAGGCAGGTATCACTGGAGAAAATGACAGAATGCACCGACAGGCTTCACGCCGATGTGGGCCTGCCTGTGGTTACCACGACGCCAAGTGTTGTATTGTCGTTACGCGAAGAATTTGACAGGCTCGAACGGGCCATGGACCGGCTAAAACCGCAATACCGCGAAGTGCTCGTGCTGGCCAAGATAGAGGGATTGAGCTGCAAAGAGATTGCCGCTAAGCAGAACAAGAGGCCTGCGGCTGTGGCCATGTCACTTTCCCGCGCGATTGTTGCAGTGACCAATCTATTCGAGAGGGTCTGATGGTAGAGGAATCCGACAACAATCAGGATGCTGTACTGGATGAGGCCATAGAGCAGTTTCTGGCAGCGCGGCTGCGAGGGGAAGAGCCTGACTTAGAGCAGTTTGTCAGGCAATATCCTGGCTTAGAGAAACGAATCAGGCAGAAGGTGCAGAACTGTGAGCGGGTCAGCTCCATATTTGACTCTCTGCGAGAAGTAGATGAAAGCGAGTTCCAGCACGCTGAAGAAGAAGCCGACCTGATCGGCAAGCGTATCGGTGCCTTCAAGATTACTGAAGTCATCGGCCGCGGCGGTATGGGAGTAGTCTATAAGGGGCGAGACAGCCGGCTTGACCGCTTTGTTGCCATAAAGAGCATGCCGGCTGAATTGCAGGCCGACTCAACGGCTCGCAGACGTTTTACGCGTGAGGCCAAGCTGTTAGCCTCGTTGAACCATCCGAATATAGCCGTGATACACGATATCATTGAGCAAGATGAAGGTACTGATTATTTGGTTCTCGAACATATTCCGGGCCAGACGCTGGCGGAGCGCGTAGCCGGCAAGCCGCTCAAATTGGAGGACGCCCTTTCAATCGGCCTACAAGTAGCCGAGGCTGTTGCAGCAGCTCACGAAAATGGTGTGGTTCATCGGGACCTCAAGCCAAGCAACATAAAGATTACGCCAGACGAAAGAGTCAAGGTGCTGGATTTCGGTCTTGCCAAGACATCCGTAAGCAGAAGCGCCACCACCGACCCAACAGTTACTCAAGCGGGCCGAGTGATTGGCACGCCAGCCTATATGAGCCCTGAGCAGGCCCGTGGGAAACCTACCGACCGCCGCACGGATATCTGGTCGTTTGGCTGCGTGCTGTACGAGATGCTCACCGGCAGAGTTCCTTTTGAAGGTGAGACGACCACGGACACAATAGCACGTATTATTGAACGCGAGCCGGATTGGGACTTGCTACCGCAGACAACGCCGGTGAACATTCGCGTCCTGTTGCGGCGATGCTTGGCGAAAGAGTCCCGCCGGCGACTACAACACATGGGCGATGTTGTCATCGAGATTGACGAAGTCCTGAATGTGCCCGCGGGCGGACCTATTTTCAGCGAACCCGTGATCGGCAAGGCCCGCCGCGCGCTGTGGTGGTTAGCAGCTGCGTGCAGCTTTGTTGGATTTATTGTTGGACTTATTGCCGCTAATCTATTTTTTAGTAGACCCACCGCTCCATCTCTTTCAGAGTTAGGCCCGGCATCCGCCGGTCGAACCATAATCAAACTTCCTGAAAATCAAGTGTTAGGGTTTTTCCGGTCGGCTCCTTTGGGTATCCGCCGGCCTGCATTTGCCTTGTCGCCCGACGGGTCACGCCTTGTATATGTAGCTGACCTTGCCGATAGGACCCAACTTTTTCTGCGTCTGATGAATCAGTTTGAGGTCAGGCCTATTCCCGGAACGGATGGAGCCTCATCGCCCTTTTTCTCACCCGATGGTCAATCGGTGGGCTTCTTTGCTAAAGACAAGTTAAAGATAGTTTCGCTCCTAGGCGGAGAGCCTGTAACTCTTTGTGATACCAGCAATCCTCAAGCTGCAAACTGGGACCCTGATGGGATGATCTACTTTGCAGATGGATTAGGTATGGCCCTATGCAGAGTGTCTGCTGCTGGTGGGCCAATGGAACTTCTGACGACAAGAACCGAACCTGCTAAAGCAGGTGCTTCTGGTTATTGGTCTCCGCAAGTTCTGCCAGGTGGCAAAATGCTGCTGATTTCCCCACCGGTCGGTACTATGCTTTTATCCCTGGAAACCATGGAGAAAAGGATTCTGGTCAGAGACAGTCGTTACGCGCGTTACGGGCCTACAGGACATCTCGTCTATGTTCGGGCAGGGGCAATCGAGGCGGTTCCCTTTAGTCTGGCCGCGCTTGAGGTGACTGGTCCTCCTGTTCCAGTCCTTGAGAAGGTTCTATCAGACTCGGTGAGCGGCACGGCACAGTTCGCTTTCTCGAACAACGGCTTGCTTGTCTATATTCCCGGGGGTGACACGGCCAAGAGTACACCGGTCTGGGTTGATCGTCAAGGCAATGTCAAGCCCCTTGCCATGCCAGCTCAAACCTACGGAACGTTCAGGCTCTCGCCCGATGGAAAACGGCTGGCGATCGTGGTTAAAGAGCTTCGATCCAATGTATATATCTATGATATCGCCAAGGGCACGGGAACCAGGCTGACCCTGGAAGGTGACAACTATTACCCCCTCTGGACACCTGACGGCGAGCGCGTCGTATTCTCCCGTCGCAGAGAGGCAGACGAACAATTGGATATTCTGTGGGCACTTGCAAATGGCAGCGGTGAAGCCGAGCTGCTTTGTTCGAGCCAATATTTGCTGGCGCCATATTCATGGTCGTCCGATGGCAAGCTGCTGGCCCTTTATAGTGTAGATGGAGATGAGAACATCTGGGTTTTATCACTGGAAGGGCCACGTGAACTTTATCTTATTACCGGGACGGAATTCAAAGAAACTTTCCCGGCATTCTCACCAAATGGCCGATGGATTGCCTACATGTCAGATAGGGATGGCAGGTCTCAGGTTTACATACGACCATACCCCGCTATGGGCAGGGTATGGCAGATTTCATACGATTTGGGAGAAGAACCAATCTGGTCACCAAATGGTGATGAACTGTTCTACCGCAGCGTCAACAAATGGATGGTTGTATCCATCTCAACCAAACCTGAGTTCAAAGCGGGGACACCTCAGGTGGTCTTTGAAGGACCCTATGTGAACGTTTCCGGTTTGTCGTACGACGTCGCACCTGATGGCCAGCGCTTCCTGGTCTTGCAGCCTCAGTACGACGACTCACAAGTGAGGGAACTCCATGTAGTAACCAACTGGTTTGAAGAGCTACAGCAGCTCGTGCCGACGGGAAAAGATTTATAACGTCTATATCGAAAACCAGATTTAGCCACCGCCACTCCGTGTCTGGGCTCACTTCGTTCGGTCGAGATGACCCCGCACTAAATTATCCCGCACTGATTAGCCGTGAGTTCGCACTCAATTTGTGCGGAATAAATTGATGGGCTAATTTTTGCTTGACTGTAAGTCCAAGAAGTGATAGAATCTTAGTGGTTAAAAGGGAGGGCAAAATATGCCTGCTTTAAGTAAAGCACTCAGCTTGTCCCGGACTTGCAAAGAAAACTGCAAATTAACAATTGCCTTATTTGTATTGCTTGGCATCTTTTTATTCGGCCGAGCGGTCGAAGCACAATATGTCAGCGATAACGATACAAAGGTTTCAGCCGAGACGAACACCTACGTATTCCTGCCCGAGCAAAGTACTGTGGTTCAGACCGGCGGGTTCGCCGGCGTACATGAAACCTATGCCATAGAAGGGCAATTCAGGTTAACTGTCGATTTCGATGCAGGTACGGCCTTATTCTCTCAGGTCGATGCAAACTTAGTTGACGAAAGCCCTTTTTTGCCTACCGAAAGTTTGGGTGAGCTTTTTAACATGGCCGAACTTCTCGGCACTGTCGTGGATGATACAATAATCGACTTTGTTGGTAAAACCGCGGATGGTATGGAGAAATACATCCTGCTGACATTGACCTTCAGGGACGATTCTGCCCATCTGACC
>JABAOC010028321.1_pt1 | contig 21517 bp, 18 predicted proteins | sample 7062161 | NCBI WGS metagenome assembly JABAOC01 (sample SAMN14538625, study PRJNA623070) | marine sediment metagenome | biome: marine biome [ENVO:00000428]; feature: marine pelagic biome [ENVO:01000023]; material: deep marine sediment [ENVO:00002113] | place: India: Gulf of Khambhat ... | reverse complement strand
TGATTTGTTTTAAAATACCGATCTGTGGAGCTGCTAGGCCTCGGCCTAACCCTTCTTGTTTTTGTAGATGGACAAGGGTGTCTTCCATATCAGTGATTGTATGTTGTAGTTCTTTCTGATTGAAGTCTTCAATAGGGCTTGATTTTTCGCGTAACAGAGGGTTTCCCAATAGCAGGATAGGTAATACAGGCATATGACTGCTTTTTCTTAGTTTTATAAAAACTTATGGGTGAGTTGGCTGAATCGGGGGTAGTAGAACTGGAGTTGGCGGTCGACAACGGACGCTCAATACTACAATTCTCTTTGACGGATGTACTTTCCAATTTTTTTCAATAAGATGTCTAGTCCTTTTTCTTCAGTTGCAATAATTTCTACACAGTCTTTCTTTTCATTTAGTCGCCCTTTCAACTGCTCAATTGTTTCTCTTGGGGTTAAATCCACCTTATTAATTGCAATAATGATTGGGATCGTAGGAAAGGTATCTAAAACCTCCTTAAATAGATTTTCTTGGGCTTGCAACTCGTATCCACAGCTTAGTGATGGATCAAAAATGAAAACCACTAGATCTGGGAGATGGTGTAGAGCAACCAGTGCTTGTTGTTCGATAGGATTCCGTTCAGCAGCGGGCCTATCTAGAATTCCTGGTGTATCCACAATCTGTGTCTTGACCTCCAAGAGGTTTACATGTCCCACAGAAACCTCTTTTGTTGTGAAAGGGTAATGAGCGATTTTAGGATCAGCGGACGAGATCTTTTGAACAACAGTGCTTTTTCCCACGTTGGGATAGCCAGCCACAACCACAGTAGGCAGACTGGAATCTAAATTCGGGAAACCTCGCATTTTAAATCGTAACTCCTGCAGAAACTGTACTCTTTGCTCTAATTTGCCTATAAATGATGCAAAACGCGCAAAAGCTTGCTTCCTAGCTCGGATCGCCTGTATCGTTTCTGAAGCCCTCTTAATCTTCTTAATCTGATCCCGTTCAATCGCTTGGATGACTTTCTTTCCATTGGCAATAGAGCCAATCGCTTGTTTAACCTCATCAAGTGAGACAAAGATGTTCAATGTTGCTTTGTAGAAGGAATGCATCTCATTAAAACTTGGAAACCATCGCTGAACTCTATCAAGTCGATCTTTCAAGACCTGCGCCGCAGTTCGCACTCGCGCACTTTCACGGCTTTTCGCTCGAACAATCGCCGGGAGTGTCTTTGAGGATTTCGCAGAAATCCGCATAGCTCGCTTAAATGCACTGTCAAGCCAGTTATCAGTTATTTGTTGCATCCATTCCGCTTCCAAGTATCTTTCTTAATTGGATCTCTATTGGGTTCTCTTATTTAAAGAAATACGATAAGCGAGCCTCCTCCTCTGAAAACGATTTTTCTTCTATTATATGCATTTTTTATTCTTTCAAGATCTTCACTACTCAAAATTCTGCTAATACACTCACAAGAATGCATCATTCTCCCAAGACAATCACTCGTGCCAAATCCTGTAACTTTTCTTTTTTGGCATTATGTCTATGTTTAAACTTTAAAACTCTCTCTAGCATTCGTAATTTGCATTCACCACAGAGTAATCGACCGCCTCTTACATTCTTCACGCAAATCAGTCAATTCTTTATCACTTGGGATAAAGAAAAACTTGCCTAAATCAAAAATTCGACAAATATCGGGTCGTCCCCCAAGCTGTCTTTGTTCTTCAACAGTGTCCCGTCCTCCAGTGAAAGCGTTCATCATTTTCTGTTTGATTAAAGTGTCTTCCTCCTTGAAATTGAAAAATGACATTGGTGTACGTTTAGACATTTTATCAGAGCCATCGAGTCCCTTAAGCAACAAATGAAAGGTGAAACTAGGGGGGACAAACCTATAGTGGTTCTGAAATACTTCTTTTTTTGCAAGATCTCGTGTTAAACGGGCGTGTGGTGCTTGATCTGCCCCAACTGGGGTCACAGTTGGCTTTGGCCCGCCGAAACGCTCAAGTTGTGGGAGTAGAATGTCTCCTGCTTGAATCAGTGCTGAATGATAATGTCCAAAAGATCGCTCTCCATAAAGCCCCTTCATCATATTATACGTCACATGGGCTGCAAAGAGGCTCCCTAACCGTAATACATCCATTTCCTCTGATTGCCGATATATATAAGCCCGTTTGGGGTCGAGACCTAGGGCCAAAACATCTGCAATGTTGTCAATAGCATATTTGGTCGTTTCTTGCGGTGTTTGGTGTCCATCCGCATACGATTCTAGATCTGCGATGCAAAAGGAAACATGTGCTCCTAAACTCTGGAAATAGATGACCTCTGTCGCCGTGATGAATGAGCCCAAATGATAGTATGATGACGGTTTGATCCCAGTCATCACCGCAAATGGACGTTTCTTTCGTATTGCTTCTAGTATACGGCCAAGATCCGTGTGCCCAAACATGACTCCTCGCGTCATGTAGTAGTGTGGTTTAGGGATTTCGGGTAGAAGGTTTTGGATACGCTCGATTCCGAATTCTGTCATTAAGTAATCATAATCGTCCTCTTTCACTCCTCCTCCAAACGCATCAACCACTAGTTCCTCAGAATTTTCTCTAGACATAATGTAGAACCTCCAATTTCGATAAATTCAGCATCAATGGAGCATGCGATTGTGTGGCCCCCTTACTAGGAATACAAGCCAGTAGAAATAGATGTTTATTTTGATCAAACCCTGCTTTCAGAGGGTATGAATCTGAAATGGACTGGGGATCTCGAAAAAATAGTGACCTTGTTAAAACAAATTCCAGTCCAAGGGATCAGGCCCCACCACATTGCATTTACAAATCTAAATATATTTGATAGAACTTCTTATATAAATCCTTTGATGATTGCTTATAACTCCTAGAGGCATTCTATTTTATCTTAAAATAACCCTTAAAACCATTTTTCAATCAGGAATTATAAAATTCTGTATAAGTAGAGAGATCTGATTGATGGGTGCACTAAAACCACTAATTAGAAGGAATAAACTAAGAATATTCTGCTCACAATGTATACTCCTGCTCATGGGGTATCAAGAGCTGCTAGTAAGGATTCAGATTGTTCACGGCTGGATTTTGAAAGACCAGCCAGAAACAAAAGGCTAAAAACCCTCTAAACTTATGAGTGACGAAGATTAAATAAGGATTATAACAAACGATATAGAAATACGCGTTGACATTCAAAACTTACTAAGACGGTGAGAACACACTTCAAAAGAAATTCACATTTATAAAAGTACTAGTTCTGTTTAAAGAAACATGGACACTTTAAAATGAGAAAATAAAAGAAGAATATCAAGCCTAAAAATGCAAATGAGGACGTGGAAAAGATGATCGCTGGAGCAACAGCAGTGGGGTTATGTTGTGTTGATGGAGTCGTTCTAGCTGCCGAAAAGCGGATGGCATTAGGAAGGTTCATCCAAAGCAGGAATGTACGAAAGGTGTTTTTGGTCGATGAAACGATCGGAGCTGCAGTAGCTGGACTTTTCAGTGACTCCCAGCATATTGTTCGGTTGATTAAAGCTTATGTGAATCTCTATAACTTGGAACGAGAAGGAGAAATCATTGGTACTCGTACTGCGGCAAAACTCATGGCAAATGTTCTCTTCAATAATCGGATTTATCCATATTATGTTGAGCCGATAGTAGGTGGGGTCGACACAAAAGGCAGCCATATCTATGTATTGGATCCCATTGGGAGTCTGATGCCTGAAGATTATGCAGCAACCGGAACTGGCGCTCAAATTGCTATTGGGGTCCTTGAAGATGGCTATTCCACTGACATTACGACAAAAAAGGGACGGGAACTTGCAATTGAGGCTATTCGGATGGCCTCAAGGCGAGAAGCTACATCAGGGGATGGTATTGATGTTCTTGTCATCACTTCAGATAAAGGAGGCGAAATCGAAACCATCCCTCCAGAACGCTGACTAAATCTACGGAACAAAGCAATAACATTAGGCTTTTTGGAGCAGGACAACATCCACATCCTATCATTGAAGCAGTACCCTATTTCTCATAGATATCTATAATTCAGATAATAAAAAACGTCAAATCTCTTTTGTTTAAAGTAAACCCGAAGAAATAGACTGCAGGGGAGTTTCCGGGTTCGGAATGAGACCGGGAGTTTCCTCGCCCCTCTGGCCACCACCTCAGAGAAATGGTAGCTTCCCTGATTTCCCACGCGCTCTCGCAGCGTAGTACACTCAAGAACGGAAACGAGCTTATCTTTCGGCTCCACTGCAGTGAGTAATGATGAATTAAGTTCAATTATTAATCTGTTATGCTAAGTTCATTTTTTTGGTATACATTTTAAGGGATTATAGGATTCGTAGAAATGATATTTACTCTTGAATAATTGCGAGACTTTGATATTAGACTTTCAGGTTAGTAACGACAAGTGAAAATTAGCTGGACGGGATCACCAAATATAAGATGAGGACGATAAATTCATTTTACAAAGAGGTTTGGTATTGAAAATCACGTGGCTTGGCCATGCAGCATTCATGGTCGAAAGTGAAGTCGTCGTTTTGTTTGACCCTTGGATCACAGGTAACCCAACAAGCCCACTTAAGAGCGAAGAAGAAATCCAGAAGGTGGATATTGTTTGTGTTACACACGACCATGATGACCATGGATTTAATGATGCTGTAGCAATCTGCAAACGGCATAATGCATGTTTTATTGGAATTAATGAGCTTGCTATTGAAGGAGAGAAGAATGGGATCAAATGCACGATTGGAGGCAATATCGGAGGAACCGTTGTAACACCAACAAATATCCCCATCACGTTCACGCAAGCCTTCCATTCGTGTGGACGGGGCACACCTTGTGGCTTTATAGTCCATCTTTCGGAAGGACCGATCTATTTCCCTGGAGACACTGCCGTGTTCGGGGATATGGCTCTCCTCGCAAAACTCTACTTACCGAAAGTTGCATTGGTTCCAATTGGTTCTACGTACACGATGGGGCCAAGAGAAGCTGCAGAAGCGATCAGGATGCTCTATCCGAAGGTTGCGATACCCTATCACTTTGGCACCTTCCCAGCGATAGAACAAGATGCTGAAGAATTCAAAAAGCTTGTGGGCGAAGCAGCGGAGGTAAAGATTCTGAAACCTGGAGAAACAGTTTCAATCTAAGACGATCAACTTCATGGAGGGGTGGTATCTTGATTGGTATCAGAGATAAAACCCAACAATATTTCAATTTGTGCCTGTTTGGAGGTACGTTTGATCGTTTACATATGGCACATCGTGTGCTCTTAGAAGTGGCTCTCAACCTTGCAAAGCAGGTAACGATAGGGGTAACATCAGATGAGATGGTACAGGGAAAAGTGGCAGCAGAGAAGATTCACCCCTTTCAAGAACGCGTTAACCAACTTAAAGAATATCTCAAAGACCAGAATTATCAAGGAAGATTTGTGATTGTCCAACTTACTAAACCGGAAGGAACAAGTGAGGAGCTAGAGGACGCCGATGCAATGATCGTCTCAGAAGAAACACATTCTATACTGGATAAAATCAATTCAGTGCGTATCTCAAGCGGTCTTGCTCCTCTAGTCAAGATCTTTGTGCCCTATATTCTCACAAACTCAGGCCGACCATATCGTTCCACCGATTTTAGGTTAAACAAGGAATTATAGCTTCTCTCCTACTGTTTTTTCATAGAACGGGACAAAAAAAGCCAATTGAACACTCATAACATTCAAAAAATTTCTGTAATCTGATGTCTTCCACTCTTGATGCCTTGCATCAATTAATAACCCTCAAGTCAATAGATAGATGTATCAATATAATAAAAATATTGAGCGAAGCTACTGATTACTATTTTCGAAGCCTCTAACCTGAAATTACTCTGATTGTAAGGAGAGGTATCCAATGCACAATAAGTATGACACAATAATTATCGGAGGGGGACCTGCGGGTTCATCAGCAGCTAAACATCTCGGATATCATCGTCGTCGCGTGTTGGTGATTGATAGAAGATCTTCACCATTATATTATATCACGAATCCAATTCACAACTATCCATGTGGGCATAGCACTATTGAAGGACGTAAATTACTCCAAATGTTCCAAGAGGAGACGAAAGCACTTGGAGCTATGTATTGCACCGCCAATGTTGTTAGAATTGAGGGAGAGTGTCCTGATTTTCATGTCTGGACAGAATCACGAAAAGGTGAAGAGGAGTATTGGGGGAAGACTTTACTGTTTGCCACAGGGGTAGCCCGCAAACACCCACAAGTTGGAGGGGACTGGCGAAAGTGGCTCCCTTATGCAGGTAAGAAATCGATATGTTTCTACTGCCCGAATTGTGAAGCACCCGAGACCGCAGGGAAGAACATTCTGGTAGTGAATGTCGGGACGGTTCGAAGTGCTCTACATGTAGCTAGATCAATCCAGCGTTTTTCCAAACAAGTCCGTATTTTTATGACGGAAGACGGTCCCATACCATTTACCGATGCAGATCGTCAGGTTTTAGATCAATCTGAGTTCGAATGGATATCTGGGATTATTGATCGGGTAGAAATCAATGCTCCAGGCCAACAGCAGACCCTAATCACTACTGATGGGCAACAGATTGAATGCCAACATTTTTTTGCGTCCTTTGTGGCGGTTCCTCGCTCAGAACTGGCTGCCCAACTTGGCGTAACTCTGACCGAGTCCGGGAGCATAATCACTGATCACCGTGGTAAAACAAATGTGAAGGGAGTTTGGGCTGCAGGAGACGTTAGAGCTATTACTCAACAGGTTGCTATGGCTGCAGGAACTGGGAATTACGCAGCTGTGATGATCAACCAATTTCTTGGATTTGAAGACGAGTCTGACATGCAAGTCGATCACTCCGACCTTCGTTTAGTCCCACGTTGTTAGTAACACTTCAAAATCCTCGAAAAAAAGATTAATACCTCCTTATATTTGATATTAGCTGTGGTAGTACTCGTATACTGAAGAACGAGCATGTATCAAAAGAATTATAGCGATTTGCTTCAAAATTAGTTTCTGAAAAGAAATTTCTCAAAAAAATTAAAAGTATCTTAACACATACGTTAGAAGATTTTATTAAGGATGGGGAAGAAAGGAATAGTGGTCTCCCTAGTGCTAGAGAAATTCGATTCGTTAGGAGATTTCCTAGAATCACGGGGTAACCTGTGAACTTGGTTGGGCGAAAGTCCAGCCAAGATGCTTGGGAAAAGCGGACGGGCTCTCACTGGAGCAGGCGGACGGGTCGTCCAGCAATGAGTGTGGAGTCAACCCGTCTTTTTCACATCCTTCGGGAGATATAAGCTGTTGGGGGCTGTCTTCTGCAGCTTGACACGGGAGAACTCAACTGAGAAAGGCGATCGTCTCATCTAGGAAGTTGAGAGTTAGTATCAAGCTACAACAGCCCTAGACAACAAATCATTCCTACCTCCACTCCCCCGCATTCCAAGTGAATGAGTCTTGTGTGGTCTGCTTCTTCTGTCAATAATAAGTTCGCAGAACTTAATTAGGATACTTTTTATATCGGTGCAAGTATGAATGGATAACGCAATTAGGAGGAAAACAAATTGGCGGATATTGATACATACGTTTCAACCCTAGCAGAACTCTCACCCATCGTCTTAATCATTATAGGAATTATATCAGGTGCGTGGTTCATCTCAAACGTGCTTCATGTTTTTCCAGGGTTCATCGATAATATTGCAGATGCGCTTTCTACTATTTCAAAACATGCTGGGTGGATCTTTGGCGCTTTAGGCTTAGTAACTGCAGCTGCGGTCTACACATCTAACGAATACATCAATCAAGGGTGGTTGACAGTTGCACTTCTTATTATAGTCGGCTTTGCACTCTTTATGGAACCGTTTAAGGACATCCCTTGGGCAGCACTGATCGGTCTCGTCGCAGGGGGAGGCCTTGCAGCACTAATCTACTTCCGCTATGGGGATCGAGCGACTGGAACCATTCTAGGAATCGAAATGAAATATATCCTAGGGGCGATCATGATTATAGTATTCCTATTAGTGTTCTTAGCCCTCAAGTTTCTTGAAGACGTGACTACGGCTACTACGATGATACTGCGGTTTCAGCCTGTAGCAACCTTCTTAGGGCTCCTTTGCATCCTTCAAGCTATCTTAATTATCCTTGGGAATCCATTGACTTTCGAAAGGTTGTCCGATTATATCTCGCAAGCCTAAAGAACATAGCCAAACCCTTAACACTGCAGAATAGAATAATTTCGTACTACACACACTACTTTAAACAAATAGCAACTATCTGTAGAGCTTTAATGTCATCAAAGAATTGCATTTCACATTACTAACGAGATCTAGACGCTCCTCAGAGACATATTAAAATTCGAAAAGGTGCTATTTAGCGCCTCTTTCCTTCTTATTTTTTATACCCATAAGTTGGCTCTGAAGGAATCTAAAATGATTTAATTAGCCTATTCTCTAATAAAGAATAATATGTGTAATGTTTTACTTAGTTGAATCGCTTCTTGAGCGTTTCTCAGTGATAGAATATCTTAGTAAGCACAGATAAAGTTGATAAATTTACAACAATAACTGTAGGTTAAAGAAAAAAAATTTAAGGGAGAGAGCCTTTTAGCCTTAACATGGTTGGTAATTCACGTAAACTACTTAAAATTACAAGCAAATCTTCTCTACATGTTTTTAAATAAGTGGAGGTTAGTGGTTGAATCCGATAAGAGTTGCAATAAATGGTTTTGGTCGAATTGGCCGCAATTTCTATAGAGTTGCTTATGGCAAGACATCATTCGAAATCATTGCAATAAACGATCTTTTCGATTCGAAAACTCTGGCTCATCTTCTCAAATATGACTCTAATTTTGGAATGTTTAAGGCAGAGATTAAGGCCGAAGCTGATACCATAACTATCGATGGGAAGAAAGTAAAAACGTTTGCTAAAAGAGATCCAGCAGAGCTTCCTTGGACCGAGTTAAATATTGATCTAGTCATTGAAGCTACAGGAATTTTTAGAGACCGACCCGGGGCGGCGAAACACCTCGAAGCAGGCGCTAAAAAAGTAATAATCACGGCTCCTGCAAGAGATCCCGATATTACAATTGTTATGGGGGCAAACCACGAGAAATATGATCCTACAACGCATCATCTCGTCTCAAATGCATCGTGTACAACGACCTGCCTTGCCCCTGTAGCAAAAGTCTTGGTAGATAACTTTGGAATTGAAAAAGGGCTGATGACCACAATTCATGCCTATACTAATGATCAACGCCTCTTAGATTTAGGTCATAAAGATCTACGGAGGGCTCGATCAGCTGCAGTTAACTTGATCCCTACAACTACTGGCGCTGCTCGTGCACTTGCCCTAGTTTTGCCCGAATTGGAGGGGAAATTGGATGGCATGGCGATTCGGGCCCCCATTCCCAATGTGTCACTGGTTGACTTGGTTGTGATCTTAAGTCGGCCTACAAATGCGGAAGAGATCAATTTAACCTTTAAAGAAGCCACACGAACCTCCATGAAAGGAATCATAGAATACCAGAGCGAACCCCTTGTCTCCATTGATTTTAATGGTAACCCCTATTCAGCAATATTCGATGCTCTTTCTACTTCAGTTATCGATGGTAACATGGCTAAAATTCTAGCTTGGTATGATAATGAATTTGGGTTTTCAAATAGACTCGTAGATCTCGTCGAGTTGATGGGAAAAACGCTCTAACGCGAATAACTCCTCCCCTATTCTTTTTTCCTTTTAATGAGGGTTATCAATAGAACGATAATAACAACTAGCTTTGAAGAAATATTTTTCCTAAAATTTTTAAAAGAGCTAGATTGGGACAACAAGGTTATTTGACACCCTATCCGGAAAAATTGGAGGTATTTAGTTATTTTTATGGTCTATAACAATTATCTGTTGAAAATAAAGAAAAATAAGAAGAGATGAAGAGCAAGAATGGTCAAAAAAGAAATAGATAAGAAGAACGGGAGTAACAGATTAATTGTAGTGATAAGTGTCTAGTAATTCTAGGACCTAATAGTTACATCAAGAATCTATCGATCCTATGAAGAACTAGCTAGAAAAACGAAATAACAAGGAGGTCAGTGTCTAGTGACAAACAATGCTAATGTTACGGATGTTTCAACGACTAAATACCTTATTCATAGTAAATTCGAGGTAACGGGAGTCGTAGAACGCAGCGATGTGATCGGTGCAGTCTTTGGCCAAACTGAGGGGCTCCTAGGTGAAGAATTAGATTTACGCGATATGCAACGAACAGGACGTATTGGTCGAATCATTGTGAATACAACTACTCAGAGTGGCAAGACCACTGGAACTGTTATAATCCCTTCATCTTTAGACAGAATTGAAACTGCAATCATCGCAGCCGCTTTAGAAACAGTAGATCGTGTTGGTCCTTGTGGGGCAAAACTCATCTTAGACAAGATTGAAGACGTTCGACAATCCAAGCGGAGGACGATCATTCAGCGTGCTACGAATATTTTGCGAAAATGGGAAGGAGATATTTCTCCTGAGAGCTCTCAACTCGTTGATGAAGTCATTAAGAGCGCAAGAGTTGAATCCATTGTCCGGTATAAAGGTAAAATCCCTGCCGGTCCAACGGTTGATGAAAGTGATTCGGTTTACATCGTTGAAGGCCGAGCAGACGTAATTAATCTATTAAGACATGGATACAAAAATGTAGTAGCCGTCGAAGGGACGAATATTCCGACTGTTATAAAAGAACTCACAAAGAAGAAGGAAGCAACCGCATTTCTGGATGGAGATCGTGGAGGGGATCTAATCTTGCGAGAATTAACACAAGTAGCTGATATCGATTATGTTGCGCGAGCCCCCTCCGGTCGTGAAGTAGAAGACCTTACCCGCAAGGAAATCACAAAAGCCTTACGGAATCGTGTACCGATAGAACAGATCCTTGGGGGATCTCAAAAAGCTACAAAAAAGAAAGTAGAACCTATTCAGCCCGAAATAACTCCGGAAATTCCAGAAACAATAAAAGAGAAATCAGGTCCTGAAGCGAAGCCTATTGAGCCTAAAATCCCAGAGGCGTTTGAAGCACAAATCAAGACCATCCAAGGTACACAGAAAGGATTCTTCCTTGATGAAAAAGGTGAAATGATAAAGGAGATCCCTGTTCGGAAGTTAGCAAAGGAATTAAGCAAAATAAAGGAAAATTCAACTATCTATGCTATTATTTTTGACGGCATAGTCACCCAACGACTCGTTGATTTAGCCTTAGAGCACAACATCAACTATCTTGTCGGCGCAAGAGTTGGAGAAGTGGCTAGACTCCCGATTAACCTGAAAGTATTAGCATACACTAAGGGTTAGTTCATAGAATAACCTAACTAACCCATCTCCCTCTTTTTATTAGTCAAAAACGCACTATTCTTCTACTGACGAGTATTATCTCTATCTATTCATTTATTCTCTTTTGAATCTTATTCCAGTATGTAATAAACAGAGGCCTTGAAGGGTTTGAGAAAAGGAAGGAAAAGACTGTAATCAACATAAGAATAGTCATTTAGATGCTAAGAAATCCCCTCAGAGTAAGGTTAACTTCATTCTGACTAACCAATGAAGAACTTTACACAGGTACTTTTCACACCACGTGCACGATTTACATTGACGGCTAGAGGAACAAGCCCTTCAACAAAGCGAGTATTAAGTAATGGACCAAGATCTATAACGCCTCCCATGTTTGGGGCTTGTTTGATTATTCTGATAACTCGTTCTTTAGCAGCAGGATTATCTCCACAAATTAGCACATCACATTTGATCTGCTGATCTACCTGCATCAGAAGATCATATCCTATTGTCTTGTATGCCGCCACAACAGTCACCTTTGGGAGAACGAACTTCTGAATGACCTCAGAACCCGACATTCTTTCTGGGAGTTCCGCTAATACAAAATGTTTGCCCTCACGGGTTAAGGGGTTGGTTGTGTCAACTAAAATGGCATCTTTTCTGAATGCTGGTTCTAGTTTCTTCAGAGTTGCCTCTACATAATCATAGGGTATAGTCAGAAAAACAACGTCAGCGCTTTTAACCGCCTCTGCATTAATAACTCCCATTATGTTGTCCACATTGAACTTTTCCCGCAGCTCACTAGCAACCCGTTTGGCCTTTTCATCCTGTCGGCTGCCTATTATAACATTGACCCCACCTAATGCTAATCTAGCGGCGATTCCAGGTCCTTGTTGACCTGTTCCACCAATGAGACTTATGGTTTCTTTTTGCACAGAAATCCCTCTATTAAGTATATTACACATCTAACCAGTCTAGAGCTGTTTCATTTTGCATAGTACATTTAAAGATCAAATACTTTGGTGTGTCTTTACAATTTTCCACCTTAATAGGATTAAAAATGTCTTTTGGTTCTCCTCGTAGAAAAATCTATTTCACTTTATTTTCAGGGCTCTATGCAGAAAACGGCTTCTTCATGTATAATTATTTGAATTTCACAAGAGTGAGTCTTAAAATATGTTTTTATAGCTAAAACAATCATTTTAGCCTTTAAATTGGGAAAAACCATCGAATTATCATTTCCAACAAATTGACGCATATGGAATTGTATGAAGAGAAACGCAATTTATGAATAAGTGATTGCAAAAGAAAATAAACACAAATCCTATCCTCTAGGGAGTTATTGCTACCCTTTTCTTCAACAACTTAAGATATAAATAGCTAAAACACTGAAGGAAGTAAAAGTTGGAGTAATGAGGCGTAAAAAACCATGATCAAGGTCGTTCAAATACCTGAAATCGAAAGGGAGGAAATTGAGAAAACCATCAACAAGAATCTAGTAAAAACAGGCCTGCTACGAAGACGGTTTCAAGAAATTATTTGCTCAGAAACTATGATTTGGATGCCGTATTATAAAATCCATTATGAATTTACTGAGGAAGGGCATGAACTCCGTATAGACCAAGAAAAAACTGGATCGGAAATGACAGCTCTGAACGCTATGTTCAGCTCCTGTGTGGAGGATGAGAGTGGTCTTTTATCTCTGTTTCGTCCAGATATCTTTGAATTGGAGTTGGTGGATCATATCCCATCCAATGAAGTGGTGGGATCTATTGGGAAGGTTGAAATATCCGCTATCCTTGACAAATTGCTTGCATATCGCGCCGAAATAGATGTAGAACGGCAAGAAATGGTGCAAGAGCTCCGTCAAATCCACCGGAAAATGCAGACCATGAGTCTATTTTTATTTACCTCGAAAGCTACACGAATCAGAGAGGATGAACTTACTCGACGGCTTGCGCAGATTTCTGGAGTATTATTTTCCTTTAGAATGCGATTAGGGTTACCCGATAATGTAACGATAACAAAGGTGACCGAAGCAGGTCTATTTTACTGTCCTCAACTTATTGTGTCAGTAGAACATCAAAATACAGGGGAAAACCGTTTTCTTATTGTAGACTTCGTAAGGTTGGGGCGTAAGAAGGGAGGAGGTCTTGATGATGCCTTGAGTCGCCTGTGTAGTGTGGATGATGTCTGTAAAGCAACATTGGAAGCTGCAATTAACAAATAATGCAACAATCAGGTATGATGAACTTTCTCCCATATGAAGACCTAACGAACCATCGGGGAAAAAGAACTCAGATAAAGGATCTAATTGGTCTTTTTCATTTTATCTTTGGTCAATATCGCGAATTGGAATGGTTCGAAGCGAAAATGCGTGAAGCTAGAGTTTCTTTGATAAAGAGAAAAAGTACTCTAATTCTCATTAGTTTACTGCTTGGTGTCTTTTCATCTCCCGACTCAGTTCTGTCGAAAACGCCAGAAGGTTCAAGTGTGCTGGAAAAAGAGCCTTTGAAAGAAAATCTACGCACTAAAAACACTAAAACGACCTTTATAGTTATACCCTATCAAACAGGATGGCCACAACAGACTTATGGGCCTGTCAAGGCGTCCCCCACTCTTGGCGATATAGATGGGGATGGAGATGTAGAAATATTTGTGGGCTCCTCTGATGGAAAGGTTTACGCTTGGCATCACGAGGGCAAAACGGTGACAGGATGGCCCAAAAGAACGGGAAGTGAATTGTTTTCTTCTCCTGCGATTGTTGATCTGGAAGGAGATGGGTATATGGAGATATTTACAGGCTCATCAGATGGGAAGATTCACGCGTGGCATTATAATGGTACGCCCGTTGTAGGATGGCCAAGGCACGCAAATAGCCCGATAGTAGCTTCTATCACTCTAGGTGACATCGATGGAAATGGTGATATTGAAATAATTGTCGCATCGTTTCTTGGATCAGTTTATGTATGGCATAATGATGGAACAATAGGAGCCGGTTGGCCCAAGCAAATTGGTTCTAATTTGCTTTCGTCACCAGCACTTGGGGATCTTGACAGGGATGGGAAGATGGAGATAATTGTAATATCCAACTCGAATAGAACACAAATCCACGTATGGAACTACGATGGCACGATTATGAGTGGTTGGCCACAGACTTTCGGGGGTAGCACCTTCTCATCTTCTGCCATCGGAGATATCGATAGTGACAACGATCTTGAAATTGTGGTTGGTTCGAAGGATGGCAAGGTTTATATTTGGCATCACTCGGGTGCTCTCGCAGAGGGGTGGCCGCAAAAGACCGATGATATAGTGTCATCGTCTCCAGCCCTGGGGGACATAGATGGGGATGGGCTCATGGAAGTTATAGTGGGCTCCTATGATGGCAAGGTTTATGCTTGGCACACCAACGGTACATTGATAGAAGGTTGGCCTCAGCAGACCGGGGGATGGGTTCTTTCCTCCCCAGTCCTGGGTGATATCAATGGAGATCACATCGTTGAAACGTTAGTTGGTTCCTCCGATGGTAAAGTTTATGCTTGGCACACCAACGGTACTTTGGTAGAAGGTTGGCCTCAGCAGACCGGGGGATGGGTTCTTTCCTCCCCAGCCCTAGGGGATTTAGACATAGATGGGGATATAGAGATTGTTGTGGGCTCTCATGATGGGAGAATCTACGTTTGGGATTGTGCAGGACCATTTGACATGCAATACATCCTTTGGGGGATGTTTCGTGGAAATTCCGTCCATACGGGAAATGGTGCAGACTATGATGGAGACGAATTGGCCACTCGGGCTGAACTTGAAATATTTGGGACGAATCCCACAGTACCGGATTCGGATCATGATGGACTTCGGGATGGATCAGAGGTGTTCAAGTTCTTTACCAATCCTCAAGTTCCGGATGCAGGAGATGCCGATACCGATGGAGACGGCATCCTCAATGTGGAAGAAGTAACCAAATATTTCACGAACCCCTTAATCCCAGATGCCGTAATCGCAGATACCGATGGAGATGGCATCACTAACGTTGAGGAAGTGGACAAATTCGGTACAAGCCCGATTTTCCCAGACTCCGATGGAGACGGACTGAAAGATTTGAATGAGATCCTTTTTGGAACTAATCCCCTTGAACCTGACACGGATCAGGATGGAATAAGTGATAGGACAGAGTTAGCGAGGGGAACAAATCCCCTCGAAGCTGATAATGCAAGGATTAGTTTAGACGCCCAAGATTCTTGGGCAGAACGTATGGTCTTTTTTGTTGTAAGCCAATTCATATTGCTTATAGTCATCATAGCAGCAGCGTTCTATTTCCGTGGAAGGCGTAATTAAAGAAACTTATTGCTATCTTGGCGCTCTGGGAACAAATAAAAGAAGTGCGCATATTGTTAAAATAAACAGGATTGCAAAATAAAAGTTTGCTAGTTTTTGTACTCGTGAAGCAGACGCTGAAGGGTGTTTAAGGGAGGAGACCGTCACGCTAATCAAATAGACTGGAAAGCTCAACAGCAAAAAGAAGTACCAAATTTCAGTAGCTAGATCTACGGCCTTCCAATCTTGGCCTCCAGCCACTGCGATCAGGCTAACAACCAAGAAACTTATGGCATACCCTCTCCCGAATCGACTTTTCTTCGGTTCTCCCGCGTTTTCTGGTTCATATTTTCGAGTTTTTCTTCCTCGCTTCTCAATTGGTGCTTGAGCCACTATTAAAACACCAGCAGCCGTGAGAAAAGCAAGAGGTAAGACATACTCTTGAATTTTTTCCCAAGGTTTCTCAGTATCCCAGAGAATTCGGTTGGTTGAGCCATCAATAACATAGATATTGCCTCTTGCTCCGGCGACAGCATCTGGTATCGTATCTCCATTAAAATCTCCGACTGTTAGAGCAGTGACTCGTGCGCGAGGTTGGGTATTCGTCCAAAGAATCTTCCCTGTGGAACCATCCAATGCATAGATGTTGGAAGCCTCAGATCCCACTAAAGCTTCGTCTTTACCATCTTTATTGAAATCACCCGTGGCAAGGGAAATAATCGACGAAGATTCCCGTGTAAATTCCCATAGGGTATTCCCTGTAACTCCATCTATCGCGTACACCCCACCATTGAGCACCCCGGCCAGTGCATCATCCCCTCCATTTCCCATGAAATCACCAATGGTGAGTGAAAGGATCCGCCGAGGGGGAGTTGTATTAACCCACAGCAGCTCGCCTGTTCGCCCATCTATCGCGTAGATATTTGAATCCCAGGAACCAGCGAGCGCGTCATCCACCTCATCGTGATTAAAGTCACCAACGGCTATGGAGCCCACAATATTGAACGGATCACGGTTGACCCATAAGGTTCGACCCGTGAGCCCTTCAATGGCATAAACATAGAAGAGCGAAGAGGCAAGTGCGTCATCTACCCCGTCCCCCGTGAAGTCTCCCACTGCAACGGAAAGAACATCCCTCCACGGTTCTCGATTTATCCACAAGGTCTCACCCGTGAGTCCATTGATCGCATAGATATGGGCGTCCTGAGCTCCCCCAAGCACGTCCTCGATCCCGTCTCCATTGAAGTCCCCAACTGCCAAGGCTACGATGGAGTTAATTGGGGCATCGTTGACCCAAAGCGTTGTTCCGGTGAGGCCATCTAGGGCATAGAAGTTGTTGTCCCATGAGCCAACGAGGATCTCATTGGCTTCATCATAATCTAAATTTGCAGTAGCTACGCAATAGACATACTCAGAAGGCTCGTTATTTGTCCAAATGCTGTGTCCAGTAGCCCCACTGAAGGCATGGACTGTGTGAGGATCGGTTCCGACTATCACATCATCAATATTGTCACCATCTATATCACTTGTAGCCAGCGCGAAGATGAACTCACTAAGGCGCCCTTGAGCATGTTGAAGTCCCACTGGCGCGAAAAGAACGAATATGATCAGGGAAATAACGAGGGACACACTATTCCGTCTCATACAAGGATCTTCCTGACTTGAGTGATAACGAAAGTTGAGTTTCGACAAAGGAAAATCTGCCAGAGCTAAGCAGGGTTAAATTAAGAGATGGCACCGCGCTAATCGATCCTTCCCGATGGATCTCAGTTCTGGTTCCACCTCTCTACATACTTCCATCTGCCAAGGACAGCGTGGATGAAATCTACAACCTGAAGGCACATTAATCGGGGTAGGTGTCTCCCCTTTAATTATGATGCGTTCCCGCTGGACTGTGGGGTCTGGAACAGGTACATTTGAGATGAGGGCTTTCGTGTAAGGGTGTTGAGGTGTGCTGACAATTTCTTCCATTGGTCCTTGTTCCATGATTTGACCGAGATACATGATGATAAGCCGATCACCAATGTAACGTGCCTGTGCAATGTCATGAGTTATATAGAGATAGGTTAAGTGATACTTTTTCTGAAGCTCAGTGAAGACATTTAGGACCTCGGTACGGACGGAAGCATCTAACATAGACACTGGTTCGTCGGCGACAATGAATTTGGGCTGAAGGATTAGGGATCGAGCCACTGCCACACGTTGACGTTGTCCTCCACTTAGTTCATGGGTGTAACGTTCTGCAAAATCTTCGGGTGGGATCAGTCGAACATCCTCTAAGGCTTTGAAGATACGAGTACGTCTTTCTACTCGGCTCAAATCCAAGTAATGATATTCAAGTGGTTCAGCAAGAATACTATAGATATTCATTCGCGGATCTAACGATTCGTAAGGGTTTTGAAAGATCATCTGAATCTCAGCACGTAATTTTCGAAGCCTTTCTTTTTCAAGTCTTGAAATCTCCATTCCTTCATAATAGATTTCGCCAGCAGTAGGTTCAATCAAATGAAGGATCACCCGTGCCGTTGTTGTCTTTCCACAACCTGATTCACCGGCGATGCACAAGATCTCCCCACGTCGAACATCAAAGCTGATACCATCTACCGCATGCACAAATTCCTGTTTTTTGCGAAATAGCGACGTCATGAACCCTGTCCTGACAGGGAACCATTTTATGAGGTCTTTTACCTGCATTACTACATCTTTCAACGTGGATCCCTCTGCATCAGTCACTCTCGCTCACTTTTTCAGCAAAATGACAAGCGGAAAAATGTCTGTTCCCGTAGTCCACAAGGGAAGGTTCATGGGCTGCGCAAATCCTTTCGGCCAGATAGCAGCGGGGATGAAACCGACACCCTGATGGCGGATTAAGGAGATTGGGAGGGGTACCTCGGATGAATTCTAAATGTTTTTTCTTTCCTAACACACTTGGAAATGCCCCAATCAATTTTTTGGTGTATGGGTTCTTCGGTCGTTTAAACAAAGCTTCAGCACTCCCCATTTCCAAGAGCTTTCCTGCATACATGATTCCTACTTGGTCACAGACTTCCGCAATTACCGAAAGGTCATGGGTGATGAGCATAACAGCTAGTTGAAACTCTTTTTGAAGTTCTTGTAAGAGTTTTAAGATTTTGGCTTGAACGATCACGTCTAGGGCTGTAACTGGCTCATCTGCTATAACAAGTTTTGGTTCACATGCTAACGCTTGGGCGATTATAGCCCGTTGTTTCATTCCTCCACTAAATTCATGGGGATAGTCTGTCACACGCGAAGGATCCAATCCAACTACCTCAAACAATTGGCGGGCTTTTTCCCAAGCATCTTCCTTTCGAACATTCTCTTTACTCAGAATTGCTTCCGCAATCTGCTCTCCAACTTTAAGAACGGGGTTAAAGGCGTTCATCGCATACTGAAAAACCATCGAGACTTTTTTCCAGCGAATTTTCTTCATCTCGTCCTCAGTTTTCACAAGGATGTCCTCTCCATCTAATGTGATCTGCCCATCGATGATCTGCCCATTTTTCGGAAGAATTCGCATGATAGATAGGGCTGCAGTGGTCTTCCCACAGCCTGATTCGCCCGCAATACCAAATGTCACCCCTTCTTCGATAAAAAAGTCCACTTTATCTACTGCTGACACAAATCCCTCGCGGAGAGTGTAATGCGTTGTCAGATTATTGACTTCAAGAACCTTCAATCTGGATCACCGTCTTTTACGTAGTCTTGGGTTAAGAATTTGGTCAAGGGAGAAGGACACGAACGCAAACCCGAGCACTAACAACATAATGCACAATCCTGGAAAGACCAGCCACCACCACATTCCAATGATTAAGGCGCCTCGCCGATCCGCCCAGAACAATACTGTTCCCCAGCTGGGTATCCCATGAAGATTCCCGAAGCCGAGGAAACTGACCCAAGCTTCGCCCAGAATAGCATTAACAATTCCAAGAATAGCATTCGCAAAAACTAGTGGCATCGCATTGGGTAAAATGTGGCGGAAGATAATATGTTGATCTTTAGCCCCAATAGCCCGCGCCGCCTCAGTTAATGGCCTTTCGCGTAGAGAAAGTACCTGTGCGTGAACCATTCGCGCTGTTCCGGTCCACCCTGTTATGACCAATACAAGAATGATGTTTTGGATCCCAGGTCCAAGAATGACAAAAAAGATCAACATGAAGGGGAGTACAGGAAGGGAAAGAAAAAGGTCTGTGAGTCGCATCAAGGCAGTATCAGCGTAACCGCCAAAATAGCCTGCGGTTAGACCCACTAACGTTCCCACACAAACCGTCATGAACGATGCCACAAATCCCACAATTAGTGAAATTCGCGTGCCCCAAATGATCCGACTAAAAATGTCCATGCCCTCAAAAGTAGTTCCTAGTAGGTGCTTCCGGCTGGGGGGCTCAAAAACACCCCCAACCATCGTTTGCGTAGGATCATGCGTAGCAAGATAAGGAGCGAAGACTGCAATAAACATAAACACACTTATAATTATCAATCCTACAAGACCCATCCGACTTTCTGAATACAACTCCCAAAAAGATCTAATTCGTTCTCGCGATTTGTACACATAGGCATAGAAGCTCGGGACGTTCACATAGAGGTAAGGAATGAGTAAAAGTATGCCTGCCGGTATGAGAATGTTGGAAGGAACGATCTCCCAAAAGCTATTTGTTGCCCAAGCATTGGGAGTCAAAAATATTCCTTGAAAAATCCACCAGTCTGTGGCGCGGTTTAGAATCCAGAGCCCCCAGATCGCGGATGAGCCAACTGAAGCAATTTTGGAATCAATTACCTGACCTAGAAAGATCACCAAGATAGTAAGGCCAATGATGATCCACCAGTCGGAAAAAATAATAACTATCCCAATGACAAAAGGCCACTTAATATATCTTCGAAGGATTTCCGCATATTGGAGGGCAAACGGAAACATGAAAACGCCCCCAATAATTTGGGTTACACCACTTAGAAGCGTTGCGGCAGGTATAGTCGAGGTTACATTTATTACAGCCCACCAACTCAAGGCAATAGCGAGCCCTAGGACAAACAGCTTCATAGCTTGACGTTTTTCATCCCTGTTAATTCCCACACGTCCCAGCCAAGCCTGAAGGCCTTGAGAGAATCTTTGGGCTGTGGGGAAAATTAATGAACTCCCCAAAAACCATAATACTGACATGAATAATAAGCGAAACTCCATTTCTACCAATCCTCGCCTTGATGCATCACCCATACCTAATTCGTGGATCCAAATAAGCGTACAGTAGATCGGCCGTGAAATTCGAAAGGACCACCATCGTGGTGTACAAAACGAATATGCATTGTAAAATCGGAAGATCAACTGTCCGGATTGCATCGATTGTCAGCTTTCCTATTCCAAAGTAGGAGAACACCGTTTCTGTCATGATCGCTCCTCCAACCATAGCAGGAACAGACAAAGCGATGAGTGAGATCATCGGAAGCATGGCATTCCTCCCAGCATGCCTGTAAAGAATCCGACTAGTGCTCAAACNNAACCTTTGGCTTTCGCGGCTAGCATATAATCCTCCGTAAAAATGTCCAGAACACTATCTCGCATTACTAGATAAAACTGCCCAACATAAGAGATCGTCAGCGCTAGCAAAGGAGCTGCCATATGGATCAAATAGTCACTTACGTAACTCCAAAATACTGCTCTAATAATTGAATACATCACCAGAATAAAGAAGAAACCGCAAACAATTCCAAATAGCATAACATTTCCACTTTTGCTGGTTTTATATCGTCGATTGGCGATAACTACGCCGTAAAATAGGAGTACCGCACACGCAATTGTGAAGGCGTAAAGGAACTTCGTCCCTTCTAAAAGAATCGAAGAAGAATCTCTTATTTCATAAGAGATCAGAATAAAGAGGAAACCACAAATGATTCCA
>JABAOC010027208.1_pt2 | contig 21526 bp, 24 predicted proteins | sample 7062161 | NCBI WGS metagenome assembly JABAOC01 (sample SAMN14538625, study PRJNA623070) | marine sediment metagenome | biome: marine biome [ENVO:00000428]; feature: marine pelagic biome [ENVO:01000023]; material: deep marine sediment [ENVO:00002113] | place: India: Gulf of Khambhat ... | reverse complement strand
CGAGGTCTACGTCTCTTCCAACGATCCGGTTGATCCCGTGGTCAAAGCTGCGATTGAGCTGAATCAAGTTGATTAGAGAAGAGTTGGCGGTGGATTGTCATCCACCGCGAGCACGAGGTGAACAACTACAAATGGGCAGTGGGCTGGCGCTCCCACACCATTTACGAGAGGAGGATGCACATGGGTGAGTTCTTGCTATCTTTACGCTGGCTGCCGATGATTATCCTGGCAGCGCTGCTTGTGATCCCGACTGGGTGCCTACCCACTGGTGAGCGAAGCACACCTGAGCCTGTTGCGGTCAACGTCTCTCCGGAGGCCACGGCTTCCCCTGCGGGCTCCACACCTGCACCTTCAACCGCCGATCCCACGCTCACAACCGAAATCGCCACTGCTACACCTGTGGCCGATTTGCCCGTTGCGCCAGTCCCGGGAGCCCGCGCCCCGGACTTTACACTGACCGATCTGAATGGCAACGAAGTGTCGCTGAGCGGCCTGCGAGGCCAAGCGGTGCTCCTCAATTTCTGGGCCACCTGGTGACCGTACTGCCGTAAAGAGCGGTCCGCTCTGCAAGAGGCTCACAAGCAGTACCACGACCAAGGTTTCGTCATCTTGTCTGTGGACATCGGCGAAGGGCGGGAAGTTGTGCAGGCTTTCGCTCAGGAACAAGGCCTGACGTTTCCCATTCTGTTGGATGAAAACGGTGCTGTGGCCCAAAGATACCGCGTGCGAGGCGTCCCCACCAGCCTTTTCATCAATCGCGAAGGGGTGATTCAGGCTCAGTACATCGGGCCACTGGATGAATCACTTATCAGAGAGCACCTGGACCAAATCTGGTAGATGTGAACCGACAGTGAGTCGTATAGTTTCGATGGTTTGGAGAGCGCGGCAGCTGTTGCACCTTAATTCTCACCAACTGTGAAGCGGTCACGGTTGCAACGCCGACTTGACATTGCGGCGTTTTTGATGTATATTTTTATTGTTGAGTAAGTTGACCCAATTAGTCAAGAATAAGCAAAGGAGCTTCACCATGTGGGTATCGAGCAAAGGCGAATACGGCCTGCGCGCTCTCTTCGACTTGGCCCAGCATTATGGGCGGGGAGCGGTTCAGACCAAGGACATCGCCCGACGGCAGGACATCCCTGAGTCCTACCTCAGTCAGTTGCTCCTCGTCCTGCGGAAGGCTGGCTTTATTGTCAGCCAGCGGGGCCCTCAGGGTGGTCATTCCCTGGCCCGCCCTCCGGCCCAGATTGATATGGCGGAAGTCATCACCGCCCTGGAGGGCACGACGGCGCCGCTGCGATGTGTGGAAGAGGGTGTGGAAAGGGAGTGCCGGCTGTGGGATCGGTGCGTCCTGCGCGATGTATGGCGGGAAGTGAAGCAGGCTGCCGACGGCGTGTTGAGCAACACTACTCTCCATGACCTGTGTCAACGGCGTATCCGCCGTGAGGGACGGCTCATGTATTATATTTGATGAGGAAACAATGATGACCAGGATCGCAGAGGATGTCACCCAACTCGTCGGCCAGACGCCCCTGGTGCGGCTGAACCGCCTGCCAAGGAATGGCTCGGCCACGGTGTTGGGCAAGCTGGAATCGTTCAACCCGGCCGGCAGCGTCAAGGACCGCATCGCCTTGGCCATGATCGAGGATGCCGAGGCGCGAGGTCTTATCAAACCAGGAGACACCATCGTCGAACCCACCAGTGGCAACACCGGCCTGGGGCTGGCTATGGTAGCAGCGGTGAAGGGGTATCGGCTCATCCTGACCATGCCGGAGGACATGAGCCGGGAGCGCCAAGCGCTGCTGGCTCTCTACGGGGCTGAACTGGTGCTGACGCCGGCTATCGAGGGGATGAGCGGGGCAGTCTACGCCGCCGAGGAACTGGTGCGCCAGCACGGCTACTTCATGCCTCAGCAATTCATCAATCCGGCCAACCCGGAAATCCATCGCCGCACCACAGCTCGCGAGATCCTGGAGGCCACCGATGGCCGCCTGGATGCCTTCGTGGCTGGGGTGGGTACAGGAGGCACCCTGACCGGTGTGGGTGAGGTGCTCAAAGCGGAACGGCCCGGTATATGGGTAGTAGCGGTGGAGCCCACGCGCTCGGCGGTGCTTTCCGGTGGGCAGCCTGGGCTGCACGGTATCCAGGGGATTGGGGCCGGCTTTGTGCCCGGCGTCCTGAACCTGGAGGTAGTGGACGAAGTCATCGTCGTGACCGACGAGGATGCCCAGGAGATGATGCGGCGTCTGACTGCCGAGGAAGGGATCCTGGCCGGCATCTCGGCCGGAGCAGCAGCGTGGGCGGCCATACAAGTGGCTCAACGTCTTGGCCCTGGCAAGGCTGTGGTGGTCATCCTGCCAGACACTGGCGAGCGTTACCTCAGCCTGGTTCGGGCTTGCTGAGCGCATCCACCGCCTGGTTGGACGACGCAGGTGGTCAATATGGATACGGGCTTTTGGAAAAAGGTTGATGAATCCCTGCTGAAGTGCATCGGCAATACGCCCCTTCTGGGAATCGGCCAATGGGGAGAGGTGGAGATTTATGCCAAGGCCGAGTGGTTCAACCCTGGGGGCTCGGTCAAGGATCGGGCGGCGCTGTGGATGATCGAAGACGGGGAGCGGACGGGGCAATTGACCAAAGACAAGATCATCCTGGATGCCACCTCCGGCAACACGGGCATAGGCTACGCTCTGGTCGGCGCGGTCAAGGGCTATGACGTGATGCTGGTGATGCCGGAGAACGCCAGCGAGGAGAGGAAGAAGATCCTCAGGGCCTACGGGGCCCAGATNNAGCGAAGAGAGGAAGAAGATCCTCAGGGCCTACGGGGCCCCAATGAGGTTCACCGATCCGCTGGAGGGCTCAGATGGTGCTATCAGGGAGGCACACAGGCTGTATCAGGAGAACCCGGACAGGTACTTCTACCCCGATCAATACAACAACCCGGCCAATCCTCGCGCCCACTACGAAACGACCGGCCCAGAGATCATCCGGCAGACCCAGGGCAGGGTGACCCATTTCGTGGCTGGTATAGGAACGGCGGGAACGATCATGGGCGCCGGGCAGCGGTTGAAGGAATACAACGCCAACATCAAGGTCATCGCCGTGGAACCCGACAGCGGCCTCCACGGCATCGAAGGGTTGAAGCACATGGAGACGGCCATCGTGCCCGGCATTTACGATGCGGACTTCCTGGATGGGAAGATCCAGGGCAGCACTGAGGATGCCTACGAAATGGTACGCAGGCTTGCCAGAGAGAAAGGACTCCTGGTCGGGCAGTCCTCCGGGACCGCCATGGCAGCGGCTTTGGAGGTCGCCGGGGGAATAAGGAGGGGCGTGATCGTGACCATCTTTCCAGACAGTGGTAATCGGTATCTGAGCACAGCCCTCTGGAGATGAGGGAGAGAGGAGAACAAGAAATGTCAGTGTTAGTAGGCATTCCAACCCCGTTGCGGCGGCTGACTGGAAACCAGGCAAAGGTAGCCGCCACTGGCCAAGACGTGCGAGCAGTGTTTGACGATCTTGAAAGACAGTACCCGGGCCTAAGGAAGGAGCTGTATGACAGGAGCGGCCTCCTAAAGTGGTTCATCAACTTCTACCTGAACGGCCAGGATATCAGGCTCCTCGATGGCGAGAACACCCTGGTGAGCGATGGTGATGAGATCTCGATCATTCCCGCCATCGCTGGCGGCGCACAAATCGGGCGCAATTCGATCTTCCCGTGACGAAGGGCGTGAAAAGGGGGCTGCTCGTTATGGCCAAGGCACCGCTGCCGGGCCAGGTCAAGACTAGGCTTTGCCCCCCTTGCACCTTAGAGGAAGCTGTCCAGCTTTACCGGTGCTTCTTGCTGGATACGTTCGAGTTGGTCGGTGGGCTGCGAGGGGTCATGGTGACCGTGGCCTATTTCCCCTCAGAGGCAGAAGAGGCCTTCAAGTCCATGGTCCCGCCAGCTTTCGCGCTGATGCCCCAAAGGGGGGATAATCTCGGCGAGAGACTGAGCAGGGCCTTCGAACAGCTTTTCTCCCTGAGCTACGAGCAGGTGGTGGCCCTCGGCGCTGATAGCCCCACCCTGCCACCCTCCTACATCAAACAGTCTTTCGAGTTGCTGGCGAGAACCGAATTGGCTTTAGGGCCCAGCGCAGACGGCGGTTATTATCTGATTGGGATGAAAGCATTCCACCCCGAGCTTTTCCGGGGGGTGGTCATGGGCACAGGAAGGGTCCTTGCACAGACGCTGGAGCGGGCCCGCCGGGCGAACCTGAGGGTCAGCTTTCTACCACCCTGGTACGACGTTGAGACCCAGGACGACCTGGAACGCCTGCGAGCCGAATTGCTTGCCATCCCCCAGGTGGCGATGCACACCCGGAGCTTCCTATGCCGTGAGGTGTTTTGATGGAAAAAGGAAAGCTGGAAGAGATAGAGGAAAGGGTTCGTTCCTACCTGGGGATGAATCATCGTCTGGTAGGGATAAAGATATTGGCGGAGAGCATGGAAGGCAATCCTTCGATGAGTTCAGGGTACCATCCGGAGGCCCCCACGACCTTTTGCCGTGTGGTGAGGGAGGCGCTGACGGGGAAGGAGCTCGTCATCGGCATAGATGATCTCAGTTGTCCCAGCGCTGAGCTTTGCCTCGGATTCAGGGAACCCATGTTCGTTGACGTGGAGTCGAGGATAAAAAGCAAGACCAAGGCGGTGCGCATAGGTCCCCTGGAGGATGCGGATGTGATTCTCTTCGTCCTCAACCCGGAACAAGTGATGGTCATGTCCATCCTCCTGGGAGGGATCAAAGCCGAGTTTAAAGGCGAGATGGCCATCTGTGGGGAAGCGGTGGCCAAGGTGTACAACGAAGGAGAGCCCAACATCTCGTTCCTTTGCAGTGGGGCCAGAGAGCTAGGCGGCTTTGAGGCTCACGAGGTCGTCCTGGGCTTGCCATATGCCCAGTTCCTGGAGCTTCCGAATAAGATGAGCAAATTCGCGTCCTTGAACAGGAGCGTCCAAGGGAGCATGTCTCAGCTCCTACGTAGATTCTAGGGAAAAAGGAGGAAACGATGACTGAGAACAAACGATGGGCCATAGCAGTTGTTTTTGCTGCGGTACTATTGGCGGCCTTCATCCTCGGCGGCTGCGGCCCAGCGGCAACCCCCACCCCAACGCCTGCGGTGGAAGTCGGCTTTGCTAATCCCCAGCTCTTGGTGGAGACGGATTGGCTGGCTGAGCACTTGAAGGATGCCGACCTGCGGGTTGTGGATGCCCGTAAAGCGGAAGACTATCGGGCCGGACACATCGCCAGCGCCATCATTATCCCCCGCCCCGACACCTTTGATCCGGAGGCACCGAAGGGGATCATTGGCCAGCCGGAGCAGATTGCTACTCTCTTTGGCGACAAGGGGATTGACGAGAAGGTCCACGTGGTGGTCTATGACGAGGGGAAGAATACGGCTGCTTCGCGGGTCTTCTGGACACTGGAATACTACGGCCACCCCAGGGTCTCTGTGCTGAACGGCGGCTTCACGAAGTGGCAGGCTGAGGGACGCGAGTTAACCACCGAGGAGCCGGTGGTCACCTCTGTCACGTTCACCGCCAAAGCCGACGAGAGCAAGCTGTCCACCAAAGAGCAGATCATGGAGGACATCGGTAAGGAGGGCGTGGTTATGCTGGATGCCCGCTCTCCGGAGGAGTACCGAGGTGAGGACGTCCGGGCCAAGAGGGGCGGCCACATCCCCGGAGCAGTCAACATTGACTGGGTGGAGAACTTTACCGCCGGGGAGGTGCCCGTCTTCAAGTCGGCGGCAGAGTTGACGCAGCTTTACGAAGCAGCGGGGGTGACACAGGATAAGTTGGTCCACGCTTACTGACAGACAGGCCAGAGGTCGTCGGTGACGTACCTGGTGCTTCGTCTGTTGGGCTACGAGAAGGTCGGCAACTATGATGGTTCATGGCAGGAGTGGGGCAATGACCCGGAGGTCCTCATTGAGAAGTAGGGTGCTGGAATGCTCATCAAGGATTTGAGTTCGGTTGCTCCTACTCAAGGACGCGAGTTTGGTCATGAAGTAGAGTGCTGAAATGTTCATTAAAGGTTTGAACCGTACAACCTGGCTGCTGGGAACGCTCGGGAGTTTGATCGCTTTTCTCTACTTCGTTACGAGCATGGTGGTGGTGATTAACGCCTTCGTTTGGTTGCCCACCTTTCCCAAATTCTGGTACACTATACAACGAATCATATACTGGCCTTGGCAGCCTTACTTCGATCTCGCCTACGCGCTACTCGGGCGGTCGAGTGTCTCTTACGGGGCCTACGCCGTCGCAACCAGAGCCCCATTCCTCGTCGTCCCCCTGGCGATCATGTGGCTCACCGTGCGCCGCTTGGTTGGAGGACTGGCCAGGGCTACGCGCCAACAACGAAGGAATGCTGAACGAGAAGCGAGCTGTCACGGCGGGCCGTGGATCAGTACTCAGGGCCTGCGAGAGATCGCCATCGTGGGCAGCCCCAACGTGGGCAAGAGCGTGATTTTCAACCGGCTCACAGGGGCCTACGTCACCGTCTCCAATTACCCCGGCACTACCGTGGAGGTCTCGCGAGGCAAGGGGAGCATCGGTGGGGAGGAGTTCGCCATCGTGGACACGCCGGGCATGTACTCTCTTTTGCCCATCACCGAGGAGGAGCGGGTAGCCCGTTCCATTCTGTTGGAGGAGGAGCCGGTAGCGGTGATCCACGTGGTGGACGCCAAGAACCTGCAGCGGATGTTGCCTTTGACCCTGCAACTGATCGAAGCGGGGCTGCCCGTCGTCTTGGACGTGAACATCATGGACGAGGCCGAACGGCTGGGCATCCAAGTTGATATCGCTCGCCTGGAGGAGGAGCTAGGGGTGCCGGTAGTGGGCACCGTCGGCACCACAAAGCGGGGCGTAGATCTTTTGCGAAGGCTTCTGGACGAATACGTCAATGGTGGCAGCTCAGGGGACAGGGCACGACCATCCAGGTACAACGAGGCCATCGAGGCGGTTTTGGAGCAGTTGGACGAGCTCCTGCGGGGTGAGTACCTGCTCTCCAGGCGGGCCATAGGCCTGCTTCTGCTACAGGGCGACCCGGAGGTGGAGACTCTGATCCGGGAGAAGGAAGAAGGAGATGCCTTTGAGCGTCTCCAGGAGATCGTGGCGGACGCCCGTGCCCACCGTAGCCGCCCTCTGAGTTACATCTTTACCATGCAGCGGCGGAAGCTGGTCAAGGGCATCCTGGCCCAGGCGGTGACCTACCCCTTGCAGGTCAGGATCAGCTTGGGGGAGCGCCTCAGCCGGGCGATGATGAATCCCCTTACCGGCATCCCCATCCTGCTCCTAGTGCTCTATTTCGGGCTTTATCAGTTTGTAGGGGTCTTTGGGGCGCAGACAGTGGTGGACTTTTTGGAGGGCGTGGTCTTCGAGGGCTGGATCAACCCCTGGGTGGACCGAGCAGTGGCGGCTATCATTCCCTGGCCGGTGCTGCGGGAGCTTTTCGCCGGTCAGTACGGAATCATCACCTTGGGTGTGCGCTACGCCATCGCCCTTATCCTTCCCATCGTGGGCACCTTCTTCATCGCCTTTTCCATTATTGAGGACACGGGGTATCTACCCCGCCTGGCCATGCTCATTGATCGCGTCTTCAAAAAGATCGGGCTGAACGGACGGGCGGTGATCCCCATGGTGCTGGGCTTCGGTTGCGATACCATGGCCACCATGGTCACAAGAACCCTGGAGACCCGGCGGGAACGGCTCATCGCCACCTTGCTCCTAGCTCTGGCCATCCCCTGCTCGGCCCAGTTGGGGGTCATCCTGGCCATCCTCTCCGGCTGGCCTCGGGCCCTGGCAGTCTGGACTGGGGTGGTAATGGGTATCTTCCTGCTGGTGGGGTATCTAGCCGCCCGGCTGATGCCTGGAGAGCGGCCCAGCTTCTACATGGAGTTGCCCCCGTTGCGGCTTCCCATGCTTTCCAACATCCTGGCCAAGACCTATGCCCGCTTGGAGTGGTATTTCCTGGAGGTCTTTCCCCTGTTCATCTGGGCCAGCGTCCTGATTTGGCTCGGTCGGGTGACGGGATTGTTCGACCTCGTCATTGCTGCCCTGGAGCCTGTGGTTCGCCTCATCGGCCTGCCCGATGAGGCGGCGGTGACCTTCCTCTTCGGCTTCTTCCGGCGAGACTACGGGGCGGCAGGGCTGTACGACCTACAGCAGAGCGGCGGGCTGTCCGGCGTGCAGTTGGCGGTGGCAGCGGTCACTCTGACCCTCTTCGTGCCTTGCATCGCCCAGTTCTCCATAATGCTCAAGGAAAGGGGGACCAAAGCTACGCTAGCTATAGTGGCCTTTATCTTCCCCTTTGCCTTCCTGGTAGGCGCTTTGCTCAACTTGGCCCTCACCGCCTTGGGGGTGGTGCTGTGAAGTGCGCTTTTTGTGGTTACGAGTTTGAGGAGGAAGAAGGGATCGCAGGCTGCCAGGGGTGTACTCTGGCCGGGAGTTGCAACATGGTTCGCTGTCCCAACTGCGGTTACGACAATCCGGGTGAGTCTCACCTGGCAACATTGCTCAAGAAATGGAGAGAGAAGAGAGATGGAGATAAGCGATAGCGCCCAGGAGATCCTGGAGGCTCTCTGGATTAGGATCGAGGAGCAAGGGGAAGAGGCTGTGCCTCTGACTGACCTGGGGGTAGCCGAGGGTGGCACGCCCTTGGCAGAGCTAAAGGCCCTGGAGTTGGTTGCTCTCGCCGATGGATATCTGATGCTGACTGACCGTGGACGACCCATGGCCGCCGACACCGTACGACGGCATCGGTTGGCTGAACGGCTGCTGGTTGACGTCCTGGCCACCGAGGAGCACCTGCTGGAAGAACACGCCTGTAGATTCGAGCACCTGCTCTTCGAGGGCATTGATGAGAGCATCTGCACCTTGCTGGGCCATCCCAAAACCTGCCCCCACGACAATGCGATCCCTCCGGGGCGCTGCTGTCGAGAGACCAGGGAGCGAGTGACCAGGTTGGTCGCCTCGCTGTCCGAACTGCGCCCCGGTCAGGCTGGCAAGATCGCTTACATCCAGGCCCATGACTCCCAGAAGTTGCAGAAGCTGATGGCCATGGGCGTCCTGCCCGGCGCTTCGATCGAACTCATTCGCCGCTTCCCGTCGTATGTCTTCCAGGTGGATTACAGCCAATTCGCAGTGGAGGAGGAGATCGCTGGCGACATTTACGTACGCCTGAGGGAGTGAATCAGAGCAACCGAGATTCAACGGTTGGTCAACGAAATGGGGAGGAAGGTATGTCCTTTAGCGATGCTGCCGTACTTTATGTCCCTCATTACGTCCAGATGGAGCGGCGGGGGCTCTATCTCCTGATTGACCCCGAGACTCCCAACTGGATCACCACTGATTGGAGGGGGGCTTGGATCCTGCGAAGAGTGAGAGCTGGCCGGACGCCCAAGGAGTTGGTCACTGAGTACGCAGCCGATCACGGAATAGGGGCGACCAGGGCCTGGCTCCACGTGGATTGCTTTCTGAAGGATGCCCGGCGGCATCGGTTTACTGACTACAAGCCTTTCCCTAGTTCTACCTACACTGGGCGGCGAGATTACCTCTCGTTGGATGCCCTAAATGAGCTGTGGATCCATACCAACAATTCCTGCAACCTCACCTGTTCCCATTGCCTGGTTGACTCATCGCCCCGGGGCGATGCCGGCCTTCCCGGCGATCAGATCAAGGAGGTCATAGACCAAGCCGACGAAATAGGTGTGGGCCGCTTTTACTTCACCGGCGGTGAGCCGATGATTCGCAGGGACTTTTTCGAACTCGCCAAGCACGTCACCGAGGAGAAGGGGAAAGAGCTCATTGTCCTGACTAATGGTACGCTGCTCTGCGGGGAACGCCTCGCGCGCCTTGAGGGCCTCGATCCAGAGAAACTGAAACTCCAGGTTAGCCTGGATGGCTCCAGCCCTCAGGTCAATGACCCGATACGGGGAGAGGGGAGCTTCAGGCGGATCGTGCAAGGGATCGAGAACGCCGTTTCCATTGGTTTCGTGCCCACGGTGACTACCGCGGTTTCCACTCAAAACCTGGACAATCTGGAAGGCATCGCCCAACTCCTGTCCCAACTGGGTGTGGGGAATCACCATTTGCTGTGGATGCACCGCCGAGGACGGGCACTGGAAAGCGGCAACGGGTTTTTCCCCTCTAATGGGAACCTGATCGCCACTGTCATCAGAGCCAAGAAGCGGGCAGATGAGTTAGGGATGACAATTGACAACTTTGAGGCGCTGAAGGCTCGCCTCGATAGTTGGCATGGCACAAAGTTTGACCTGGGCAACGCCGGTCTCGACAGCTTGTGCGTCTATTCCGACGGGGGAGTGTACCCTGCGGCGGCTCTGGCCGGTTGCCTCGAGCTCTGTTGCGGCAATGTACTGGAAGAGCCGCTGGAAAGGATATGGCAGGAGAGTCAGGTCTGCCGAGAGCTATGGAGCGCCACAGTGCAGAGAAAGGCCCTCTGCCAAGAGTGTCATTTGAGATTCCTATGCGGTGGGGGCGATCTCGATCATTCCTACCTCTATTCACAGCAGGTCTCTGGGAACGGAGGAGATTTCCTCGGCCCCAACCCCTATTGTGGGTTGTATCAGACCATGCTTGAGGGTGTTCTTTTCGAGCTGGCTGAGGAAGGGAGGCGAGCCTTCAACAGGAAATCGGGCTTCGACGCCCCCGTGGTCTACCGGGCAATGGGAGAGGGGGCAACATGCTGCGCCGAGGTCTCCCCGGTCCAAACCGTCCACTCGACCTGCGTCTTGTCCTTCCACCTGAACAAGCGCCGGTTCGTGCAAGAGTTCTACGCCCAGGCGGCGGAGGAGCCGAGGGAGAACCTGTGTTGCCCTACGGGTTATTCTCCGGAGGACACAAGCCACATCCCGCAAGAGGTCTTGGATCGGGCCTACGGGTGCGGCAGTCCCATCGGCCTGGCCCAGGGACGTGCAGGAGAGGTAGTGCTGGATCTGGGGTCGGGGGCGGGAATTGACTGCTTCATCGCCGCTAAAAAGACAAGCCCCTCCGGGATGGTCATCGGGTTGGATATGACGGATCGGATGCTGAAGATAGCCAGCGCAAGCAAGGCCCTGGTGGCCGAGAACCTGGGCTACGATACGATCAGCTTCCTGAAAGGGTTTATGGAAACCATCCCCCTTCGGGATAAATCCGTGAACCTCATCACTTCCAACTGTGTCATCAACCTCTCGTCCCAAAAGAAACAGGTCTTCCGGGAGATGTGGCGGGTACTGAAGGATCAAGGGCGCATCGTGGTCTCGGACATCGTCTCCCAAGAGGAGATCTCCGAGCACATAAGGGCGAGCGAGAAGCTCTGGGGCGAGTGTATAGGTGGGGCCCTCACCGAAGAGGAGTTCTTCTCCTTCCTGGAGCAGGCAGGCTTCTGCGGCCTCCAGACTTTGAAGAGAAGCTTCTGGAGGGAGGTGGAGGGTCATCGCTTCCTTTCTGTGATCGTAAGGGGCTATAAATTTGAGAAACGACCAGGGTGCATCTACGCCGGACAGAAGGCCGTATATCACGGCCCCTTCAAGGCGGTGATGGACGAGGAGGGACATCTCTTCCCCCGCAACGAGGCGGTGGAGGTTTGCACCGACACGGCGGAAAAACTCAGCAACCCACCGTATGGAGGGCTCTTCACCGTCACCGAACCCGCTCAAGAGAAGTCAGAGGAGTACAGCTACTGCGGGGATGAGTGTTGTTCGGTGGAAAGTTGAAACCCATCTGTGGAAAGGAGAGTAACCATGCAGCTACCCTGCCATAGGTTGCCATTTGACAGCGTTTTGCGAGAGTACCCAACTGGAACGGCGAATCCAGCCTTGACGGACGCTCAAACCTGTGAGAGAGTGAACGCTTATACCGACAGTTAGCGAGGATACGATGGCCGAGAGATGGCGGCTGCTGGACACCGGGCCTCGCCCGGCGGCCGAGAACATGACCCTGGATGAGGCCATCCTGGAGGCCCGCAGCCGAAACCTGATACCCAACACCCTGCGCTTCCTACAGTTCCAGCCACGCTGCACTCTGGTAGGCTACCATCAGGCCGTGGAGCAGGAGGTGCGATTGGACTTTTGCCGCGCTCACGGCATCGAGGTCAACCGTCGCATCACCGGGGGTGGAGCCCTCTTCTGGGATGAATCCCAGTTGGGCTGGGAGATTTACGCCCCGGTGGATCACCCACGCCTGCCCCGACGACTGAAGGACCTTTACGTCTGGCTGTGTCAGGGTGTTGTGCGGGGCTTGGAGCGGCTGGGCGTCAGGGCCGCCTTCCGTCCCAAGAACGACATTGAGGTGGACGGCCGCAAGATCTCCGGCACCGGCGGCACGGAGATGGACGGTGCCTTTCTCTTCCAGGGCACTCTGCTGGTCGACTTTGACGTGGACACCATGTTGCGGGCCCTGCGCATCCCCACCGAGAAGCTGAAAGACAAAGAGGTAGCCTCAGTCAAGGAGCGGGTCACCTGCCTGGCCTGGGAGCTAGGCCACGCACCGCCCCTGTCCCGTATCAAGGCGGCCCTGGTTGCGGGATTCACCGAGACCTTGGGCGTCGAGTTCGTCCCTGGGCCGCTAACGGAGGCCGAGGAGCACCTGCTGGCAGAGAAGCTCCCTCGCTTCCGTTCCGAGGCCTGGGTCTATGGCCTGCGCCGGCCCCTGGCCGACCGCCAGGAGTTGCGTACTCTGTACAAAGTCCCCGGCGGGCTGATCCGCACCTCCCTGGCCGTGGACATGCCGGCCCGACGGATCAGGATGGCCCTTATCACCGGCGACTTTTTCGCCTACCCCCGGCGGGCGATCTTTGACCTGGAGGCCCGATTGAAAGGCGCCCCAGCCGAACCGGAGGCGGTGCGCCACATCGTGGAGGACTTTTTCACCACCAGAGACGTGCGAATACCCGGCGTCACCCCCGACGATGTTGTGCACGCCCTCCACGAGGCCCTGGCCCGGCTGGACTTTGGCCAGTTGGGGGTAGACCTGGCCGAGGCCAACCACCTCTTCACCGTGGTCAAGCCCCTGGCGGAGATGCCACGCCCGTCGCACCTGCTGCTGCCCTATTGCGCGAAACCGCTGACGTGTGAGTATCGCTACCGGGAAGGCTGCGTCCGCTGTGGGCTGTGCGAGGTGGGCGAGGTCTACACCTTGGCCGAAGCATACAGCCTGATTCCCATCACCATCCAGAACTACGAAATGCTGGAGGAGGTGCTGACCGACTGTCGTCGGCAGGGCGCGCCGGCTTTCGTCGGTTCCTGCTGCGAGGCCTTTTACGCCAAGCACAGGGCCGACTTCGAGCACCTTGGCCTGCCGGGTGTGTTGGTTGACCTGGACAGCTCCACTTGCTACGACCTGGGGCAGGAGCAGCAAGCCTACCGTGGCCAGTATGAGAATCAGACAGAGTTGAGGTTGGGATTGATGAGGCGAGTGGTGACTCACATGGTAGAGGAAGGAACGTGACCCTACGACGCTACGACGTGGTCATTGTTGGAGCCGGGCCAGCCGGCAGTTCAGCGGCCCTGGCTGCCGCCCAGGCCGGAGCACGGGTGCTGGTCGTTGAGAGGCGGCGAGAGATCGGCCTGCCCGTGCAATGCGCCGAGTACGTGCCCCGCCAGCTCCGGTGGCACGTGCCTTGGTCGTCAGATTGGGTAGCCCAGGAAATCGCCGTCATGCGCACCCACCTGCCCGATGGGGAGGTGGTGGAGACGCCAGCCGCCGGCTACGTCATTCACCGCGCTCTGTTTGACCAGGGTTTGGCCGCTGCCGCCCGCCAGGCCGGGGCCGAGGTCATGCTGGAAGCCCAGGCTCTGGAGCCCACGGCCGAGGGCCTGGTCATCAGGCAAGGCCGGAAAACCTTCGAGAGCTGGGCCACGGTGATCGTGGGAGCCGACGGTCCTCAGTCCACCGTGGCTGGTTGGGTGGGACAGGGCAAGCAGAAGATGCTGGTTGCCGCCCAGTGCCGGGTGCACCTGGAAAAGCCCGTGGAAGCCACCCAGGTCTACTTCGACCCCTTCTGCGTTGGCGGCTACGGGTGGCTTTTCCCTAAAGGCGGGGTGGCTAACGTGGGCGTGGGGGTGAGCGGCGACGGCGGGCCGAGTCCCAAAGAGGCTCTGGCGCACCTTCTGGATAAGCTGGAGATTTGGCCTGCGGCCATCATCGGCCACAGCGGGGGATTGATTCCCTGCGACGGCCCCCCAGAGCATACCTGCCAGGGAAACATCATCCTGGTGGGCGACGCCGCCGGACAGACCCATCCCACCACCGGGGCGGGGGTGGCCCACGCCTGTCTGTGCGGACAGATGGCTGGCCGGGCGGCAGCCAAAGCGGCCCTGTCCGGTGCCCCGGATGGTTTAGGCGAGTACGAGTGGGAGTGGAGAGATTACCTGGGTGGCGTCCTGGCCCATGCTGTGGCTAAGCGGCGCTTTCTCGAAGAAGGTTGGAGCCGAGACTCCACCGCTCTGAGTGCGCTTCTGCGCCAGACCTGGGTGGCTTTTCCTGCCTATGGAATTAAGGCATCAAACCAGAATGGGAGGTAAACCGTGGAAAGTCCTGAATACGTGCAGACCAGCCTGGCAGCGGCTATCACCCTCGGCTTTATGGGAGGGCGCTTCCGCCGCGACGCCCGGCTGACCGGGCTCAACCTGTTGCTCACCTATCGGGATGGCTGTATCGGGCGGTGCAGCTATTGCGGCCTGTCCCGGAACCGGGAGTTGGCCACAGAAGACAAACGCACCTTCATCCGCGTCCAGTGGCCAATCTACCCGCTGGACGAGATCATCGCCCGCACCCAGGCCGTGGAGGGGCAGCTCAAGCGGGTCTGCGTGTCCATGATCACCCACCGGCGGGCCTTCGCCGACCTGAACACGGTCGTCTCCCGCCTGCATCGGGAAACCGACCTGCCCATCAGCGCCCTCATCGCTCCTACGTTGCTCACCGAACTCGGGGCTATGCTGGCCGAGACCCGGGCCGCCGGAGCCGACATGGCCGGCATCGCCATTGACGCCGCCACCCCGGCCCTCTTCGACCGCCACCGGCGGACGGACGTGGGTGGTCCCCATCGCTGGGAGCACTACTGGCGGACAGTGGAAGCGGCGGTGGAGGTCTTTGGGTCGTACAGAGTAGGCGTGCATCTCATCGTCGGGCTGGGGGAGACGGAACGAGAGATGATCGAGACCGTACAGCGGGCCCATGACCTGGGAGCCCACACCCACCTCTTCAGCTTCTTCCCTGAGGGGGGCACGCCTGTGGACAATTGGCCCCAGCCCAGCTACGGCCAGTATCGCCGGGTGCAACTGGCCCGCTCTATTATCAACCAGGAGTACGGCCGGTCGGGAGCCATGACCTTCAATGCAGCGGGCCAGGTGGTGGACTTTGGGCTGGACATCGAGGACATTGTGGCCGAGGGGTTGGCCTTTATGACCTCTGGCTGCCCCGGTGAGGATGGCCAGGTAGCCTGCAACCGTCCTTTTGGCAACGAGCGACCCTCACAACCCATCCGCAACTATCCCTTCCCGCCGGAACAGGAGGACATCGCCCTCATCCGGTTGCAACTGCGAGAAGGACTTTGTCCTGAGCTTGCCGAAGGGCTGATGGAGGGATGATGGACATCGAAGCACTGCATGGCCGTCCTCTGGACGAGCTGTTGGTCGAAGCCTGGGCCGTTCGGGAGACTCACTTTCCGCCCGTCCTGAAGTTGGCCGCTCCCGGGGCCAAGCGTTACGAGATGGGGGGCTTCTGCAACAACCCGGACCGTTTCACCGCCATCAGCCTCACCGGCCAGGCCTGCGCGCTGCGGTGCGAGCACTGCCAGGGGCAACTGCTGGAGAGCATGTATCCGGCCCCCACGCCTCAGGCTCTGCGAGACCTGGCCGATGAACTGGTGGCCAGAGGATGTCAGGGGGTGCTCCTCAGCGGCGGCGCTGACCACGAAGGCCACGTGCCCCTAGATGGTCACCTGGAGGCCATAGCCTATCTCAAGAGCCGGGGCCTCAAGGTCATCGTCCACACCGGCCTTGTGGACAACGCCACGGCCCGGGGTCTGAAAACGGCCGGTGTGGACCAGGTCCTGGCGGACGTTATCGGCGACGAAGAGACCATCCGCCAAGTCTATCACCTGGACAAGAAACCCCAGGACTATGCGGCCACTCTGGCTGTGCTGAAGGAGGTCGGCCTGGCCATTGCTCCTCACATCGTGGTCGGCCTGCATTTTGGCCAGATTCGGGGGGAGTTGGCAGCGCTGGAGATGATCACCACTGCCGAGCCTGAGGCGATCATCCTGGTGGTGTTGAACCCCCTGCCGGGCACGCCCATGGCCCGTTTCCCAGCGCCCTCGGCCGAGGCCGTGGGCCGGCTGGCGGCTGTGGCCCGCATCCTGAACCCCGAGCGGCCGATCAGCCTGGGCTGCGCTCGCCCTCCCGGTCCGGCCAAAGGCAGGATGGAGCACCTGGCCATTGCTGCCGGTATCAACGCCCTGGCCTATCCCAGCGAAATGTCTATTGCCTATGCCCGTTCCCTGGCGCTGAGAATAGAGTGGGCGGAAATGTGTTGCAGCTTGTCCTGAGTGGACCAACAGGCCATTTGGCCAGACTCAACCAGCTATACGGAGATGAGTGTTGTTCGAAAGTTAAACCCCATCTGGGCAAAGGAGACAACCTGATGAACAAAAGGAAAGCACAGACAATCCTCGCTTTGGGTGTGGCCGCTGTGCTGACGTTGCTGTATCTCTTCTACTCAGCGTTTCGCACCGAGGTTCAGCAAGCCTTCGTTCTCTTGTCGAGGGCAGATATCGAACAATTGAAGGAGTACCTGCTGAATTTCGGGGCCTGGGCCCCCATTGTGTCGGGTTCCCTCATGGTCCTCCAATCGCTCTTCGTGCCTCTACCGGCTATGGTGATTACCCTGGCCAATGGGTTGCTCTTTGGGACGATAGGCGGTGCCCTGCTGTCTTGGAGCAGCGCCATGATTGGCGCGATCGTATGTTATTACATCTCCCGTCTTCTCGGCCGGCCGGTGGTGGAGAAGCTAGTCGGGGGGAAAAGCCTGGACATGACTGACCGCTTCTTCCGGCGCTACGGCAAGCACGCCATTTTGATCGCCCGGTTGGTCCCGGTCATCTCTTTCGATGTGGTGAGCTACGCCGCCGGGTTGACGACGATTGGACCCTGGGAGTTTCTCCTGGCCACCGGGATTGGACAGTTGCCGGCCACGCTAGTGTACTCTTTCCTGGGGCAGAACATGACCCAGGCCGCCAGGTTGGGGCTCTGGGTCGTCCTCGGGGTGTTAGTGTTGGTGACGCTCGGCTTCGCCCTCAAGGCTCGTTTCGAGGAGGGCCTATTATCCGAAGGCCGATAAAATACAGTAATGGGGTGATCTCCATGATGAAAGCTGTCAATGTATCCAAAGAAAGAAAAACGTGGATAATCAGGATAGCAAGGGTCGGCGTCAGCCTGGCGCTGATGGGGGTGATATTTTATCGGATGGACCTCTCGCAGTTTGTTGGCCTGATGCGAGGGGCAGATGTGCGTTTTCTGGCTATGGCCACAGGTCTGGTCATCGTGGGTCTGGTGATCGGGGCCTACCGGTGGCAGCGATTGCTGATCGCCTTGGGAATCCCGGTGCCCCTGCGCACCCTGGTTTCCTCCTACTTCGTGGGTCTTTTCTTTAACAACTTCCTGCCCACCAGCATGGGGGGCGACGTGGTCAGGATCTACGACGTGGCCCAATACAGCCGCCGGCCTTCCGCCTCCGCCGCCTCGGTGATCGCCGAGCGAGCCCTAAGTTCCCTCGCCCAGGGGTTAATCGCTCTTCTCGGGTTGGCCCTGGGCTACGATGTGGCCAAGCGCTTTTCGGGAGAGATCATAGCCCTGTTCGCTGTCCTCTGTCTTATCCTGCTGGCGCTCATTTTTGGCGACCGTTGGGCACGCAAGCTTCGCCTCCCCGATTTCCGCTCCCTGAAGAGCAAGATCATGGGGGTGTTGGACTCCATATCCTTCTGTCTACGGAGCAAATCCCTGGCTCTGTGGGTGGTTTTCATCTCTCTGTTTTTCCATGCAGTGATCGTGCTCATCAACTATGCCATCCTCGAAGCGCTGGGGGCCAATGTCTCCCTGGTCTACTGCTTCCTGGTGATTCCCCTCATTCTGTTCATCACCCTTCTGCCTGTATCCATCAACGGTCTGGGCATCCGCGAGTGGGCCTACATCTACTTCTTCGGCCGGCTGGGGCTTTCGATGACAGGAGCCGTAGCTGCTTCCTTGATGTTCTTCTTCCTGCTCATCCTGGTGAGTCTGATCGGAGGGGTGATCTTTGCTTTGAGGGGTTAAGCATGGTCTCCATCATCGTCCCTGTCCTTAACGAGGCGAAGGTCATTGAGTCCCTCTTGGAGCATCTGCTGGCGCTTAAGGGGGAGCACGAAATCGTAGTCGTGGATGGGGGAAGCAGCGATGAAACCGTGGCCACAGCCTCTCGCTACCTCAAGGTGATCTCCTCGGAGAGGGGGAGAGCCAAACAGATGAACGCCGGCGCCAGGGAGGCGAGGGGGGAGGTGCTGCTCTTTCTGCACGCCGACTGCCGCCTGCATCCCGGGGCAATCCGGGGCATCGAAGCGGCCTTGTCCGATCTCGCCTGTGTGGGGGGCTGCTTCAGCCTGTCTCTCGACGAGGAGGGTTTGATCTTCAGGGTCATCTCCTTGCTCTCCAGTCTGCGGATGAGGCTCACTGGCCGGATGACCGGGGACGAAGGCATCTTCGTGCGCCGGGAGATCTTCGAGCGGATGGGGGGCTATCGGGAGATTGCCCTGATGGAGGATTGGGAATTCGGTCACCGTATAAAATCGTATGGGAAAGTCAAACAGCTTCCCTTGAAGATCACCTCCTCCGCCAGGCGCTGGAAGAAGTGGGGCATCTGGCGAACCTTCTGGCTGATGCGGAAGCTGAGGCTCTTGTACTTCCTGAGGGTCCCCCCTGAGGAGTTGAGGAAATTGTACGATGACGTTCGATAGGGCCACAGAGGATACGATGTTTCCCAGGAGCCGTGATGGGGCAGGCCACTAGCAAGGGCTGGACAACCCAGTTAGGGGAGGGTGAGAATGAATGGACAACATTCCAGCAAAGAGATACTATCCGTCCTGCGGAGTGTGGAGTGTGGAGGTGGCGGCGGTGGCCACCTCGGCTGGAGACAGGATAAGGAACCGGGTAATGCACTACGCCGCCGATGAGGACTTTATCTATCTGGCCACGATGAAGGGTGACCCCAAGACGGTCCAGATCACCAACTGTCCCTCGATAGCCCTGCTCGTCCATAGGAGCGTGGGGGACATCAACGATTCGCAAGAGGTGGAGATAATCGGCAAGGCCCTTATCACCAGAGCTGAGCGGGAGAGGCAGAGGGCTCTGGAGGCCACCGCCCAGCGGTCGTCGGTGGTCAAGTATCTGGTCGAGACGGGGAACGCTGGGGTGCTGGATTGCATCAAGGTGGCGCCGCAGACAGTCAAGTTCCGCATCCTTCGAGAGATCGTCCAGGGGCTGCCTCCTACGGCCATCGAGTTCCCGGAAAACAGGGGGGTGATCAGCGATTGGGAACTGCTCAAGATGAAGGCCAGGAGCTGGACGGTGGGGCTCCGGATGTCCTTCCTCACAGCCACCATTGTTCCCATCTTCCTGGGGACGGCCATAGCCTGGGCTCAGAAGGGGGTCTTGGATTGGGGCTATTTCCTTCTGGCCTTGATCGCTGGCCTGGCTTTGCACGCAGGCACCAACCTGATCAACGATTACTTCGACCACCTCAGTGGCAACGACGAGGCGAACCGAGAATTTGTCCGGCCTTTTAGCGGAGGGAGCCGGGTGATTCAACTGGGCCTGCTCACCCCCTTGGAGGTGCTCATGGGAAGCCTTCTCTTCTTCACTTTGGGCAGCCTCATCGGCCTCTACCTGGTTTGGACGAGGGGGCTTTTCATCCTGGCCCTGGGAGCTGTGGCCCTCTTGTCCGGAATGTTCTATACCGGGCGTCCCTTTAACTGGGCCAGCCAGGGGATCGGGGAAGCCGTGGTGGGCTTGAACTTTGGGATTCTGATGGTCCTGGGCGCCTACTACTTGCAGGCTCAAGCCCTCAGTTGGGCACCGGTAATCGCGGGCATCCCCGTCTCCCTCCTCATTGCGGCCGTGCTCTACGTGAACGAGTTCCCCGACTACGCTGCCGATAAGGCGGTGGGCAAGAGGACCTTAGTGGTCAGGCTGGGCCGGCGAAAAGCTGTGGTCGGGTACATGGCTCTCCTGGGGGCAACGTACCTCGCCATCCTGGCTGGCGTGCTCGCTGGTGTCCTTCCCCTGGCTGCTCTGCTGGGGCTTATCACCCTTCCGGCCTCCCTGAGGGCGATACAATACGCCGGTAAACACTAGCCACCTCCTTCGACCTGGTGCCGGCAAACGCTTTGACCATCGTCACCCACTTGGCGACGGGACTGTTGCTGACGCCGGCCTACGCGTGGGAGGGCCTTGGGTTGCGGAGGATTGGGTATATAGCTGCCCTGGGAGCGGGATTCGCTGGCTTCGTTATTTACATGTATCGGTATGTGGAGCGGCAGAAGGACATCTTCCTCGGCCTGAAGCGAGCCATACGCTGAAAGGAGCAACAGACTATGACCGAAACAATGAAAATGGACCAGGAACTCAACCTTAAAGGCGAAGTGTGTCCTTATACCTTTGTCAAGACCAAGCTGGCCCTGGAGATGATGGAACCGGGCCAGGTGTTGCAGGTAATCGTAGACCACCTGCCAGCGGTAGAGAACGTGCCCCGCAGCGTGACGAACGAGGGTCACGAGGTTCTCAACGTGGGCCAGATAAACGATACCGATTGGGAAATCGTTGTTCGGAAAGCCGGATAGGGGAGAGTGATGGCCCTTCACCTCACCGACGAGCAGGCTGAGGAAATGATTCAGCACGCTTTGGCCGAGCATCCTAACGAGGCTTGTGGCCTGCTGGCTGGCAAGGATGGATGGGTGGAGAAGGTTTACCAGATGACCAACGCCGAGCACAGCCCAGTGACCTATCGTTTGGAACCAGAGAAACAGGTCCGCATTTTTATGGAGATTGAAGAAAAGGGCTGGGAGCTTGTGGCCATCTATCACTCCCACAGCCACTCGCCCGCCTACCCTTCGGCCACCGATCTTGAACTGGCTTTCTATCCCGACTCTCTCTATCTCATCATCTCTCTGGCCGATAGAGACCGGCCAATCCTCCGCGCCTTTCACATTGTCGAGGGGCTGATTGAAGAGGAGAGAGTGGAAATCACGCTTTCTGAGGAGGCCTGAATGTTCGGTTTCACGGAAGAACAAATACGGCGCTACAGCCGTCAGATCATCCTGCCCGATGTGGGCGGTAAGGGGCAGAAGAAACTCCTGGGGTCTCGCGTCCTCCTCATCGGAGCAGGTGGGCTGGGCTCGCCTGCCGGCCTGTACCTGGCCGCGGCCGGGGTGGGCACCCTGGGCTTCGTTGACTTTGACGTG
>JABAOC010011754.1_pt1 | contig 21550 bp, 18 predicted proteins | sample 7062161 | NCBI WGS metagenome assembly JABAOC01 (sample SAMN14538625, study PRJNA623070) | marine sediment metagenome | biome: marine biome [ENVO:00000428]; feature: marine pelagic biome [ENVO:01000023]; material: deep marine sediment [ENVO:00002113] | place: India: Gulf of Khambhat ... | reverse complement strand
GGCAAGCCGAAAAGGTCAACAGGTATGACAGCCCTAGTCTTCTTTGTCACGGCTCTTTCAACCTTCTCTGGGTCAATATTATAGTTCTCGAAGTCTATGTCCACGAAGACAGGTTTGGCACCGGCCAACACCACGGTTTCAACCGTCGCTACAAAGGTGAAGCTGGGCACAATTACTTCAGCGCCGTAGCCAACGTTCGAGGCCAAAAGAGACAGATGGAGGGCAGCCGTTCCACTGTTTACAGCAAAAGCGTGCTTGGCTTGCACAAATTTCGCAAAGGCTTTTTGAAACAGCCCCACCATCGAAGCACTTTCGGTACGGCTTGTCAGAATGCCGCTTCTCAAGACTTCAGCCACAGCTTCTACCTCCTCTTCGTCTAGCAGCGGCTTGTTGATAGGGATCATCTTCACAATCCAAGCCTCAAAGTCAATTATCAAAGACGCACAGTGTTAAAAGGAATATGCTAATTAAACCTTCACAAAACACAAGAGCCTAGAAGACACTATTTGAAAAAGGTATCCAGCCCAACCCGTTCTCCCTTCCCAGCAGCAAACTTCCCCACCGAAATCTCCTTTCCCACTAGCAGCTCCACACCATCTCTCGCTGCAAATGTTTTGACCCCCGTCTCCCTCTCCACCTTTTTAGCCTCTCTGGCAGGATCTCGAAGGATCATTTTCATCCCAAAATGAGTTAGCACCACAAACTCCGGCTTGACAGCTTTCACAATCTTTACTGCATCTTCAGTAGTCATATGCCCCCGCCAAGGTTCTCCAGCGGGCCGCAAAACACACAGAATCAACACCCGGACACCCTTATAGTAACTCTCAATTCCCTCAAAAAACTCAGTGTCACTTGTATACCCGATGCCGCCAACCTCTGTCTCAAACCGAAAACCCACTGCATCAACATCCGAATGCCTCGCCTCGGCACCCACAACCCTCAATCCACCAACATCAAACTTCGTTCCAGCCGCAACTTCCACAACTCGCGCAGGTAAGCTTTGATGATACTTCGAAATCGCCATTTCAGTCGTTTCACCGCCTTTAAGCACACTTCTTGCCGCTGCCAAAACGCCTCGTCGCCTAAGAGTACCGCCAGTCATCGCTTCAACGAAAACCTCCGCGTCAGTATAATGGTCAGGATGCGCGTGCGAAACCAAAACTCCATCAACCTTACGAGCAGGCAGATTCAAGCCCAAAGAATGTACAAGAGCGCCGGGGCCAGGATCCAAATGTACATTACACTTGTCACTTAGCAGGCGAATTCCCGCGGTACGCCGCTTCTGCGTAATAGTTGCGAAACGTCCACCGCCAGTTCCCAAAAACACAATTTTGAGTCCGCTCAAAGCTCACCAACCGATTAAATCTACTACTCTCATTAGCTTTATTACACCAAATATTCCTTAAATAGCCAACGAAGGAACATCGAAAAAATGCTCATTGTCATACGCATCGGGGGATCAGTCATAGCTTCACCCCTAAATCCCAAACTCATAGAACAATACACAGAGCTACTCAAGAAACTCAGAAAGAACGGAAACAAGATCATAGCAATCGTCGGCGGCGGCGCTTTAGCACGAGAATTCATAAAAATGGGCAGCCAACTAGGCCTGAACGAAGAAGCCCAAGATTGGCTTGCAATTCACGTCTCACGCCTCTACGCTCAGCTATTTACGCTTAAACTAGGTGAAAACGGAACAGGAAACGTGCCTACCTCAATTGACGAGGCAGTTAGGGCTCTGGGAAAGGAAAGAATTGTGGTCATGGGCGGTCTAAAACCAGGAATTACAACAGATACGGTAGCAGCTTACATCGCCCAAAGAACAAAAGCCCAACTTCTTGTGAAAGCCACGGACCAAGATGGTATATACAATAGAGACCCGAGAAGATACAAAGACGCAGAAAAACTGGACAAGATTGCCTACAGCGATCTAACACAGTTTCTTGAGCAGAACCGCCACAAAGCAGGAATACACCAAATTCTTGACCCCGTGGCTGTAAAAACTCTTCGAAGTATCAAAATCAAAACAATCGTAGTAAACGGGTACAAACCTCAAAACATCCAATATGCCGTTGAGGGCAAGAAAATCGGCACCGCAATCACAGAATAAAACATAAATAAACCCACCGCATAGTGCTTTGATGGTGCGAAGGGATGCCCCACCAATTTACATAAGCTACCGCCAAATTGTACTTACAACGAGCCTGGAGCATCCAGAAAACAACCGAAACATGTGGAGACCTTTTATTCAAACACCGTTAAACTACAATAGAAACCGAAAGACCAGCGGAGGCGACAATAATGGTTGAACTTCGCGAGAACGAACGAAAAACACTCTTAACAATAAGCGACCTCGGAGGCAAAGGCAGCATAAGGCAAGTTGTAGAAGCAAGCAGCCTCGCCCACGCTTCAGTCATGCGGGCGACACTAAAACTGTCAAAAGAGAAGCTTGTCAGAGTGCATGAACAGAAACAGACAATCGCGACCCTAAACAAGGAAGGAAAAACCTACGCAGAGAAGGGGCTTCCCGAACGTCGATTAATCAAATCACTAATCAAACTAGGCGGCAAAGCAAAGATTGACAAGGTTACTCAAGATGCAAGGCTAGAAGACAAACTTGTACCCATTGCTCTAGGCTGGCTGCGTCGAAAAGGCTGGGCGACGATAGAGAGTGAGAAACATGCCCTAAAGGTTTTGAAAGAAGAGCCAAACGAAGGCAAAGATGAAAGGGTTCTGTCACTCCTTGCAAAAAATGGAACACTGACAATTGAAGAGCTAACCAAAGAAGAACAAAAAGCAGTGGCAGCTCTACAAAAGCGCAAACTTGTAGAGATTGAAGAAAAGACCCTGCGAATACTGGAACTGACCGCTAAAGGCAAGAAGCTCGCCGAAAAAGGAGTCAAGATCATTGAAGAAGTAAGCCAATTGTCCTCTGAACTCATCGCAACTGGAAAGTGGCGAGAGATCAAGTTGCGAAAATTCAATGTAACAGCACCCGGCCCACCTATCTATCCAGGAAAGGTTCACCCGTTGCAACAGATCATTGAACGCGCAAGAGAAATCTTTCTGGAGATGGGATTTACAGAGATCCGTGGACCCTTGGTGGAAACGGCTTTCTGGAACTTCGATGCGCTATTTCAGCCTCAAGACCATCCAGCACGGGAAATGCAAGACACATTCTACCTTGCTGTTCCAAAGGCAGGAAAGCTACCTGACAGAAGCGCTGTAGACGCCGTTGCAGAAACCCATCAAGACGGTTGGATAACAGGTTCAAAGGGCTGGCGCTACAAATGGAGCGAAGAGGAAGCGAGAAGGCTGGTTTTGCGAACACACACAACCGCAGAAACTATCAGATATCTCTCGAAGCATAAGAAGCCGCCGATCAAGGTCTTCTCAGTTGACAGAGTTTACCGAAATGAGCAGTTGACATACAAGAACACCGCAGAATTTCATCAAATAGAGGGCATCGTAGTAGACAAGGAGGTAACACTACGCGATTTAATGGGAACCCTGAAAACGTTCTACAGCCGTTTCGGCTTGAAAAAGGTCCAGTTCTGGCCAAGCTACTTCCCCTACACAGAGCCTTCAGCACAAGCAACGGTCTATGTGCCAAAACTCAAGCACTGGATCGAACTCTGCGGCATGGGTATGTTCAGACCTGAAGTCCTAGCCCCAATGGGCATAGGATATCCCGTCTTGGCTTGGGGAGGGGGACTTGAACGCATCGCCATGGTGGAGCTTGGACTTGAAGACATACGGCGATTATATGGTAACCGACTAGGATGGATCAGGAGGACGCCTCTGTGCCGGTGATCACCCTTGAGAGAGAAAGATTCTCCAAATTCGTCGGGCGAAAAGTCACTGTTGCGGAAATGACAGAGTGGCTACCATGGCTCGGCTTTGACATCGAAGAAGTCGGAGAAGACCATGTGAAAGCCGAGTTCAACCCCAACCGCATCGACTTTTCCAGCTACGCTGGCATCGCAAGAGCGTTCAAAGGTTTGAGAGGCTGGAAAGTCGGATTGCCACAATACGAGGTGCAAAGCGGCGAAACTGTGCTTAACATCGACAAGGCAGTCTCCAAAGTTAGACCCTTCATGCTTGCAGCAGTTGTACGTAACATGAAGCTTGAAGAAGAAGACGTAGTTGATTTGATGGAGATGCAGGAAGATCTCCATTGGGGCATTGGAAGAGACCGTAGAAAAGCTTCCATAGGCGTACACAACTTGGATGTGGTTAAGCCGCCTTTCACGTTTACGGCTGCCAAGCCGAACAGCGTGAAATTTGTACCTTTAGACAGTGCTGAAGAGATGACTCTAAAAGAAATTCTGGAAAATCACAAGAAGGGCGCAGCATATAAACATCTAATTGAGTCGGCACCCAAGTATCCACTGCTAGTCGATAGAGACAAACAAGTACTTTCATTGCCACCGATAATCAACGGCGAACTGACTAAGGTTGACGAAAAAACTGAAAACCTTTTCCTCGACGTTACTGGCACTGATTACACTGCAGTTCAAAAGAGCTTGAACGTGCTTTGCACCGCCCTCGCCGACTCAGGAGGCTCTATTGAGAAAGTAGAGGTGAGATACCCAGACCGCAAAGTGTTCTCACCCAACTTGACCCCGCAGAAAATTAAGCTGCGAACGACCTACGCCAACAAAATGCTAGGTCTTAAGCTTTCAGAATCAAGGATAATTAAATGCCTCAAGAAGTGCAGGCTAGGAACCAGAAAAGCTGGGAAAGACGTCGTGGAGGTAGCTGTTCCAGCCTACCGTATCGATATTCTCCACGAAGTTGACTTGGTGGAAGAAGTAGCGATTGGCTATGGATACTACAAGCTTGAACCAACCTTTCCATCCTCAGTCACCGTAGGCAAGCAACATCCAGCCTATGAAACTGCAAACATGACAAGACAAATCATGATAGGTCTAGGCTTCACAGAAGTGATGAACTTCACTCTGACAAACGAAAACCTACACTACAGAAAAATGCGCAGAAGACCAGAAACCCCCGTAAGACTGGCTAATCCAGTCTCAGCCGAATACACCATCGTACGGCAAGAATTACTGCCCTGCTTGATGAAAAACCTGGCAGACAACAAGCATGAAAGCTTTCCGCAAAAGCTTTTCGAAGTATCAGACACTGTGCAGCCGAACAAGGAGCGGGAAACAAAATGTGAAAGGCGACTGCGCATAGCTGCAGTATCATCCCACGCGACTGCAAACTTCACCGAAATAAAATCCACATTGGAAGCATTTTTGGCAAACATGGGCCTAAAACGTTGGAAAGCTAGTCCAACAAAACATCAGAGCTTCATCGAAGGTAGAGCCGCAAAAATCAGCATCAAAAACAAGAGAATAGGAATAGTTGGCGAAGTACACCCCGAAGTCTTAAGCAACTTCGAACTGGAAAACCCTACAGCAGCCTTCGAAATCGACCTCGAGACTCTTCAAGGCTAGAAAACCTTTTCCCTAGGTCTCCCCGTTTATATATTGGCGATGACACGAGCAACAGAACCCCACCGCAACCTCTTTGAAGGCTCGTGCCGACGGACTTGACAGAAGCTCGCTCAAAGCTAGCTGGTGACGGAGAGCTAACCCAAACACGAGACACGGTGGGCGCGGGTGAACTAACCCCACGCCAGAGAGAGCTTAACAGAGGAGAGCGTAAGGCTCCATCAATGAAGTTGAGAGTTAGGTAGCGTGGGACACACACCACCCGCGACAAAGAGAATTTTTAAGTCTCTAGTCAAGAATGTACAGAGAACACTAAGAGGACTTATTGTTGGATACCGAAAAGAGACTTGAACTTGTTACACGCAACACTGTAGAAACGATAACCCCCGATGAACTACGCTCCTTAGTTGAAACAAAAACCAGACCCCGCGCATACTGGGGTTTCGAATCAAGCGGCCTCATGCACCTCGGTTTGGGCCTAGTCTGCGGATCGAAAATCAAAGACATGGTTAACGCAGGATTCCATTTCATCATTTTCCTAGCCGATTGGCACTCATGGATCAATAATAAGCTCGACGGCAAGATGGAAAACATACGCTTGTGTGGCCAGTACTTCAAAGAGTGCTTTACTGCCTTAGGCATAGAGAACGTTGAATATTTATGGGCAGCAGACCTCGCCAAAGACCTTGACTACTGGGAAAAAGTTGTGAGGATAGGCAAAAACGCCTCAGCTCAACGTACATGGAGAGCACTGCCTATTATGGGTAGAGAACTGAACCTTTCTGACATCGAGACAGCTTGGCTGTTCTACCCATGCATGCAAGCCACAGATATATTCCACATGTCCCTTGATGTGGCATGTGCAGGCATAGATCAACGGAAAGCCCACATGCTTGCTCGTGACGTAGCAGAGAAACTCAGATGGCGAAAACCATCATGCGTCCACACTCCTTTGCTAATGGGATTGCAAGGAGCTGAAAAAAGTAATCGGCAACTCGACGAAGATGACGTACTGAATTTGCAGATCGTTTCCAAGATGTCGAAGAGTATCCCAAGCACAAGCATATTCGTGCATGATTCGCCTGAAGACATCAAAGCCAAGTTGAGGAACGCATATTGCCCACCAAAAAAAGTAACGGGTAACCCAGTATTAGAAGAAACGCGTTACGCTGTGCTTGCCAATACAGACGAGTTGACAATTACGCGTCCACCTAAATACGGAGGAACCGAAACATTCACCAAATACGCTGAACTCGAAAGAGCTTACAGAGACGGTAAAATCCACCCTCTAGACTTGAAGAACGCTGTTGCAGAAGCTCTAATACGAATATTAGAACCTGTTCGAAATCACTTCAAAAAGCACCCTGAAAAACTCGAGAGGATGAAGAAAATCGAAGTGTCAAGGTGAGACAGCTTTGTCAACTAGACTAGTAGAGAAGATTGAGAAGATCGAAGAGCTTCTGGAGAGACTGGCCCTCCAATCAGCCAAAGGCATACCCATAGTTGTTGAAGGCCAAAATGATGTCGACACGCTTCGCAAGCTCGCAATGAGCGGCGAGATAATTACTGCAAAAACAAGAAGATCCTTTCTTGCTTTGGCAACAGAAGTGGAGAAACTAGACGTAGAAGAAGTAATACTCTTGATGGACTTCGATAGACGCGGCAAAGAATGGATCAGACGTTTGAAGCAATATCTTGAAAGGACCAAAGTGAAGCCCAACACGTTTTTCTGGCAGCAACTCCGCGACATCATAGGTCACGACGTCAAAGACGTAGAAGGAATGCTACCCTACCTGCAAACTGTCAAGAAAAGGATTGGAAATTCGCAAACTATAATAGAGAGAAAACGGTAACCGAGTATTCGGTTTACATTCACATTATGTGATGTTAATCCTTACACATATCACTTGGAGGTGACGTTAATGGGATCATCACAAACCGTTACCGTAAAGTATGTAATTCGCGCAAAATTTGAGATTGACGGCGTTGTGGAAAAGCCAGATGTTATTGGAGCAGTCTTTGGTCAAACCGAAGGCTTGTTTGGACCCGAACTAGACTTGCGGGAACTCCAAAAATCAGGTAGAATCGGAAGAATCGAAATTAATCTTCAATCAAAACAAGATAAAACAACGGGCACGATTACAATACCAACGAGTCTTGACCGCGTATCCACAGCTATACTTGCAGCCAGCCTCGAAAGCATAAACCGCGTAGGACCATGCAACTCTAAAGTTACACTGGAAAAAGTTGAAGACATACGAGATGCAAGACGCAAACTTATCATAGGTCGCGCAAAGGAAATCCTTCAGCAGTGGAACATCGAATCCATGCCGAGCACCGAGCAGATTTTCCGGGAAGTCTCAGAAACACTGCGAACGGCAAAGGTTGAGAAGTACGGGAAAGAAAAACTTACAGCAGGCCCGGAGATCAACCACGCAAAAGAAATAGTCATCGTTGAAGGCAGGGCTGATGTTCTAAATCTATTGCGATGTGGAATGCTAAATGTCATCGCCCTCGAAGGAGCGAAAATACCTGGAACAATAATCAAGCTGTGCAAAGAAAAGGAAGCAACGGCCTTTCTAGATGGTGACAGGGGAGGAGATTTGATAGTCAAAGAATTAATGCAGGTGACAAACACGAAATATATCGCGAGAGCCCCTTCAGGAAGCGAAGTCGAGGAATTAAATTGCAAAGAAATCATGGCAGCGCTTGATCGGAGAGTCCCGATGGAACAGATGAAAGGAAAGAAAGAAAGACGCAAAGTGCTTGTTCCAAAGCAAATCGTTGGAATTGCAAAGGAATTGGAGGGCACTTTAGAGGCCGTACTACTTAACAAAAAGATGGAGAAGATAAAGCAACTACCTGTAAGCGAGCTTGCTGAAAAGCTTCAGGAGACAGAAAAAGTTGACACTGTGGTCTTCGATGGTGTCATAACACAACGTCTTGTAGATGTTGCAGACAAGAAAAAGGTCAAATACCTGGTAGCAGCCCGCGTCTCAGACGTTGTTAAGCAACCATTAAACCTGCATCTCATAACCTTCTCTGACATTCAAGGCTGATCCCCAAAAAAATCTGTTAAGGTCTCTTGCCTGTCTGAAGAAAGCAACTCTTCCTCTTCTACATTGAATACTTTCAGAATTCGAGCAACAGCCGGAACAACTTGGTTCGTGACATAATACTCAACATCTACTTCTTCATATGATGCAAGCATGAACGGTTTTACCCTCGTGTACAAGCGCCCTGTTCCAGTTGTTATAACATAACCCACCTTATCACCTGTTGAAATTTCCCAGCCTTCTTTCTTCAGAATTTTCGCAGCCTCCACGTGAGGCGCCTTCACAGCGTATTTCTCAACAGGCTTCGTTAGAGCCTTCCATACTATAAGGTGTTTGTAAGGCACCTTTTTCATCCGCAGGCCAGCCACATACTGCCGCACAAATTGCACAGCCTTCTCTGGCGACTTGCCGCCTAGTAGAATTTCTAATACTTTTTCTTGACTCTTTCTAGCAACGTCCGCCCAGTCACCTCTCACAACCTCCAAGCCAACAATGTCTAACTCACCAGTGGGCAAGAGCCCGCAATAGCGTTTCTTTGCCTCAGTAAACAAGACGCGGACGTAGAATTTGTCAGGCTTTATTTCAAGACCGAATTTCTTGTCTGTTTCCTCAGCGAGTTTTGCGACTTTCGCTGGCATATGCTTTATGAAGATGCTGTCCGTATCTCCATAAACGACCTCCAAGCCGATTTCTCTAGCCATATCGATTGCCTCTCGAACTACATGTCTGCCCCAAGCTGCAGATGCTTCTGCAACTGGTTTGTTGTACCATCTTGCTCCAATCCACCCGGCGTAGCCATATGCCGCATTGGTGATTACCTTAACTGCTTTTTGGCGCGCATCGAGAACTCTATATTTTGAGCTTCGGGGGTCAAAAGTTTTAAGCTTTTGCTTTATGACATCTCTCTCCTCAATAAGACTTGATAACACATCTTTATAGAAGCCAACGGGCTCTCTGCGAAATCGATGTTTCGTTCCTGGCGCTACATTCACGCCTCCTAGTGGTTCCTGTTCTTCTTCTCGCACATAGGTGTCTGGAGAGATATTGTAGGTTATCATGAGGTTTGGGTACATAGCTTTGAAGTCTAGGACGGCTACATTCTCATGTAGCCCTACTTTTGGCTCAAGCACCAACGCACCTTTGTACGGAAGGTAGGGGCGCTGAGTGCGTTTCGGTATGAGTTCACCCATAATGCGTGCCTTTCTTATCAGATACCATTCTACCCGGAATCCAACTGCTGCTGTGCCGATGTGGTCAAGCGGTAAACCCACGAGGGACGAGAGTTGGCATGCGAAATCTAGCAAGACCTCCATTATGCCCATAATCCTCTGCGTACTCTCTTTGGAAAAATTCAGCAACATTGACCGCTTCTCTTCATCTTTCCAGTATTCAGCGTATTCTATGTCATCAATTATTGTCCGTTTACCCATGTTCATGACGCCTAGGTAGTCGGCGACATTCTCCAATGTTTTCAGTTTAACCTCTGGCAACTCATCCGCAAAATCAAAAAGATCAACATTGGCTCTCCCAGTCACTGAGATATGACCGTAAACGCTTGTATGAGGCTGTGTGTCAACTCTGTCTACTATAAGATTTACACCCAGTTTCCTAGCCCGCTCAATCAAATAAGGCCAGGCCTGATGGTTTGTGCCAAATCCTGCTATCACGTCTGGATCAAAATCAGAAATACAGTTTACGAAATCTCTAATGACCGATGTGTCATCAAGATTCTCAGAAACAAACTGTTTCTCATCCCCAGAATTGGTGGATACAGATATTATCACAACAGGATCTCTGTTTGGCTTGGGCATACCCTTTTCTCTGTAGCAGATCATTGAGAACCCGAGTATTCGAAGCTTAGGAGCTTCTGCTTTCTCAATACGCTTAGGAAGGGACTTAGCGAGGTAAATCTTGTCAATCTGGGCTTCAACCTCATCGCGCTCGCGCTCCACCTCGATCTCATGCCATTCACAAGGTGAAGCCTCACTGTCAATCAGGTAACGCATAGAAAAACGAATGTCCGCTTCCAAGCATTTTTCAACACCCTCAAAGTTTCTCAAAAGCTTAGCGTACTTCGACGCTGCACCAGGTTTCTGAACGATGACTTTCAAAGCGTTTACAGGTTTGCCGAAATATCTTCTTTGCACGCACCTTGTGTCAAGGATGAAGGGAAACTCGGCTTTGCGTTGATGGATCTCTTCAGAGACCTTCTCGGGGTTCGCGTTCTCTTTTAGTACTGCATAGAAGTATGTTTTGAAGGATCTATCAATTATCAAGACACGGTTTCCATAAGTGTCTATGCCCCACATCCAAAGCTCTGGTTCCGTATCTCTAATCTCATGGTTGACATCTAGAAGCCAGAAAATAAGCCTCAATCAGCTACCACTTCTCCAAAAATAGAGTCGCTTTCAGTGTTTTAACCTTTTAACAACTTCAGGCAGCAGAAATCCAAATCAGTCTACTGATTTAATCGTGAGTGGTGCAAACCTTTCTTTGCACGAAAGTAGCATTCGTTAACGAAAAGCCCACACTCGCATGTTCCACGCCTGGCAATTTCCTCTTTGTGGGTTTGACATGGACAGATGTTTTTTCGGTCACATTTGGGAATCCCAGTTACATCTCGGCAGGGACAATAGGCGTATCCATATTTGACTTTGTTCTTTACTAATCCTTCAATTACGTTTTTCACCAGTACCTTATCAGGGTTGACGAAGAACGGGCCATTCTTAGAGTACTTGCTGACCATGCTTTCAATGGAAGAACGAATCCTTTCTTTCTTCGAGCTTTTTGACTGCATGGTAACCACTACATTGTACGATTTTTCAACAAACCTAATAAACTCTTTTTCATTATCTAAAAGGATGACGCCCTATGGGAGCTCTAAAAATTGGAGACGAAGCGCCGAATTTCCACTTGCCCAGTGTAGACGGCAGAGTTTACAGTTTAGAGGATCTTAAGGACAAGAGAGTTGTCGTAGTTATGTTCAGCTGCAACCATTGCCCCACAGTGAAGGCTTACGAGGACAGGTTCATCAAGTTCTGCAAGGACTATCAAGATAAGAAAGTGTCGCTAATCGCCATTAACCCCAACGATGACGAGAAGTATCCAGAAGACAGTTTCGAGAATATGAAGAGACGAGCAAGAGAGAAAGGTTTCAACTTTCCATATCTTAGGGATGAAGACCAGAAAACAGCTAAGGCTTATGGTGCTGAACGCACTCCGGAAGTGTATGTTTTTGATGAAAAGAGACTCCTCAGATATCATGGTCGAATTGACGACAATGTCCACGAGCCAAATCAAGTTACTCTGAGATACCTACGGGATGCCGTTGATGCCGCACTTAAGGGATGGAAAGTTCCTATAGCAGAAACAGAGCCTATTGGCTGCACAATCAAATGGAAATAGAACTCTCAATGAGATGCAATTTGGACTGATCCTACCTTCAGCTACAAACAACTTAGCCGATTGTCAATTGGACATGGCGATTGAGAAAGCAACTATTGAGAGGAGTAACATTAAATGTTGAATAGCAGGTTCACCGCTAACACCTTGCAGCTTGATCTGTCTTTTCAATATAAATCTACGACCTTGGAAAGTTCATGTTCATTCGAAAACGGAGATATCAAACTTCTGAAACAGGTTTTTGCTTTTCAGCAGCTGAAGATTCTTAACAAGCGACGTGTAGGTGTGCGGTTATGAAAGTTTTGGAGAAGAAATTCAAGAAAGGATTCGTGAAGGTGGTGCCTAAAACATTGGATGACTTATGGCACTTATACAACATCATCTATAAGAACGACTTGGTTTATGCACGAACAAGTCGAGAAGTGAAGACTGACACAGAATATGCACGACCTCAAAAAGGCAAGCGAGTTTCAGTTTTTCTCGGAATAAAAGTTGAAGACGTTACTTGGGATCGCACTCTGAACCGATTGAGGGTTCACGGCACAATACATGAAGCACCCGAAGATGTCGCTGGCCGAGGCACACATCACACTATAAACATAACGACAAACAAACCGATAACAATTGTGAAGGACAAATGGTTCAACCATCAAATTGAACGACTTGAAAGAGCTAGACGTTTTGAAGTTCCACCAATCATCGTCGTCTCAATTGATAGCGAAGAATACTGCATCGCAATGATACGACAATATGGATTGGATGTCCGAGTACAAGGCAAAGTTAGGCTTCCCAGCAAGATGGAACCGGAGAAAAGAGAGAATGCCCTGCAGAGTTGCTTCAGAAACGCAGTAGACGCCTTAAGAGAGGTTTGGCAAGGCAGCCGTTGTTCAATCGTTATAATCGGTGTAGGCTTCGTCAAAAACCAGTTCTTCAATTACATAAAGGATGAGGCACCAGAGATTTCCAATGATGTAGCAGATGTAAAAAGCGTAAACAGCAGCGGACTAGCTGGTGTCAAAGAAGCTCTGCGGTCAGGTATCTTGGAAAAGACGCTGAGACATATACGCATTGCAGAAGAAACTAAACTTGTTGAAAAGGTGCTTGCAAGGCTTGGAAAAGAAACAGGCGATGTCACCTATGGCTTAGAGCATGTGAAGAAGGCTGACGTTTTTGGAGCTATTGAAACTCTTCTCGTAACAGACTTCACCATAAGAAACTCTTCAGATGAAGAACGGTTGGCTCTGGAGAAGCTCATGAGAGAAGTGGAGAGGAAAAACGGCGAAGTTGTTGTTGTAAGTTCAGAACACGAGGCTGGCCAGAAACTATTGGGTCTTGGAGGAGTAGCAGCACTTTTGCGATTTCCGATTAGCTGAAGCGGTGATTGTTCGTCCAATTGGTTAAGAATCCAAAGCATTAAAGACTTAACCAGGGAGAAGACACTTGTTCAGACCAGAGTTCTTTCCTTAGAGATTCAGTCGCCGTCTAACTTCAGGTTTCATTTCAGCAAGTCGTTTCAACGCCATCTCGAATGTTACGTCTGCCACCAATTCCTCTTTAATGAACATGCCTGTTCTTCCGATTCTATCTCTTCGGAGCAGCGCATGGATGCGGTCCAGCACCGTCTCTAGAGATACCCCTAGAAGCTTGGCCACCTCTCCTCGTCGGTTAACTATGCTGCTCTCGACATGTCCTTCGTCTGTTGGCTCTATCAACATAAGCCTCTTGTCAACACCTAGAACTCTCTCGCCCTCTCTCAGCATTGCAAAAGAGATTTCTCCGCCGAACCGGTAAAAGTCTCTTTCCACACGGCGCATTCTTGTGAGAGGAAAGGACACTGATTTTTGCTCGTTGATTTCAATGTAACCTTTAACTGCGTAATGAGGTGTGGCTTGTATGATCAGTCGCCTGTTTGCATTAATGTTTGCTCTTTCGAGGGTCTCTTCAATTTTGAAGGAAGAAGGCGGGTGAGGTAAGAAAATATCTATGTCACTTTTCGCTGTTACGTCTCCTCTGGCTACGCTGCCATGGGTGATTGTAGTTAGGTTTGCTCTTTCAAAGACCTTCATGATTTTGATAGCGTCAGTTCGCAGTGTCTCCAACTGTTGCCACCGCTGCTTACTGTAGTGAATCTGTAAGCGTTCAGCATGTCTCATTGGTTTTCTAGCCATGATTTGCAGACCCTCCTTAGAAACTTATACTAAAGTGTTGGCTTTAATAAGCTCCGAACGAGGGTTCATGTGACAAAAATGCCTTCAACCTGCACAATGTGTAAGCGCAGAGACGCAGTTTACAGCCGACCCTACTCCGGGGAGAAGCTGTGCCCACGCTGCTTCTGCCGTTCGATAGAGGACAAAGTTAGAACAGCCATAGCTAAGTACGAGATGCTCAGCTTCGACGACAGAATAAGTGTAGGAGTATCAGGGGGTAAAGATAGCATGGCGCTTCTTTACATCCTGGCTAAGCTTGAGAAGTCCTTCCCGAAAGCTGAGTTAATGGCTGTTACTGTTGATGAAGGAATCCGAGGCTACCGAGACGAAGCGCTTGAAATCGCTAGGAAGAACTGCCAAGAGCTAGGCGTTAAACATGTCATAGTTTCATTCAAGGACCTGTATGGACACAGATTAGATGAGCTGGTTGAGAGATTACGTGAACGAAAAATAGATGATAGCGGGTTAACGCCTTGTGCCTACTGCGGTGTTCTAAGGCGGCGTGCTCTTAATTCGACTGCAAGAAAATGGGGCGCAACAAAGCTTGCAACTGCCCATAACCTTGACGACGGAACGCAGACGGTGCTTTTGAACATTCTGCATGGTGACCCCTTAAGGATAGCTAGAGCTACGTGTGTTTTGTCCCCCTCGCACCCCAAATTTGTATGCCGAATTAAGCCCTTCTGCGAAGTTCTCGAAAAAGAAACAACTCTTTATGCTTATTTGAAAAGGATAAACTTCCAAAGCATACCCTGTCCCTATGCATCGACAGCATTGAGAAATGACGTCCGGACCATGCTTAATAGAATGGAAGAGAAACATCCCGGCCTAAAATACACGGTTTATCGCTCAGCAGAGAAGCTGTTTTCTTCCTTGGAGAATGCAATAGAAGCAGAGAGACCGAAAAACTGTAGAATTTGCGGTGAACCAACCGTAAACGAGGTCTGTCAAGCATGCAAAATGCTGCAAGACCTGAACGACCAACCTTCTGGTCTCCAATAAGACATTTTGGTCTCCCTGCGCTGAGCTTGTAAATTGCGAAAAACAGCTACTTCTCTTAGGCGGCGGGCCACTGAAGTTCGGCGCCCAGTTTTCGCCGAACCCACAGCTCACCCTTGTCTCTTATCCGCACCCCCTTGAGCGCTAAACGTCTAGACTTAGGTTGCTCCCTCCCGGGCCTGGCCAGATTCACCTAGCAAACCTGGAAACCGCCTCCCTACAGAGACAGATCCATGACCGCCAGCCCCAAGGGACGGATATTCATTGCAAGGATAGGCGGAGTCCAACGCTCTTTGACGCCTCAGCCTCAGCTGTCAGCCCGTCGTGTAGAGGATTTACGGTCAAGGCAAGCCTCTCAGAGGACCCCTAGCCCCCCGCTTAAGACCCGCCACCCAAACTTCATTGCCTTTTCCAAGCATTAAAACTTTACCGACCAGTTCCCTTGCCAGGATAGAACATGATACCACACCTGCAATAAGTTTTCGAGAATATGCTGAGCGATAGCATTTGACTTAGGGTCCTTGTAGCTGGCAGAGTGAGATTTGAACCCGTAGTAGTAGAGCCTTTCGATCTACACGAAAGTTGATTGCTGTAAGAATAGATTTATAGTTTTGCAGTCATACGTCGTGACAAGTTGACAGCGTTCTAGACATGAGTTAAGATTTGAGAACACGGGGATGAGTATTTGCGTCAAAGGACCTTGGGAAGGAAGCTTGCAGTTTTTGATGTTGAAGGTGTATTGCTGCCTAAAAATCGTTATCTTGTCTTTGATGCAGGACGAAACTTGAGTTTTCTGCAGTTTGTAAGATTCCTTTTCATAGGCTTTCTTTACGAGATTAGACTGCTCTCCCTAGAATCAGCATTGAAGAGGATTTTCAGACTCTTTCAAGGTGTAAGTGTGGGGGAACTGTTGAAGACATTCACAACAGTTCCTCTGCTTCCCCATACGGAGACCGTTTTCACCAAATTGAGAGAAAAAGGGTTAAAAACAGTTCTTATAAGCTCCGGGCTTCCTCAGGTGGTGGTTGAGAATCTCGCCTCGCGGTTGAAGGCTGACTTCGCCTTCGGGCTTGAACTAGAAACAGATAATGGCATTCTAACAGGGAACATTGGGGGAGATGTCATAAAGGAAAACGGAAAAGCTCTCGTAATGGACAAGGTTTTGGCTCATGAATCCCTAAGGAAGAAAGACTGCGTGGTTGTGGCTGATGACCGTAACAATACTCCTATCTTCTATCCTGAGGCCTTGAAGATAGGCTACAACCCGGATTTTCGGATAATTCTAAAGTCCGACTTTGTCATAAAGGAAAACCTTTTGGATATAGTGTCCATTTTGGAAGAAACACAGAAGAGACCTCGTTATTCTCTGTCACCGAGTGAAATGATTCGTGAATGTATCCATGTAAGCGGGTTCTTTGTGACTCTTATCGCAATGTATCTTGGAAGTGTTCAGACCGCATTTCTCCTGTCCTTGACGACTCTAGTATACACAGCCTCTGAGCTTGCCAGAATTGAGAGAAAGGGCATCCCTCTGATTTCATCAATTACCCTGAGAGCAGCAACATTTCCTGAGCGCTACGAATTCACAACTGCACCAATATTCTTCTCTTTAGGCATCACACTGTCTCTTCTGCTCTTTCCGACGCCAATAAACTACGCGTCAATAGCCGTAGTTTCACTTGGAGATAGCACAGCTTTTATCTTCGGAAAACTTTTCGGAAGGACTCCAATTCCTTATAACAAAGGCAAAAACCTAGAGGGCTCCCTAGCCGGAGTTGCCTCTGCCTTTCTCGGCGCCGCCTTCTTTCTTCCTCCGTTTTTGGCTCTTATGGGCGCTGTCGTAGGCATACTTGTGGAATCTCTACCGCTACCGGTCAACGACAATCTTTCAACACCATTGGCAACTGGTGCGCTGTTGACTCTTTTTCTCTTGACAGTTTAGAGGTCGAGTTATTCGAAATCAATATTCTTGGTTCATAAAGGATTATAGTCTATGCATCTTGAACATACTTTTGACTGAGCACCGTGTCACCATGCTTTAGCGCTAAGGGATGAAGAAAAATGAAACGAATTAGAACAGGAGTGGAAGGATTAGATGAGCTAATTGGTGGAGGCTTGATAAAAGGCGAAGTCGTCTTGTTAGCAGGCAGCACAGGTAGCGGCAAAACAATTTTCTCCAGTCAATTCATCTACAACGGCGCTGCCCAATATGGGGAAAGAGGCGTGTACGCAACTTTCGAAGAGGATGAAATAAGCTTAAAGAGAAACATGGAAAGACTTGGTTTGGATTTGGAAAGACTGGAGCGCGACGGCAAGATAAGAGTCGTAGGGTTACATGCAATGAGAGATGTTGGTCTAAACGCAAATTTAGACTTCGTCTTGAAGACAGTCAGAGAAGTTAAAGCCGAACGCCTAGTCATAGACTCTCTTACGGCCTTTCTTATAGGAACTGGAGAGAAGTTTGAGTACAGAACTCTAATGCATCTTTTTTACAAAATACTGAAAAAAATGGGCTGCACAACCCTGATGACTTGCAGTGTACCGTCTGGATCCAAAACTCTGGGTCTTGGAATAGAAGAGTTTATAGCCGATTCAGTGATAGTGCTTGAAAACGTCATAGTTGACACAGAGCTCAAAACCCGTTTTCTAATTCGCAAGATGCGGGGAACAAGCCACAGCAGAACATTTCATGACGTTATAGTCGGGGATAAAGGACTCAAAATTGTGCCATTCTCAACCTTGTAACGCTTGGGAAACGTTATGATTGATCTGGTGCTTTATCTGGCGATTCTCGCTGTTCTCATCACATTGATAAGTTTCTTTATACGCCAAAAAGGCTCCTACTTCAAATCTGTGCAAATACTCCTGCTTGTAGCGTTTTCAGCGGTGGCTTCTATCGTCCTATCCACCATGATTAAAAACTATTTGATAAAAGAGAGTTGGATAACGCTACCATACACCCTTTGGGGAATATCTGCCTCAATCATAGCAGCGCTAGCAGTGGAACAAACCGCCTTCATGCTGTACAAGAAACATCACGGGCCGCGGCGAAAGGGATTCTTCTCAAACAAGATAGATGTATTTTCCTTTCTCTTCAAATCATTTGCAATCGGGGTCTTGCTCACAGCGTGGATCTTTACTCCGTGGCAGGTGCAATATAATGTTCCGAATCTATGGGGACAATTTGTTTATGCCGTTTCATATTACCCGTGGTTCACGGTGATTGCAGGTGGTCTTCTATTTGCCCTAATCGCTTATCCCTGTACGGTTCTCATTCTTTTGAGCCGAAAATGCAATGACAAAAGTGTTTCAGATGCCCTTTGGTGGCTAGGGTTTTGTTGGGCATGCATGGGGACGACGTTGATGTTTTTCCACGTAGTAATCAGAACTCTGAACATTGAACTGGTCGAAATAAGTTCTATATTCTATGTGATCTTTTACGGAATAGTAGCATACTATTTCAAACAAACAACAATCTTAGGAAGCATATTCAGCAACTTGCATTCTCCTCTCCATATGAACGAAGGTGAGCACTTGGTCGTTTTCTACACCGACAAAGTGGACAAGTGGAAGTTCTTCTCAGGTTATATCCGTCAAGGTTTACGTGAAGGCGACAAAGTAATCTATGCATATCCTGAAGTCGATGCTAGCAATGCTAGACGAAAATTGAAGGAGCATGGAATGGATGTGGAAAGACATGAGAAGAATGGATCACTTGTCTTGATAAGCGTTTCCAATGTTCACATGCAGAACGGAACTATCGACAAACGCAAATTAATCGATTTTTGGAGCGACTTGAAAACTGATGCAAAGAAGAACGGTTTCAAACATGAACGAGACCTCTTTGATCTTGGCAATCTGAGCTTTTTAGGTGACCAGAAGGAGAATTACTTTGAATATTTGAGAGAGGCGAACACGAAATTAATGGATCCTTTCATGATTGAACTTCGTGCAGTTAACACTGAAGATCTGGACCCTGAGTTGATTCAAGAATTTAAGTTTCTGAGCACAAAATCAATGGATTTGCTTGAATATTCGGACAGATTTTCAAGGAGAATCGGAGTAAATCATAAGCAAGTTGTTGGTAGAAATCTACTGCTGGAATTCGATCCTGCAACGAGTTATGAAGAAGCGATTCGCGATTTCGTGCTGGAAGCGTCCGCGAATGCTGAAACAGTTATTGTATTTACCAGTAAAGGCAGTATCATCCATATGACCTTAAGCAATCAAGGAAATGTGAAGTTTCTATTGTTATCACAGCTCACTTCTACTCCGAAAACCGACAAGTATGTTGATGAGATTTCAATACCTGCAAACAACACGTCTCTTCTTCTTGACACTTTAAGCAAAACTGTAAAGAGTCATCCAGATGGAAATTTCAACTTTGTTTTTGACAACTTGACAAGTCTTATTCTGCAAGTTGGATTTGACAAAACATACAATTTTGTGCGGTACGCCTTGGAGATGTTGAGTTCCATAGACGCCACTACCATATTCTTATTCAACCCGAGTGCCCATGATCAAAAAATCGCTTCCAGTCTGAGAAGTTTGTTCAGCAATCAAGTGGACTTTAGAAAAGGAGAGTTGGAAATAATTAAGTTGCCGGAACTAGTAAAAGCGTGAAGCAAGATGGGAACAACAATGGGCAGAGAAGACGACTTTGAAAGATCAGTTAAGAAGTCCATTGACATGCAGCTGAGACAAGTCTTTGGAGAAACGGGGACCTCAGTCATCTACAACTATCTACAGAGCGCCCTTTCATTAAGCCAAGAAGAGATTCCCAGAAAGCTGGAAATCTTTTCAGAAGGCTTAGATAAGTTTCTAAGCTCAGGGGCAAGAGTGGTAGAGAAGATAATCTTAGACGGCCTGTATTCCAACTTCGGAAAGCAGTTCCAAGCCAAAGAAGGCTACAGATTTGTGGACTACATAAATGAACTTAAACAAGCAATGAAAGAAAACAAATAGAAAAACCTGCATGGCAGCTTGAAATTTCAGCTAAGGCATGCGTGTTCTAGGTTTCTGAGCTTTTTCGAGCATCCTTATTGGAAAGAAATCAACTTAACTAACTGGCGTATCATACATTTTTGCTATATTCTTGGGGTTATGATCATGATCCTGGCAGTAAGAAAATAAAGGATATCCATTCGGTCCGGGATGCCCCCGGACAGCATGTGCGACTAACCGAGATCATAAACAAAGCCTTTGGCTTTAGTACGGGGGGTTAGGTTCAAATCTACGTTTAAATTCTTGTTTTTTGCACAAAGCCTAGAACCAGTTAAAAATTCATTTTCAAGTGCCAGTGGTGGAATTCGAACCCTTTAGATAGGTTTTTGGTGTTTACTTCATCTAGCTCTGAATTTATGTTCTTCTGTAGACTATGACTGCTATTAGTGTTGCTACTATGAATAGTAACATGATGAGGATTGAGGAGACTCCGTTTTCACCTCAAAATTTCTTAACAAAATATGAGATTGTATGGTCAATTTCGAACCCTGTTTTTCTGTAAAGCCGTTCTGCGTATCCTCCTTTTTCTGCTTGCAGTGTATGAAGGTCATTTCCTTCATTGATAGAGTCCATAACGGCATGTAGTGTTAAAGTTGTTCCAATACCTCTTCTTCTATATTCTTTCAATGTTCCAACACCGTATATACACCCAGTTTTCATTGAGGAGAGTAAGCCGCAGGTTCCTACGGGTTTCCCCTCAACATAAGCCAAGTAGCATTTTCCTCCTTTTCGCATCCTTTCAAGCATAAGCCTGTCGAATCCTTCCTTCCATTCAATGGGCATTTCGAACATTGTGACCAAAAGCTTGTTAAATAGGTCTATTTCACTTTCCGATATTTCCTTCACCGTGACCTCAGGGTTCAGTTTGTCTTCTAGCTGTTTTCCTTTGAACACCATCACTGACTGCTCCGATATTCTTTTAAATCCATGATTCTCAAGAAGAGAATTGAACGACTTCGGACGAGTTAGCGGGGAAATTCGAAAGCAAACAAATGGAAAGCCTTTTGATAAAAAGTATTCTTTGACCCTATTCAGTAGATTTTCAGCCTCGTCCTCGCTAACGTTTATGTCTGCAGCATGATTAAAAACAAACAAGGGAATTTCAGGGTAATAGGCAACGACTGCTCCATTCTTCTCTGTTCCCCTAGCTAACTTCTGTTCAGAAATCAAGTTGTGCCAAAACTGTTCGAGTCTCCCAGCAATTCTCAAGCTACATCGTTAAATCATATTTCCTGCTTTAGTTTTTATGACTTATGGAAGTAACTTCTTGCGCAACAAGGATTTAAACGTAATTTAGGTAGTTTGGCGCCGGGGAAAGGATTTGAACCTTTCTCCTGTAACGTTACCTTAGCAAAACAAATTTTAATCCTTGTTTTAAGATCTTCACCTAAATAAACCGATATTTGAACCTACCAATCAGTCC
>JABAOC010015893.1_pt2 | contig 21551 bp, 26 predicted proteins | sample 7062161 | NCBI WGS metagenome assembly JABAOC01 (sample SAMN14538625, study PRJNA623070) | marine sediment metagenome | biome: marine biome [ENVO:00000428]; feature: marine pelagic biome [ENVO:01000023]; material: deep marine sediment [ENVO:00002113] | place: India: Gulf of Khambhat ... | reverse complement strand
TGTCAGGAACGAAGAGAGGAATACCGGATGATCATCGGTCTATTAAGACAGGAAAAAGTCCAGGAACCCAAACCCTATTTTTGGGAGCGCCTTCAAGTCAAAATCAGAGAAAGGCAAGACATACCATTCTGGGTATCAATCAAACAGTGGAGTCTAAGAGCCGTGCCTGTTTCTTTGATCTTTGTCTTGGTCATGACCCTGGCGATCGTCCTTTTCTTTCCGAGTCAAGACGAAGAACTGAGTCAATCCGAAGCGCTTCTCCTGCGCAACCTGAATCCTCTTGAGGAAACACAGCTTCTGTTCGATGAGAAATTGGAAAATCAGAACCTGATCCTCATCTTCTCCTCTTTGGAAGAAAAAAACAACATAAGGAGACCTTTGCCATGAAGAATCATTATAAACTCTGGATAACCCTGTCCTTTATCATCGTCTTTGTCCTCGGTGGTCTGGCCGGGGTACTTCTGGATAAACACATCCTCCCCTCGAAAACCAAAAAATATAAAAGAGACCGGCGGCCGGTTGAATTTCCCACGTTGGATATGATGGCTAAAGAGTTAGATCTTTCCGCAGAACAGAAGGAACAGATCAGGCAAATCTTCGCTGATAACGAGGAGAGTCTGAAGAAACTGAAAAGCCATATCCACGAGCGCATCTCGACCATAAGAGCTCGGTTAAAAGACGAGATTATGAGTGTCCTGACTGAGGAGCAGAGGACAAAATTCGAAGCTATGATCGAAAGATACCTCCAGCAGAGGAAAGAAAAGATGGAAAAGCGAAGAAGCCACAGAAAACCTAGGGAGAACTGAAATGAATAAGAAAGTCATGATCGGTATTGTGATTTTTATCGTCATCGTGGGCAGCGTCTTAGGTTTAACCCTCTCTAATCGTAATAACAATAACGCCATTGAGTACAAAAAAGAAGCTATCGAGAAGGAGGACATCCAAGCCGTGATGGTCACAACAGGATCGCTTAATCCGGTCACCATCGTCGATTTTGGAAGCCAGGTCTCAGGCCGCATCGAACAGCTCTACGCAGATTTCAATTCCACTGTCAAACAAGGCCAGGTCATTGCTGAACTCGATCCGATCGAGGCCCTAAGGTACGAATAAAGTCTTATCTCCTGTTGCTCATACTATGACTAGCGATGGTAAAGAAGAAAATTATCTAGGAGGATAATATGGATAAACGCATCATCGGGATTTTCATGTCAGTACTTTTCTGCCTATCTGCAGCCTCTCCTGGTCAACAGGAAAAAACCATCTCCCTCTCCCTGGAGGAATGCATCCTGAAGGCGATGGAAAATAACCTAGGCTTGGCTGTGGAAGTCTTGTCCCCAGAGCTGGCCGATATTTCCGTCTCTCTAGCTAAAGAGAAATTCATGCCCTCACTGTCTTTAAGCTATGGCATAGACAGTAATATTTCGCCTTCCTACTCGTTCCTGGATGCCGCTGAAGAGGTTTCGACCGATAGGACAGACTACTCAGCTCAGATAAGCCAGCTCCTCCCCACAGGGGGAAACCTGTCTATCAGCCTTAATGGTTATGCCACTGAATCCAACAGACGCTTCCAAACCATCAACCCTCGCTNNTTAACTTCACTCAACCCATCCTCAGGAATTTTGGCCTGAACATCAACCGCAGAGAAATCCGGATCGCCCAGAACAACAGCGACATCTCCGAAACTCAGTACAAAAGAACCCTGCAGGATACGATCTACAACGTGGAAGAAGCCTACTGGAATCTCGTGTACACCATCGAAAATTTGAAGGTCATCCGACAATCCCTGGAATTAGCTCAAGACCTCCTGGAAAAGAACAGACGGGCCGTGGAAGTCGGGACTATGGCTCCGATTGAAATCCTGACCGCCCAAGAACAGGTGGCCACACGCGAGGCCGAAATCCTCGAAGCCGAAGCTCTGGTCAAGAACAACGAAGACGCCCTGAAAACGATCATCAATCTCGCTGCCGATGAGGAGGATGCCGAGATTCTGAGGATCGTGCCCTCGGACAAACCTGGTTACGAGAAAAAAGATATGTCTCTGGAGCAAGCTATGGCCATAGCCATGCAGAATCGAACTGACCTTCAGGTCTCCAGGATAGACTTGAAAAACAGGGAGATTAACCTCAGTTATGCCAAGAATCAGCTTCTTCCTGAATTGAGCCTCCAAGCGTCCTACTGGAGTCCGGGTATTTCAGGAGACCAGCTCATCTACCAAGGCGGAAACCCGCTGACAGGAGTGGTTGTGGATACGATTCCTGGTGGTGCCTCCGACGCCTTAAAAGACACCTTCGGTTTTAAGTTTAACAACTGGACGGTCGGCCTGACTTTCTCTATCCCCTTCAGCACACTTCTCTCACGAGCTGCCCATGCTCAGGCCAGAGTAAACCTGGAGCAGGCGACTCTACAGCTCAAGGACCAAGAGCAGCAGGCTTTTCTCGAGATTAAAAACTCTCTCCGAGCTGTGGAGACGAATTTCAAACGGATTCAGGCCCGGAAATTGGCCAAGGAATTGGCCGCCAAGAAACTGGAAGCCGAAGAGGAAAAGCTTAAGGTCGGACTGACCACGAACTACTTCGTCCTCCAGTACCAAAGGGATCTGGCCAACGCCCAGAGTACTGAATTGAGAGCCATCATCGACTACAACCTATCCCTAGCTCGCTTGAACAGGGCTCTGGGGATCAGCCTCGATGAAAAAAAGATTTCTTTATCAAAAATGTTGGATAATTAAGGAGGCTCGTGTAAAAAATTCTGGGATAATTTCACTTTGAGAGACTCGATGAATCGCTTATAATATTTATTCAATAACTGGTTGAAGCAGTGAAAAAAATCGGATTCTTCCCTCTCTTCCTGATCCTATCTCTCTGTCTTTTTGGTCAAGATAACGGCCAAAATTATNNAAAATTATCAGGTGAAAATCCCCAAGTTTCCCGTTCCACCTACAATTGACGGTAAGCTGGAAAACCCGCTCTGGGAAAAGGGGGCAGTTCTCGAAAATTTCACCCAGTATGAACCGCATGAAGGAGCAAGGCCCTCGGAGAAAACCGTGGCTTACCTCGGCTACGACAGCAAGAATCTGTACATTGCCTTTCGCTGTTACGACTCCAACCCGAAGGCTATCAGAGCCTGCCTCACCAAGAGGGACACTGTTTATGGTGACGATGAGGTCACCGTTTACCTGGATACCTTCAATGACAAAAAGCGGGCCTTTGCTTTCCTGGTGAATCCCTGTGGCGTCCAATCTGACGGCATTTACACCGAGACCCGGAGAAGAGGGAGGGGCCGCGGCGGAGGCCCTGACCGGATCGATAAGAGCTGGGATACCTTTTTCACGACAGCCGCGTTCATGAATGAGGAAGGATACACAGTCGAGATGGCCATTCCGTTTAAAAGCTTACGGTTTCCCAACTCCCAAACTCAACGGTGGAGGCTGCAGATCAAGCGAAATATTCGCAGAAAAAACGAAGAAATCTACTGGTATCCGAGGTCTCGCGATGTGAACGGCTTCCTGGTCCAATCCGGAACTCTGACCATCGATGGGAACCTGGAAAAAGGAAAAAATTTCGAGGTCATGCCCGTGTTAACAGGTCTTCAAGCCAGAAAAGAAAATTTTGACCCTGAAGGAGGCCTCAACTTAAAGTACGGTATCACTTCTGATTTGACGGCAGATATGACCTACAACCCGGATTTCAGCCAGGTCGAGGCCGATATGCCTCAGATCGATGTCAACCAGAGGTATGCCCTTTACTATCCAGAAAAGCGCCCCTTCTTCCTGGAGGGAAAAGACCATTTTGACACACCCTTTGAGTTGATTTATACGCGAAAAATCATGGATCCTCAATGGGGAGGGAAGCTCACCGGGAAAATCGGGAGGACGACTCTCGGCTTTTTGACCACCTATGATTTCAACTCTCCAGACATCAAAATCTCTGCTGAAGACGATGATGAAGAGGAAGATGAAGACGATGACGAGGAGATCACACAAAGAGGCCTGGTGAATGTTTTTCGGTTGAGACAAGACCTCTTCTCCGAATCCTACATCGGTTTTATCCTGGCAGACAAAGAGATGGGAGATTCCTGGAAAAATATTAGACATAACTTCAACCGGGTTGGAGGTATCGATGGACACTTCAAATTCTTGAATAACTACCGATTCTCCTTTCAGGTTGTGGGTTCTCAGAGCAAAGTGGGTGCCGACAAAACGGATTTGGTACCGGCGATGATGTTTAACTTTAACCGACGCGGAAGGCATTTGAGTTTCTCCGCCAATTACACCCATATTCCCCCGGATTTTGAGGCCTCGTTGGGCTTTTTCCGCCGGAAGGACATCCGATCTTTCAACTCGCGCCTCAGCTACGCCATCCTACCTCAGACAAACCTTCTTGTCGATATTCGGCCCTCGTTCNNCTGACAGACGAGGAATGGGAGTTTCGTGTATTCATGAGTGGATGGAGGGGTTCTCACATTTGGATGAATTTCTCTACTGGGTTGGAACGTTATGAGGGTATCAATTTTCACAAAGATTCCTTCTGGGCCAGTTTCAGTTCGGCACCGTTTTCCTGGCTGAGCGGGAATATCTCCTTCTCTTTCGGTGATAGCATCTATTACGATGATGAACCCTATCTGGGCTATAAGACCTCCAAAGGAGCCCGCTTAACCTTAAGGCCTCTAACCAACATCCGTCTACACTACAATTTCAGGAGCGACAATTTCTACAGGAGCAAGGGTGGTGAAAAAGTCTACTCGGTGAATATCATCAGCCAACGCCTCACTTACCAGCTTTCCCGTACTCTTTCCTTGCGGTTGATCACAGATTATGACAGCTATCATAAAGAAATCTTCAACAGCCTTCTTTTCAGTTATGAACTCAGACCGGGAACCGTCTTCTATGTCGGAGTGGATGACAACCAAGAGAGGGACGATTCTGGAATCTGGCGCATCCAGGGGCGTTTTGTCTTCGTCAAATTTTCCTACTGGTGGCGTATATAAAGGGGACGGTTCTATTTTTCCTTGTATGAGCAGCTGCAAACCGCTACCTGCCTCCGTAGGCGTAGCCTACGTAGAGATGAAGGGAAGGGAAAAATAGAACCGTCTCCATTTTTATTTATTTTGCTGGGTCCCTGCTTCCGCAGGGACAAGCTTGAATTTTTGTGAAAAACGTGTTAGTATAATCGTCAAGTATAAGCTCCAATTTTCTTACAGCCAACAATCAGGGAGAGCACAATGAACAGGAAACTCATAAGACCTAACCTTTCTGAAATCAAGGATAAAATGAGCCGTGAACCGGCTAAAAAGAAATCCCATCCCCCCTCAGAAACATTTGCCGAGAACTACTATTATCTTAAACAGATGAACAAAAAAACGCCGATGGGAGTCGTCTTGGCCGACGGAGAAACGATAGAAGGTTTCATCGAGTGGTACGATAGGAACTGTATAAAACTCAACAGAGACGATGCTCCGAATCTTCTGGTGTTTAAAAACAACATCAAGTATCTGTATAAACTCAACGAAACAAAAGAATCCAAGAACCCCCCAGCCCCTACCAAAAAGAAGAGAAAATGACCCTCCCCAGGATCGGGATCACACTCGGGGATCCTGGGGGGATCGGACCAGAAATCACTCTCAAAGCTCTCGCCCTTGAAAACTCCTTGCCCGAAGCTCATTACATCATCTACGGATCAGCCCTGGTCCTGGAGGAGGAAATAAAAAGGGGGGGGTTCAATATCAAGATACCTGTCCTTGAAGGAAACAGATTCGGTCCTGTCCCGAGTGTCACGCTTCAGGAAATTCCCACTCCCACTGATGGAATTCAGACTGGCCAATATTCCAAAGCCTCCGGACAGGCTTCTTTTCGCTTCTTCGAAAAGGCTGTCCAACAGGCTCAAGACGGATTAATACAAGCCCTGGTGACCGCTCCCATATCCAAAAAATCTTGGGAGATGGCAGGAATCCAGTGGTCTGGCCACACGGATTATCTGAGCCACACATATCCTCAGGCTGTGATGTCCTTCTGGTCAGACAAACTGAAAGTTGTCCTTTACACTCATCACATCCCGCTCAAGGAGTCTCTACAAAGAATTAATAAGAAGGACCTTTTAGACTTTTTCATCCATCTCGACCAAAACATCCAAAATTTACAGCCTCAGAGGTTCCGATTCTTGGTGGCCGGCTTGAACCCCCATGCTGGGGAGGGGGGACTCATCGGTTCAGAAGAAAAGGAGGAGATCCTCCCGGCTGTCGAGCAAGCTCAGAGGCAGGGATTGAAGATCAACGGTCCCTTTCCTCCCGATACGGTTTTCCGGCAGGCTTTGCTCCAACCGGACAAGATCGTTATCGCTCTGTATCACGACCAAGGACTCATCCCGTTTAAACTCGAATCTTTCGAGGATGGAGTGAATTTAACCCTAGGTCTGCCGTTCGTCCGAACCTCTCCAGATCACGGGACAGCTTTTGACATTGCCGGCCAAAACAAAGCCAACCCCCAAAGTCTGATAAAATCTATAGAACTGGCGTATAGCTTATCTCAACCTCTTTAGCTCAGCCATCATTTCCCTCTCTCGGTCTCTCTGCCGAATGGCCTCTCTCTTCTGGTAGGCNNTTCGTCGGGATGAGGGTCAGCCCCTTTTCTTTAACCTTCCCCGTCAAACGCTTGATCTCGCGCCGATGGAGGAGAAGTTTCCTCATTCTCAGCGGCTCGTGATTAAAACGATTGGAGGCTTCGTAGGGGCTGATATGACAATTGATGAGAAAGACTTCGCCTTCCTTTATTTCCGCGTAGCTTTCTTTCAGACTGATTTTTCCCTCTCTGATCGATTTGACTTCACTTCCGAGCAAGGAAATGCCCGCCTCTAGGCTCTCCAGTATTTCGTAGTTGAAGTAGGCTTTTTTATTCTTGGCGATAATCTTCATCTTGAAACATTTTTTCCTTTTCTCTCAAATTAACATGATATAGAATGTCATGCCTCTCTTTTAAGCTTTTATAGGTAAATTTATAACCTTTGTCATCTAGGACTCGAGGTATCTGAGAAGTGCTCTCCGGAAAAAGGAAAACCAGGAACGGGTTAGAACCAGCATGATATCGAAGATCAGGAATCCATCCGAGATCCGATATCTTTGAAACAGAAAGAAAGGGTTTGAAAAAGCTTTTCCTCAATCTCAGAGGACGACAGTGGGGCCACCAAGGATATCTCGGTTACGATGAGATCCTTGGCCTTCTCCATCATCTTTTTCTCGCGGAAAGAAAGAGGCTTGATGAGATTTAGATAGTACAGGCTTTTCAGGACAAGCGCCATGTCCAAAATCGATCCTGTTTTCATAAGATCAAGATGTTCTTTGTACCGTCCCTTCCAGTTCATCGTCACGTCAACCCGGCCGTTTTTCATGAACTGAAATAGCTCCTCGACAGCAGTCTCAGCAATCGGTTTCCGGATACCGATTTCTATGGCTGTTGCGGAGGGAACGAGGACAAGAGTCTTATTGGATAGGATTCTGACGTGGTAGATTTTAAAGCTTTCCCCGTAGTATCTTTCGTTCTGGATATCCTCTATTACACCCAGCCCCTGATTGGGATAAATGACTTTATCTCCAATCTTGAATAGATCCATTGTCCGTCATTATAATCCAATCCTAAAAAAGAGTCAAACACTTGTGAAGACATAGGCGGGAGGTGGCCCTTGACAGATAGCAACAGGTTTATTAACATACACTTTCACATTCCAGTATATCGACGAAACAATGAAAAGAACTTTCCAACCCAACAAGAGGAAAAGAAAGAAAACCCACGGCTTTCTGGTTCGGATGAGAGCCAAAGGTGGGCAGCACATCATCAGCCGCCGCAGACAAAAGGGAAGAAAAAAACTCTCCGCTTAATGGAAGAAACCCTCAGTCCTCGTGAGAGGATAAGAAAGAGAAAGGATTTTCTGTTAATCTATAAAGACGGCAAACGCCATAGAGGAAAGGTCTTCAATCTCATTCATCTTTCCAACAACCTTGGCTTCTCTCGTATCGCCATCGTCGTCAGCCGAAAAGTCGGTAACTCCGTCGAAAGAAACAAGATAAAAAGAAACATGAGGGCTTTATTCCGGAAGAATAAAGATTTGCTCAAGGTCCATGCGGATATGATCGTCATCCCCAACAAAGGTATTCTCGACATCTCGCGGTCAGGCCTCCAGCAAGAATACCTGGCTGCCATCGCTTCTGTCAACCAAAGTGGGAAAGCCAAATGAGCCACATCGCCTTAGCCTTGATCAGGATTTACCAAAAACTCTTCTCCCCTCTCTTCGGTAACCACTGCCGTTTTCATCCGACCTGCTCTTTCTATACGTACGAGGCAATCGATAAATATGGTTTACTAAAGGGAACATTTCTCGGAACCATTAGGCTTTTCAAGTGTCATCCCCTCCATCCGGGAGGGAACGACCCAGTTCCTTAAAGGATCAGCTTATGGAAAAAAGATTATTACTGGCCATCGTCCTCTCCTTTCTCATCCTGATTCTGTATCAGATTCTTTTTAGTCCAAAACGTCCTCAGGAAGAAACCCCACAACAAATCCAGGATATCGAGACTCAACCCCCTCCAAAACCTTCTGTCGAAAGTCAACTTCCCTCCCCGACGACCGCCGAGCCTCAAGAACCACTCGAGGAAAAAATCATCACCGAACCGACTTCAGAGACAACAGAATTTCAGATTGTCATCGACACGCCTCTCTACTCGGCCGTCTGGAGCAACAAGGGGGCTGTCCTTAAAAGCTGGAGACTCAAAGAATATAAAGATGACGACAAGAATGACCTCGAGTTGGTCTCCCAGCAAACCGAAGACTTCGGCACCTTCCCTTTTGCTTTGCACACGGACGATCCATCTTTCGATTCCTTAATCAACGGTTCCCTGTATACCTTTTCCAATCGAAAGATGGACCTGATGGAAGGCCAAGAAGGGGAGCTCCGTTTCCAGTACGCCGATGAAGAAGGAAACCGGATCGAAAAGATTTTCAATTTCCAGGGAGGAAAATACACCTTCGATGTCCGGATGAATGTCTGGAAAAAGCAGCAGAAGATCGATCCCCGCTTCCTCTGGGGGCCGAGCCTGGGAAACCCCTCGGCCCAGGATGAAAAAAGGCGTTTCGGAGGATCTAGGGGGATCGCTGTTTTTACTGGTGAAAAAATTAGACGGAACGAGGAGAGGAAGTACAAACCTGAGCGCAGCCGCTTCAATTTTGTCCAATGGGCTGCCTATGAGGACAACTATTTCACAGCCCTTTTCCTGACGGATTCTCAGAAATCGAGTGCGGTATTCCTCAGGCAAGAAAAAGACCAATTGCCTTATTTTTTCCTCTCTCTCTCCAACGCTCATAAAGCCTATATCGGACCGAAAGATTATGATGCTCTTGGTGAATTTAGTCCTGGGACCAATAATCTGATTAAATTCGGTTTATTCGGTTGGATTGCTAAAATCCTGCTGAGAGCCATTAAGACCATCCACAATGTTTTCCCCAACTGGGGCATCAGCATCATCATCCTGACCCTCATCATAAAAATCCTGTTCTTCCCCCTCACCTACAGCAGCACAAAATCCATGGCTAAGATGCAGGAGCTACAGCCAAAGATCAAAGCTCTGAGAGCCAAGTACAAGAAGTCCAAACAGGACATCGGCCAGAGACGGAAGATGAACGAGGAGATGATGAAGCTTTACAAGGAACACGGCATCAACCCGGCCGGAGGTTGTCTGCCCATCCTGGTTCAAATCCCTATATTCTGGGGATTTTTTCGACTCTTGATCGTTTCTATTGAATTCAGACAGAGTCCCTTCGTGTTTTGGATTAAAGATCTTTCTGTGAAAGACCCTTATTATGTCACTCCCATATTGATGGGTATCACCCAGTTCATCAGCCAAAAAATGACCCCCACCTCGGCTGACCCAACCCAGCAAAAAATGATGCTCATCATGCCCGTCATCATGACTATCTTTTTTATGAATTTTCAGAGTGGCCTTGTCCTCTACTGGCTGACCAACAACGTCCTTCAAATCGGACAGCAGTACATCATGAACCGGCTCATGCAAAAGAAAAAGCGAGAAGCCCATGGAAGAAAAAGAAGAAAAAAATAACGAGAAGCAAGAATTCAAAGGGAGGAATTTCGAGGAAGTCATCTCGACTGCCGAGCATGCTCTAAAACTACCTCGCTCCCAGTTTAACTACGAGGTCGTGACCGAAAAAACCAAGCTTTTCGGGATGAGGACCAAGGAGATCGTGATCCGGGCTTGGCCCAAACAACAAGAAGGAGAGGGCAAAATCCCGGAATTCCTGAATAAGCTTTTGACCCTGTTTCCTCTCGAAATCAATTATCACGTCAAGAGAAAAAACGATATGATGTACCTGATTTTCGACGGCAGGGATAAACATCTCCTGCTCAGAAAAGACGCCTCTCTTCTCCTGGCCTTCCAACATCTGCTCAACAAGATCTCTCCTCAAAAAGTCCAAACAGACTGTGACTTCTACCGGAAGAGAAAAGAGAAGGAGTTGAAGAATTTTGCTCAACAAAAGGCTCAGCAAGTCCAAGAAACAGGAAAGGACGAGGTTCTCGAGTTGATGAATCCGTATGAAAGGCGTCTCATCCATATCGCCGTCAATCAAGTCCCGGGCATCACGACCGAGAGTATCGGTGAAGGCTTTTTAAAGCGCATCAAAATCTTTCCCCAGAAAACCCGGTCCGAAGGGTAACACGCTTCTTCCCAACCCACAAATCTTATTTTATGATCATGTCTAATGTATATAATACCTATATATAATATATATATTATAAAGATTAGTCCCGTTCTAGCTCCTCCAATTCCCGCCCTTAGTCCTTATCCCACCTTAAAGAATTTTTATGAATTCACGTGACTCTCCCATCCAGATCAAATGACAATGAAATCGGATAATACGGCCAACGTATTATACTCAGACAAAGACAATATTTGATTCATAATATCGACGAGACCTAACATCAAACGACTGAGCTTGATCTTTACGTTTTAGGCGTCAAGATTTATGATATAGAGGCCATGCTGGAAGATACGATCATCGCCATCTCGACGCCGCTCGGTTACGGGGGCCTTGGAATCGTCCGTCTGAGCGGTAAAAAGTCACTCCCGATAGCTAAAAAGATATTTAAACCAAAACAGCCGAAAGCACGAATTCAGCCTCGTCGCCCATTGCTCGGACAGGTGTACAATTTCGAGCAGAAGCAGTCCTTCGAGGAAGCCTACCTGACCTATTTCCTACGGCCACACACTTACACCAAAGAAGATATCATCGAGATCAGTTGTCACGGAAGTCCGTTGATTCTGGAAGAAATCGTTCGTCTCGGTGTCAAAGCCGGGGCCCGCCACGCCCATCCCGGCGAATTCACGCTGCGTGCTTTTCTCAACGGAAGAATCGATATCCTCCAAGCCGAAGCCGTTAACGACCTCATCCAATCATCCTCGTTAAAACAAGCCCAGATATCTTACCAGCAGCTCGAAGGCAGTCTTTCCAAAAAGATCGTCGATCTCAGGAAAAAAATCATCCATCTCTTGTCCCAAATCGAGGCCAGCCTCGAATTCCCCGATGAGGGTCTCCGGATAAATCAAAAGCAGATCTTTGACTCCTTCAGCAGCATAATCAAAAGCCTAGAACAGCTTATTGACAGCTATAAACTCGGGAAAACATTGAGTGAAGGCCTCTCCTTGGCCATCGCCGGAAGACCTAATGTCGGCAAATCAACTCTGTTTAACGCCCTTCTCCAGACTGAAAGGGCGATCGTCACCCCTTACCCGGGAACGACAAGAGACTACCTGCAGGAACTCTTGAAAATCAAGAATTCCCTTTTTACCCTAATCGATATGGCTGGCCTCTCTTCTCGTTCCCATCCTGTAGAAAAGGAGGGCATAGAAAGGGGCCATAAACTCATTGCTAAGGCAGATTGTGTCCTCCTCCTATTTGATTTATCCCGCCGAGAAGCCCGTGAGGATTTCAGGTTGTTAAATGAGTACAGAAACAAAAATCTCCTCCTCCTTTTCAATAAAGCAGACCTCCCACGAAAAATGAATGTATCCGCCCTCAGGAAAACAGGTAAAAGCTTCCCTTCCTTGGAGATATCTGCCCTCAAAGGAACAAACCTGGGAAAATTGAAGGACATGATCCATCGGCATTTCGTTCCCAGCCAGGACGTGCAGGACGAAGTCATCCTTCATCTTCGACAGAAGCTTCTCCTGGAGGAAATCCTGACTTACATGGAAGAGGCACAAAGGCTCCTCGTGGAAGGCTACTCCGAAGACTTGGCTGCTGAGGAACTCCGCAAGATCTATCCTCTGATCGGTCAGCTCACAGGAGAAATTCGGGCTGACGAGGTCATCGAGAATATTTTCAGCCGGTTCTGCGTGGGAAAATAGGACGCACCATGGGCAATCCGGATAAATACGATGTCATCATCGTCGGAGCTGGCCATGCGGGCTGCGAAGCGGCCCGAGCAGCCAGTTTGATGGGCCTGGACACCTGCCTCATCACCATCCATTTGGAAACAATCGCTCAAATGTCCTGCAACCCGGCCATCGGAGGCTTGGCCAAAGGGCACCTGGTCCGAGAAATCGATGCCCTCGGCGGCCTGATGGGACTCCTCGCCGATGAAACGGGAATACAGTTCCGGCTTCTTAACAGGAGTCGAGGGGGTGCTGTTCAAGCTCCCAGGGCCCAATCGGATAAGGCTCTGTACAGGCTGACCATGAAAAAATGGCTGGAGCAGATTCCCCGGTTGACTCTCTTCCAAGGCATTGTCACCGAAATCCTGACCAAAAATCACCAAGCCGTGGGAGTTATGACCCTGGAAGGGAATAGGATTCGAGGCAAATCCATCATCATCACACCCGGAACATTCCTCAACGGCTTGATCCACATCGGGCTTCACAGCTACGCCGCCGGAAGAGCCAACGAACCCCCGGCTCCCGAACTCAGCAAAAACCTCAAAACTCTCGGCCTCAAAACATTCCGTTTGAAGACTGGAACTCCGATGAGGCTCCACAGCCAGACCTTAGACTGGGGGCGCTTCACTCCTCAGCCAGGTGACAAAGCCCCCGTTCCTTTCTCCTACAGGACAAAGAAAGAGCTCGAGAACAAGATCATCTGCTACATCGGCTACACAAACCCCCAAACCCACGACATCATTCGGAAAAATCTGGATGCCTCCCCGTTGTACAGCGGTAAAATCACGGGAATTGGGATTCGTTATTGTCCCTCTATCGAAGATAAGGTGGTCAAATTCCCCCATCACCGCCGACATCAGTTCTTCCTCGAACCTGAGGGACTTGAGACACAGGAAATCTACGTTAACGGCCTCTCGTCAAGCCTTCCTTTCGATGTCCAAAGTGAAATCCTAAACAGCATCCCTGGCTTGGACCAGGCAAAAATCCTGAGGCCAGCCTACGGAATCGAGTACGATGCCGTGCTTCCTACTCAGCTCAGGCCCACCCTGGAAACAACCCAAATCAGCAACCTCTACCTAGCCGGCCAGATCAACGGCACATCAGGCTATGAAGAAGCCGCTGCCCAAGGATTGATGGCTGGTATCAACGCGGCTCTGAAAGTCAAAAAGAAAAAACCCTTTATCCTGGGCAGAAATGAAGCCTACATCGGGGTCCTGATAGATGACTTGATCACGAAGGGCGTCGAAGAGCCTTACCGCCTGTTCACCTCCAGGGCTGAGCACAGGATTCACCTCCGCATCGACAACGCGGATAAAAGATTGACTCGATACGGATACGAGTTAGGCCTTATCCCAAAAGAAGATTATGACTCATTCCTCAACAAGCAGAAGAAAATCAGTCAAACTATGATCTATCTCGAGAAAGAAAAGATAAAAACACCGGGCGGCGAAAAAATTTCTCTGAAAGATTACCTAAAAAAACCTGAAGTCCGGTTCAAAAATATGTTAGAATATGGAAAATTCGATAACAGCTTGACCGATGAGGACATCCGTCACATCGAATCAGAGATTAAATACGAGGGTTACCTGAAGAGGCAGGAAACCGAGATTGTCCGCATCAAAAAAATGGACAAGGAAAGGATACCGGAAAGCATCAATTTTCAGGAAATTCCGGGCCTTACTCGGGAGGTGAAGGAAAAACTGGAGAAAAGTCGTCCCCGAACGATCGGAGAGGCCAAAAAAATCCCAGGGATTACTCCAGCGGCTATCGTCAATCTTCATGTCTATTTGAGGATCCAATGCCGCAAAAATGTTCCACGTGGAACATCCACAGGTCATGAATAAGATCATCGCCATCACCAACCAAAAAGGAGGAGTCGGAAAAACTACCACCGCCGTCAACCTCGCCGCCTCCCTGGCCTTCAACAACCGGAGGATCTTGGTCGTCGATCTCGATCCCCAAGGTATGGCGACTGCAGGTTTAGGCCGGGCTAAAGAGGAAAGCAGGGGTATCTATCCTGCCCTGATGGACGGCCGTTACATCATGGATTATATCCGCCCCACTTCACTCGATAACCTTCATATCTGCCCTTCTTCCCCAGAGCTGGCCGGAGTCGAGGCCGAACTCTACGAGAAGGATAACCAACAGAAGAAGCTCAAATCGGCCTTGGAAAGGGTGAAAAAATTTTTCCACTTCATCATCATCGACTGCCCTCCTTCCTTGGGTTTTCTTACTCTTAACGCCCTGACAGCCGCGGATTCGGTCTTGGTCCCTGTCCAGTGCGAGTTTCTCTCGATGGAGGGCATTCCGGAGCTTTTCAGCCTCTTCGACGAAGTCCGCACCTACCTGAATCCTTCTCTAGCCCTAGAGGGCATCCTGCTCACCATGTATGACGAACGGACCAACCTCTCCAAACAAGTCGCTCAGGAGGTCAGAAGCTCACTCGAAGAGAGCACCTATGAAGTCGTGATTCCTCGCAACATCAGATTAGCAGAAGCTCCCAGTTTTGGAAAACCCATCCTGCTGTACGACATAAAATCTAAGGGGGCCCAAGCCTATCTAGATCTTGCACAGGAGATATTGAAGAAATGAAAAAGAAAGCATTGGGAAAAGGATTAAAAGCCTTCATTCCAGAAGAATACGGGATTCTGAAGGAGGATAGTTACGCCGATCTAGATATCGACAAACTCAAACCCAACCCGCTCCAGCCAAGACTCACTTTCACTCGTGAATCCATACAGGAACTGGCTCGGTCTATCAAAGAGACAGGCATTCTCCAGCCGATCATCGCTGTCCCTGAAGGAGATTTTTACCGGATCATCATCGGTGAACGCCGATGGCGGGCCGCCCAGAACATCGGGCTCAAAAAGATTCCTGTTCTTATCCGGACCATTCCCCGGGAGAAACAGCTTGAATCATCCTTGGTAGAAAACCTACACCGAGAAGATCTCACCCCCCTGGAAATTGCCAGGGCCTACCAGAAACTGATTCAGGAACTCGGTTATACCCAGGAAGAAGTGGCTGAAAGAGTGGGAAAAGACAGAACTTCGGTGACGAATTATCTTCGTCTTCTGAAACTCCCCCAAGAAATCCAGGATTACCTGGGTGAAGGAAAGATCACCATGGGACACGCCCGGGCCTTACTCTCTCTCGAGGACTCCGAACGTCAGACCTCTATCGCCCATCAGATTGTCCGCGATAACCTGTCTGTCCGTGATGTGGAACGCATGACCCAGGAACGAAAGCCCCAACCTCCTCCTCGGGAGACTCGGCCGGCAGATGCCGATTTGATGGCCCTCCAAGAAGATTTCCTGAAGGCATTAGGGACGAAAGTCACTATCTCGGGAACTCAAGATAAAGGGGTGATAAAAGTCTATTACTTCTCGATCGACGACTTAAATAGAATCTATGAATACATCAAAGGAGAAAAGCGATGAAAGAAAAAAGAAAGGAAATAGACGATACTAAGATTACCGGGTTTTACGACAAGGAGACAGAATTCAAGGGTGACTTGCGTTTCAAGGGCTCCTTCCGCATCGATGGCCGATTCAAGGGAAAAATCGACTCTGAATCTGTCCTCATCATCGGCGATCATGGTCGAGTGGATGCCGATGTCAAAGTGGGTTATCTTATCATAAGCGGCGAGATCAAGGGCAGCATTCAGGCCCGAGAAAAGGTTGAAATCCACACCAGCGGTCGGGTCATCGGCACAATCGTCGCTCCTAAATTGATCGTAGAAGAAGGAGCCTATCTCGAAGCCAACTGTCAGACGACCGACAAAGCCCCCCAAATTCTCCCTGAAAAGAAAACACAAGAAGGGTCCCAGCCTTGAGAGAAGCCGTCGGCATCATCCCTGCTCGGCACCGATCTCATCGGTTCCCAGGGAAAATGCTGGCTCTTATCCTGGGAAAACCGTTGATCCAGAGAGTCTTCGAACAGGCCTGTCAATCCAAATCTCTTACTCGCCTGATCGTCGCGACCGATGATGAACGGATTCTGACTGCCTGTAAAAAATTCGGAGCCGAGGCCTGGATGACTTCGTCTGATCACGATTCTGGCACAGAACGGGTAGCCGAGGTGGCTGAGAAGATTAACAGCCCGATCATCATTAACGTTCAAGGGGATGAGCCCCTGATTCGAGGGGATGTGATCGATGAGTTGGTGGCCTCTCTCCAAGACAGAACCATCCCGATGGCGACCCTTGCTGTCAGAACTAGAGACCTCGACCTCCTCAGTGAACCGAACACCGTAAAAGTCGTCGTCGACAACGAAAACAATGCCCTGTATTTTTCGCGCTCTCCTATTCCATTCCAAGCTAGTGATTATTTCTTACAGCACATCGGTGTTTATGGCTACCAAAGGGATTTCTTGCTGGAATTCTGCAAGTTTCCCCCCTCCCGGCTGGAAAAGGCAGAAAAACTCGAACAGCTCCGGATTCTCGAGCATGGGCGTCGGATAAAAGTCGTCGAATCTGCGCATTCCACCTTGAGTGTGGACGTGCCAGAGGATATAATCAGGGTTGAACATTTCTTGAGAGAGCACACGCATGAGTAAATTCATCTTTATTACCGGTGGTGTGCTGTCAGCTTTAGGTAAAGGCATTGCCGCTTCCTCCATCGGACGGCTCCTGGAAAGCCACGGCTACCGGATCACCCTCCAGAAGTTCGATCCCTACCTCAACGTTGACCCGGGTACGATGAATCCTTTCCAGCACGGGGAAGTGTATGTCACCGAAGACGGCGCCGAGACGGACCTTGATCTGGGCCATTATGAACGATTCACTTCGACCTTGACGGGTCAAGCCAATAACTGGACAGCAGGCAAGATCTACGAGATCATCCTCAAGAAGGAGAGAATGGGAGATTACCTGGGAAAGACTGTCCAGGTCATCCCCCATGTCACTGACGAAATCAAGGAGGCCTTCTTCTCTGTGGCCGATGAGAACGACATCGTCATCGTCGAGATCGGGGGAACAGTCGGAGACATCGAAAGCCAGCCTTTTCTCGAGGCCATCCGCCAGATGCGCCTTTCTTTGGGTACGCAGAACTCTTTATTCATCCATCTGACCTTAGTTCCGTTCATAAAGACTTCAGGGGAACTCAAGACAAAACCCACCCAGCACAGCGTTCGGGAGTTGAGGGCTATCGGAATCCAGCCCGATATCATCCTCTGCCGGACAGAAAGAGTTCTCAACGACGAGATAAAGGCCAAGATATCTCTCTTTACCAACGTCCCCCTCGAGGCCGTGATCACAGCCCAAGATGTGGATAATATCTACGAGATTCCCCTTATTTTCGCCAAAGAAAAACTGGATAACATCGTCCTCAAGAGACTGAATCTTCCGCCTCGAAGACGCCGTCTCAGCCGATGGAGGCAGATGGTCGAGAGGATGAAGAATCCAAAGGACAAAGTGAACGTTGCCTTAGTCGGCAAGTATGCCGGACTCCATGACTCCTACATAAGCCTGACCCAGGCGCTCATCCATGCCGCGACTTTTCACAACCTAAAACTCGAACTTTCCTGGGTTGAAGCCGAGGATATGGAAAAGAGGAAAGCAGAAGCCATCCTGGATAAGGCCGATGGCATCCTCGTTCCTGGAGGCTTCGGTGTCCGCGGCATAGAGGGAAAAATCAAGGCTGTGAGCTACGCGCGGAAATATAAAGTACCCTACTTTGGCATCTGCCTGGGTATGCAATGCGCAACCATAGAATTCGCCCGAAAAACAGCTGGCCTTAGAGGAGCTAACAGCACGGAGTTCAATCCCAAGACCCCCCACAGAGTTTTCTTCAAATGGAGAGAGCTTAAAGGTGTTAAGAAGATCGGCGGCACGATGAGGTTGGGAAAATACCTGTGCCGCATCCAGCAGAGGACATTTGCCCAAGCCGCTTACGAAAAAGTCAATGTTTATGAGCGCCATCGGCACCGTTTTGAATTCAACCCCGACTACGAGGAAATCCTTTCTCAGGCGGGCCTGGTCATTTCTGGAAAAAATCCCGACCATGATCTGGTCGAAATCATAGAAATCAAGGATCATCCCTGGTTCTTGGGATGCCAGTTTCATCCAGAGTTCAGATCCAGGCCTCTCAAGCCTCATCCCCTCTTCATAGCCTTTATCGGAGCCAGTCATGACCATCATCGCAAGAGAAGTAAGCATCAATAACAAAATCAAGATCGGTGGGGAGAATCCTTTCTTCTTGATTGCCGGTCCCTGTGTCATCGAAGGCCAGAATCATGCTTTTATGATGGCCAAGGAACTCAAAAAAACGTGTGAAGACTTCCCGATGTCTTTTATCTTCAAGGCATCTTATGATAAAGCCAACCGGTCCTCTCTTCACTCCTTTCGCGGCCCGGGCCTCGAGAAGGGACTGGATATTCTCAGGCAGATCAAAGAAGAGCTAGACATCCCGGTAATCTCTGACGTTCACGAAACTGGACAGATAGAGAAAGCCGCTCAAGTTTTAGACATGATACAAATCCCGGCTTTTCTCAGCCGTCAGACTGATCTCATCGTCGAAGCCGCGAAAACAAGAAAACCGATGAATATAAAGAAAGGTCAGTTCCTCTCTCCCTATGACATGAAAAACGTCATCGACAAAGCCTTAAACCAGGGAAACGAAAAGATCATCCTGACCGAGAGAGGAACGTCTTTCGGATACAACAACCTCGTTTTCGATGTCCGCTCCATCCCGATCATGAAAAAATGGGGATTTCCCGTGGTCATAGATGCCTCCCACAGCGTTCAAAAACCCGGAGGGGAGGGCCATTTTTCAGGGGGAGAGGCGGAATTTATCCCCCTCATTGCCCAGGCGGGGATCTGCGTGGGTGCAGACGGGCTTTTCCTCGAGGTCCACGACAATCCTCCGGAGGCCTTATCAGACAAGCTCAACTCTCTGAGCTTGGATAAACTCAAGCCCCTCCTGGGTTCCGTCCTGTCCCTGAAAGATTGGAGGGAAGGGAATCAAGGTCTCTTCTAGGGGAGAGTGAGACGATGAAAAAAGACGAAATCCTGAAGACCGGTATCGAAGTGTTGAGCATAGAGGCTAAGGCCGTCGAATCATTAGCCCGCAGCTTGGACGAGAACTTTACCCAGGCTGTCGAGCTTATCTACGAGTCAAACGCCCGGGTGATCGTCACCGGTATGGGCAAATCCGGCCTGATCGGCCGGAAGATTGCAGCCACCCTCTCCAGTTGTGGGACTCCGTCTATCTTCATCCATCCCGCTGAAGCCGGACATGGGGACCTGGGCATGATTCTCAAGCATGATATCCTGATCGCGATTTCATACAGCGGAGAAACCCGTGAGATCATCGACCTCTTGGAATTTGTCAAGAGAATCGGCGTCAGACTCATCAGCATCACTGGGGATAAGGATTCTAAGCTGGCTAAATACAGCGATATCGTCCTCGAGGCCAAAGTGGCGCAGGAAGCTGAGCCTTCATTCCTGATTCCGACATCGAGCTCAACGGCCGCCTTGGCCTTGGGAGATGCGATCGCTATTGCCTTGATGAAGAAAAGGGGGTTTGGAGAAAGAGATTTTGCTTTTTTCCACCCCAAGGGGCAGGCGGGTAAAAAACTTCTCAAAGTCGTTCAACTCATGCACAAAGGCCAACAGATTCCTCGAGTCCTACAGGATGCCCGGATGAAGGATGTCCTGGAGGAGATGAGCCAAAAAAAATTCGGGATGACGAGTGTTACCGATGAAGAGGGGATACTCAAGGGTATCATAACCGACGGCGATCTTAGAAGGATGGTTCAAAAATACAAGAAGAGTTTCCTCGAGAAGACGGCTGAGGATTGTATGACGCCCAACCCGAAAACCATCGACGAAGATGACTTAGCCACCGAAGCCCTGCTTGTTATGGAGGAGAACAGGATCACTTCCCTGATTGTCACGAACAAGAAGGGCGAACTCGTCGGGATTATCCACCTCCATGATCTGTGGCGGACTGAGATGTTCTGATGACCAAGGAGCAGAGAGCCCAAAGAGTCAAAATGATCCTGATGGATGTGGACGGTACTCTGACCGACGGCAACCTTCTCATCCTCCCAGACGGGGAAGAGCTCAAAACCTACAATGTCCGGGACGGGGCAGGAATTCTTATGGCTCATCTGGCGGGGTTGAAAACGGGGATCATCACCGGAAAGACATCGAAAACCTTGGAAATGCGGGCCGAAAAACTCCGAATGGATGAGGTACACCAGGGAATCTTGGATAAAAAAAGAAGCCTGGACGAGATCATGGGTAAGCACCAACTGAATCCTGAAGAGATTGCCTATATCGGAGACGATCTGGGCGATCTGGCTGTTCTCCAAGCTGTGGGTCTGGCCGCAGCCGTCGCTGATGCTCATCCTGAAGTCCAAAAAAAGAGTCATTTCATCTGCGCCCAACCGGGGGGAAGGGGGGCCGTGCGAGAATTCATCGAATTCATTCTCGAAGCACAGGATAAATGGAAGACGGTCGAGGCCAACTTCAAGAACCTCGCCGACTTGAAAGATTTAGAAAAAAAAGGGGAAACAAGCTGAAATCCTTAGACAGAGGTAAGAGAGAAAGAGCTGAATCTCTTGTGTTTATCCAAAAATACTCGATTCCGCTGGCCAAAGGAGGAAAAAGGTGAACATCAATCCTGACATATTCAGGCAGTACGACATAAGGGGAACCGTGGATAAAGACCTCACGGCAGAAACGGTCGAATGGCTCGCCAAGGGTATAGGCACCTATATCCGACAGCAAGGCAGAAAACAGGTGGTGCTGGGCAGAGACTGCCGTCTTAGCTCGCCCACATTCTCCGATATTCTGACCAAAGGTCTTCTCTCTACCGGCTGTTCTGTCGTCGATCTGGGAGTCATCCCGACGCCTCTCCTTTATTTCGCTATTTACTACAAAGAAAAGGAGGCAGGAATCATCATCACCGGCTCCCACAATCCTCCCGAGTACAACGGCTTCAAGATCATGGTGGGGGAAGAAACGCTTTACGGGCCCGCCATCCAGGACATATACGCCATCATCAAGGACGGCCGTTTTGTCGAAGAAGAGGGAGGTTCCCGTACCGCCGACAACATCATCCCTGAATACGAAGATTACATCCTAGATGATGTTAAGCTCGAGAGAAAGTTAAAGGTTG
>JABAOC010010623.1_pt1 | contig 21593 bp, 17 predicted proteins | sample 7062161 | NCBI WGS metagenome assembly JABAOC01 (sample SAMN14538625, study PRJNA623070) | marine sediment metagenome | biome: marine biome [ENVO:00000428]; feature: marine pelagic biome [ENVO:01000023]; material: deep marine sediment [ENVO:00002113] | place: India: Gulf of Khambhat ... | reverse complement strand
CCACCCGGAGATACGAAATTCTCAATCGTATTCGGTATAACTTGTCTAATCGAGAGAGCAGGGGCCACGGTGTGGTACGATTCATCCGAGGAGTTACGGCCAAACCCGCGGATTGACCTGTTCTTCGCCCCGTACTTTCGCGGCAAGTCGGCGATGGCGGTATGGATGGTAAATGATTTCGGCGGTTATTCGGGCAACACGATGTCCGACGGCGCCTTGGCCGTTGCCGGCCGCGTGAACTGCGCGCCGTACGGCGTGAAGCCGGCTCCGAAGCCGCCGTGGGCGAGAAAGAATTGGCCGTTCTCCACGCCCATGAAGCGGTCCAGTCGATCCGCTTTGCCCGTCGGATCGTGGCTGAAGCGCGCCGTGGTCAGCTCCATCCACCGACCGTCGGCGGTTCGGATCCACTGGTTGCCATACAGGGCTTTGCGCAGCAGGTGACCNNAGCCGGCGCAGATAGCCGCCCTCTTTCGGAGCCTTCCAACTGGAGATGAGAGCCCATTGCTTCTTGTCCGGATGGAAGTAGTAACCTGAGTAGATTGTGTGTGTGGCGTCGGCTGGTTTCGCCGTGACGATGAACCGTTGCACTTTCCCGGTTTGCCACGGATACACCATATGGCTGTGGCCCCCCGTGCCTTCGTTGCCGAAATCACCAGCGTAGACCCCTTCGCCTTTTGCCATCAGCTTGACGCGGTCCTCATCGGCGACTTTGTCTCGGTCGGCCGCTTCATTGCCGCTGTCCCAGACACTGAAGATGATCCGCCGTTCCGTGGGGCTGTTCACCTGCATGCCGAAATAGCCGCGATGCCATCCGCAGGCCATGTAGTAGGTCCAGACCGGGTCTTCCAGGCCGGTCATCTCGCAGTAAAATGCTTCGACCTCCACATCCTTTTCCACGGGATACATCAGATGCACTGACGCGGCGTTGCGGCGGGGTTTGAGATTGAAGTGTGCGTCCTGTGCGGCGGGGCCGCTGAGGACCAGGGCACTGAGGTCGCCGAACGGCCGGCCCGGTGGATTGAGCGATTCGAGCGCGAGACTCCAGTAACCGGCCGCGGGGATGTTGAACGAACCGAAGCCGGCGATAACGGGACTTGCCCCGTCGCCGGTGACGGTAGCTTCCCTGGACAAGCCCGCGACCATCAGACACAGCTTCGATGTAACGTCTTTCGGCAGGCGGAGCGCCACAGAACAATCGAGCGTGCCCGGGGTCTCGATCCGGCCAAACCAGAGAACCTTCAAATTCGGGTCGTCCCAGCCGGTAACGCCGGAGCGAGATGAAACACGTGCCCCCGTCACGTCCGGATCAAGGTAGGCGGTAAAGGCAGGGACCCGCAATTCACCTGCCGACCCCGGCACTGCCATGGCGAGACATGCGATGACCATCCGCACGGACGCCAGAGCACATCTTCCTCGTTTCATATAGCCCTCACACACAGCACCACACGTAACAACCACTCCTTGGGCACGGGACCCAGCCGGCACGACCGGTCATCGGGACGCACACCCGTGCAGCCATGATACATGCATTATGCGGGGACAGCAACGATGGCATCGCACCTCGCTATCAGACAGGCTTATTCGCGAGGCGAAGATGTTCGACCGGAGAAACGGAGGCTTGACACATCTGTCGTGTGTGATGTTCTATAGGGATTCCGCAAGCCGTCCTGGTTGCTGTAAAGGAGATCAAGATGAGCTGCATTTCAAGACGAGACCTTATCGGTGCAGCATTAGGAGCCGTTGTTGTCACCGGCGCACCACATAACCCGGGCAAGGCCGACCACTCCCGGAGAAAGAGGACAAGATACATTGCCGCCTATGACACCGAATCACCGGCTTGCCTGCCGGCGTGCCGGAAGATCGTGGAGGTCCACCGGCAGTTTCAGATGCCCGCTACATTCTTCATCACCGGCCGGACCCTGGAGGCGAACACCAAAGAATACGGCCAGTTGCTCGCAGACCCGCTCTTCGAGGTCGCCTCGCACACGTGGAGCCACAAGCTGCTCCGCGACAACGTTCTCTGTGGCCNNTGATTGAACGCGTCTTCGAGCGGGCCTGCGTCGGGCTCAGGCCCGCTGTCGGTTTCGATAACGCTCTCAAAGGTGCTGGGGATGTGCTCGCGTTGGCGCGGGAGGCCGGGCATAAGTACATCAGCAGTCTGCTGTGGGGACCGGATTGTTCGATGCCCGCACTGATCGAGGAGCCGTTCCATTACGGCGCAGACGGCTTTGCTGATTTGTGGGAATTGCCCGGCCATGGCTGGCACGAGAACCTGCTGAAGAACCATAACAGATGGGGATCGAAACGGCTCACCCTATGGCCTTCGCCCATGCCCGAGGCCATTCCAGCGCAATTTGTGAGGACGCCGCAGGAGGAATTCGAGGTCAACCGGATCTTCTTAGAAAAGGCTCTCGAGACGAACAAACCGTATGTTTCGCTGATCTGGCATCCCTGGTCGCTCTTCTCGTTCGATCCACAGATGAAGATGCTGGAATTGACATTCACCCACGTGCGCCGTCTCGCCCTCGGCCCATGTACCTACGCCGACCTCTCCAGATAAGTCGCGGGTTGAGGAGATAGGCCGAAAGGAACGGCGCGCAAATGGCGAGAAGTGTCTGCGGACTTTGTGACTGCTTGAGGACGGCCATTTCTCCCAAGGGTACATCACCGGCTCCTGTTGTCATCCATGATGGGGGTGCCTCTCGCCATCCCGATACGCTGGCATAGTCAATCACCGGGGGCGTTCTTCTCCGGTTGCTCGTGATCGACCGGTATTGCGCAAAGCGCAACGAAAGTGTTTCGCACGGATCGATCTGCGAACTTTTTTTCACGGTAATCGCAGGAATTTCTGGTTTTCTCGGAAATGGGAATCCAGGTCCCGGAATCGGCGGGATACTTCTGCCGAGGCATGTCTGAGAGACTTGCCACCTGCGGCAACATTCATCCGCGCGGGACGTGGATGGCTTCTTCATCATGCGCGTCACTGTCGCCTTGTGTCCTGTGAGTCGCACGCCTGAGGCCAGTTCTCAGAAATGAGAATGGGTTTTTTGCGCGAGGCTCCAGGCGACATCGGCCGGCAGACGCGGCTTGAGTCGGGCGCGGCAAAACGGCATGATGAGTAGGTGTATCGGCATTTGATGCAGAGGCCTGCAAGCCGGTCGGGAGACCGTCGCGGCTGAGGCTTTGAAGACGAGTCGCCATATGGTGTGGGTATGATAGTATCCTGGCAGAAGTGGCTCGGCGGCGCTGCGGTCAGTGTGAGGGTGTTGTGCTCAAGCCGTCTCCGGCCCGGTAACTGCTGGGCAATGCTCGGGCTGATGGTGTTGTTTTCTGGGCCGGCGTCGGCCGAAGAGGCGAAGCCGAAGGAGGCGGTTTGGAATCCCCATGGCGCTCCAGCGTTATGCGATACCTGCCATGCGCCTGTCGCCGGTGGCCGGCGCGCCCTGCGGTTCGATGGAGACGTATCGCAGTTGTGTCAGTCGTGCCACGACGGGCGGGTTGCTAAACGTGAGCCACATCCTGTGGACCGGGTGCCGAGCGATGCGGTCTTGCAGAGGATCCCGTCCGATTTCCCACTTAAGGAGGGGATGGTGACCTGTTTGACTTGTCATGATGTCACCCAGGACTGCAACGCGGAACTGCTGATTTCCTTGCCCGGTCACAACCTGTTGCGTGGAGGTCAGGCCGCCCAAGCTCTGATGTTCTGTTTCCATTGCCATGCGAGGGAGAATTATGGCTCTTTCAATGTTCACGACCAGTTGGAGGCCGGGGAGATGAAGGTCGACACCTGTCTATGGTGTCACACCAGCGTTCCGGATGCGAACTCGTCTCATGAAGGCGAGGCTCCGTACTTGCTTCGCGGCACGTCGTCGGCGGTCTGCCGCAACTGTCACCGGATGGCGGAGAAACACCCGGCCGGGAGCCCTCACGTGAACGCCGCGGCCAAGCCTGAGATGATATGGCAAATGTCCGCGTATGAGATGCAGACCAAGATGCGTCTCTCGTTCCCACAACTGCTGGAGTACGCACGTGTCAGCAAACGATCTCCGCGTTCGATGCCCCTGGATGAGGACAACCGGATTACCTGTTGTACGTGTCACAATCCACACGCGAAAGGGCTCTTTCCGGCGCGGAATCCGCGCTCTGTCGGCGCCGAACGCGGGCATGCCGTGAACCATCGGCTTCGTACTCGTGAAGGCAATATATGTGTGGCATGTCATCAGAAATGAGGAGTCTCATGGAATGTTTGACGGTGGGAAATTGTCGTGACGGGACCCGCCGTGCCATACGGCCGCCAAGGGTCTTCGGCTCGCGCTTTGTGTCAAACCTCCTGCTATTCATGCTCATGCTGTTCTTCGTGATCCCCGGCCGGGCCGGTGCGGTGGATGCAGAGAACTGTCTGATGTGCCATCGCTTCCGCGGTCTTGCGCGCGTGGACAAGGACGGCATGTACCGTCTTTTTCATGTGGACGAGACGCTTTTCAGCCGGGGGCCTCATGCACGCGTCAATTGCACGGGCTGTCACGTCGATGTCAACGAGATCCCGCACGATGACGCCCAGCCGGTGGACTGCCTCCGCAGTTGCCATATTGAGGAGCCCACCCGCGAAATCGTCTTCACCCATGCTGGCGTTCAGGGCGTGCTCCAGGACAGCGTGCATGCCGTGAAGGACCCGAATGCTGTCTTACGGGGCAATCCGGAGGATTTCCCGGCTTGCAAGGACTGCCATGACAGTCCTCTTTTTCGACCGGTGTCCATCTTCAAGAAAGTCCGGGCGGGTGTTTCCCAACGCGCCATGAATCGCTGCAAGATGTGTCATGACGACGAGAATTTCACCCGCTATTTCTATTCCCATGTCACCACCCGTCTCCACAAGGCGCGAGACCCTCGCGAGGTGGTGACCATGTGCGCTCGTTGCCATGCCGACAGTGCTTTTGCGCAACGGCACGGTTTGCCCGACGTGGTTTCCAGCTACCTGGAGACCTACCACGGCAAGGCGGTTCTCCTCGGTTCGGCTCTGGCGCCGGACTGTCTGGATTGTCACGCCGGGGAGAGCAGCGTCCACGCGATGCGGGCGAGGACGGACCCTCAATCCTCCGTCCATCTGAACAATCGCCCGACCACCTGCAACGCCGAGGACTGCCACGCGGCGGCCACGCCGGCTCTCGCCTCCTTCGACGTGCACGCGAACCGTGATCCGCAGACGCACCCGCTCGAGTTTGCCGTTGCTCTGTTCTTCGTCGTCGCGACCCTTGGCATCCTGCTGCCCATCCTGACTCTCAGCGTGCTCGGCCTTGTCCGCGAGCTTCTGCCGAGCCGCCAGGCCGAGCAGGAGATTGAGCGCCTGACAGCCGCGGCCGAGAGAAGGGCGGCCCGAGAAGGAGGAATCACCCGGTTTACCACCGGTCAGCGGATACAGCACGCTTTCCTCGTCACCGTTTTCGTGATCCTCTGTTTGACCGGGTTCCCCATGAAGTTCCCGCAAGCGCGCTGGTCGCCGGTCATCTACGACCTCTTCGGCGGGGTCAACGGGGCGCCGATTGTCCACCGTGTCGCCGGGGTGGTGCTGCTGGCAGGTTTTGCCGTACATATCATCCTTATCCTCGCGAATGTCAGGCGTTCCCTGCAGGGCAAACGCCGGCGCGGAGTTCGCGCGTGGCTTGGGGCGATCGGCGCCCTACCCATGATCCCGAAATGGCACGACCTGCACCAACTGGTCGCATATGCCAAGTATGTCCTCTTTCTCAGCCCCCGGCGGCCCAATTACGGTCGGTTCTCCTGGAAAGAGAAGCTCGAGTATCTGGGCCTTTTCTGGGGGATTCCGCTGCTAGGCGTCACAGGCATCCTGCTCTGGGCCGAGAGCATATCGAGTCACCTGTTTCCGGGCTGGGTGTTGAATGTCGCCTATCTGGCGCACACGTACGAGTCCCTTCTGGCCGTCGCGCACATCAGCCTCGTCCACATTCCGGGTGTGCTGGGCAGACCCGGCGTATCGCCGCTCTCCGGCATGGTGCTCAACGGCAAGATCGCGCCGCGCGTTTTGGCCGAGGAACACGGGGGCGAAGTCAGTGATTTCTCTGCGACGCCGGAGGTGCAGTTATGAGTCACGAAGCGAGTCTGGCAAAACGTCTTCTGCTTCTGCCCTACGTCGGGATGTGGAGCATTATTCTGGTGTCGGCAGGCGCCTGGTTGACCGTGTACCTGGTTGGTACCCTGGGGGACCCTCTCGCGGGCCAGGAGTTGCAGGCCGCGGACATGAAGTTCTTTGACAGCGTCCTGGCGCTGACGGAGAAGAAGGTCGTACGGTACCTCGGGGAATGGGAGTTCCTGGAGCCGGAGTTGCCCGGCCACTTCCACCACATCGGCCGCTGGTACCAGTCCGACAAATGGAACTTCTGCGTCGAATGTCATGGGCCGATTCCCCATTCCCGCAACCTCCGGGAACGTGCTTTTCTCAATATGCACAACCTCTTCATTTCGTGTCAGGTGTGCCACGTGCAGGAGCGAGAGGGCGTACCGCCCACGCGCTTTGGCTGGGTGGACATCAGCACGGGACAGGTGTGCGCGAACCCGAACATGGCCGAAGGGGCCTGGGGTGAGTACGGCGCCAAGATCGTGCCGCTGACGGGGTCGCGCGAGAATCCGCTGCCTCTGAACCTCGAGGAGGAGAAGGACTTCGCCGCAGAGTTCCGCCGGCGCATGAACGACCTGAACGATAGCCAGAAGGTCATCGGCAACAAGTTCATCCACCGGCGCCGCATCGAGACCCCCGTGCGTTGCACCGACTGTCACGACGGCAAAGACGTTTTTCTGCCCTACATCCGCCTCGGATACTCGGCAGAGCGGGCCGCCTTCCTCGTGAGTGCCGAGGTGGTCGATTTGGTCAGGCGCTACGAGACGTTTCACATGCCAAATCTCCTGCAGCCCCGGGAGCCGGAGGGCCGTCAGGCTGGAGAGGAGAAGCCGTGACATCGATCCCGCCCCGCCCCAATGCCGATGTCGGATCGCCGGGGACTTGGGCAATGGAGCCTTCGGGAGGGAAATGCCGCATTGGTGTCGTGGTGCCGCTGCTCATTCTTGGCTTGCCCGCGGCTCTCTCCGTGGCTCAGCAAGGGCCCGGTCCCATCGGCAAAGTCCGGGGAATCAGAGCGACGAACCGGCAGGTCCTTGTCGGGCCCGAAAAGGACCCCTTCAATATGCCGAGCGATGTCGCTGTCGGGCCCGAAGGCGATGTGTACGTTCTGGATGGAGTCCATCATCGGGTGGTTGTCTACGACGCCGACGGAGGATTCCGATTGCAGTTCGGCGCCCAGGGCAGCAGCCCCGGACAGCTTCTTCACCCACTCGGAATCACCACGTCTCCGGATGGAAAGGTCTGCGTTGCCGATTCGGGGAACCATCGCGTCCAGGTATTCACTCCGGACGGACGGCCGCTGGAGGTGATTCCCTTGCCGACTTCCGGGCTCCAGGCTGCCCCCGACCCCACGGATGTGGCCGTAGACCCGGCTCGCCAGCGACTGTACATCGCCGACAATGACAATCATCATGTTCTCGTCTATAGCCTTGCGAATCATCGCTTTGAGGCGGTCTGGGGCACGCCGGGGCAGGGCCAGCGGCAGTTTCGGTTTCCATTCCTTATCGATTTCTCCTCTGATGGTTACCTCTTCGTGGTCGAACCGATCAATACGCGCGTCCAGGTTCTCAACTCCAGCGGAAAATTCGTCCGCTTCGTTGGCGGCTGGGGGGTCAGGCCCGGGCAACTCTTCCGTCCCAAGGGTGTGGCAGTCTGGGGAAACCGCGTCCTCGTGACCGACAGCTATCTGGGCAGCATCCAAGCCTTCAATTTGGACGGGTGCTTTCTCGGCGTACTGACGGATGCCGCCGGAGCGCCAATGAAATTCACCACGCCGACCGGGATTGCCATCGATGCGGGTCACAGACGGCTCTACGTGGTCGAACTCAAGGCAAACCAGATATGCAGGATGGATCTGGAGTAGGGTTTGAAGTGCGAAGTGTGAAGGTTGACGTGGGAAGTGCGAAGAATGTCATTGCGAGGAGCGCAGCGACGAAGCAGTCTCAATCCGCGAGGTGGGAGATTGTCTCGCTTCGCTCGCAATGACATGCTTCAAACGTCGAATTTCAGATTTGAAGCGGGCGGACTGATCTGGGCATTCCTGCTCTTGATCTTGGCGGCAAGCCCGTCGGGGCTGGGCCAGGAGGCGATGCCCAATTCCAGCCGGGAGTGTGCCATCTGTCATATTCGCTGGGTCCAGGCCTTCGACAGGACCGGTTCACAAGCCACTCCCATGCAGGCGATCATGGACCGGCAGGCCGGCAGCGGCGACATGTGTCTTTCCTGCCATGACGGATCGGTGGTGGACTCTCGCTTCCAGATCTGGTCCACGCGCCATCACACAACCGATTCGGTGCCCTCGGCGGCGGTCAGAATCCCCACCGCAGCCTTCCCTCTGGATGACCAGGGTCGCATGACGTGCGCCACCTGCCACACGGCGCATGCCGTCCCGGAGAGTTCCGACCTCCGGACGGTCATCTTTCTGCGCCGACCCAACGTCGATTCATCATTATGCCTTTCCTGCCATCCCGCGCACGCCCAGGAGAATGCTTTTCAGCATCCACTGGGATATCGCGATTCCCCCGTGCCTGACGTAATCTTGAAAGCGGGTGGTAAGGCCTCGGACGGCGGCCATGGAATCATCTGCCAGACATGCCACGAGCCGCACGGGGCGAGGAATGACTGGATGCTCGTTCTGCCGCCATCGGAGTTGTGCATCGCCTGTCACACGGAGAAGAGTCCGGAGGCCGCGCCTCCGGCCGGCGTTCCGGCGCACCGCATCGGCCACGCGTATCCTGGGTTTGAGCCTCCGCCTACCCTTGTGAGTCAGAATGCCACTTTCGGTTCAGATGGTGAGCTGACCTGTCTCTCCTGTCACCGTCTCCACGATGCGTCCGGAGCCAGGCCGCTGCTGATTCGACAGAATGCGGAGAGCTCTCTTTGTCTCGAATGTCATGCCAGGGAAACCACGGTGCTCGGCTCTGCCCACGATCTCCGCATCAGTTCTCCGGACACGGTCAATGCCAAGGGTGAGAAGCCGTGGGAATCCGGGCCGTGCGGGGCCTGCCACCGGATTCACGGCTGGGCGCGAGATGTCCTGGAGACAGGTCGGCCGCACAGTTCCGGGTGTATGGAGTGCCACCAGACCGGCGGGCCCGGCGCGGGTCATCGCCCGTATGTGGAGGCGCACCCGGTAGGAGTGCCGGTGTCCGCGGGCACTTCCGTCGCGCTGCCCGTGGATGCAGATACAGGAGCCATTGGCTGCCTGACGTGTCACGACCCCCACACCCCTCGGGCGGCTGAGAGCGAGGTTTCAACGGTGGCGGCCTCACAAGAGGCAGGCTCCGGCGTGCAGGCACCGCGATCCTTCCTTCGCCGGGAAGGTTCACAATTGTGCATTCTCTGCCACGGCGAAATCGCCGACTCCCTGCGGGGACCACACGATCCCGCCGAGTTTGCCCCGGCCTTGCGGGAGGCCTTGGCGGTGCATCCTTCCGTGGGAGCGTGTCGGTTGTGTCATACGACTCACAATGCCCAGGGTCCGCACCTTTGGGTGCGCGCCCCAACAGATTCGTCGGCCGGTCCCATATCGAGTCTGTGTGGCGTCTGTCACAGCAAAGGCCCGGCCGACGGCCCGCGGGGAACGCATCATCCGGTCGCAACCTTGTCTTCTCTCCAGGGGCTGACCGGGCCGTTGCTTCAGAATACTCTCACGCGGACCGGCGCAGATGGCGAGGTCGGCTGTGTCACCTGCCACGATCCTCACGGCGGTCCCGGCCCGGAGGCCTGGATCCGCGACGCATCCGGGAGCCTCTGTACTGAGTGCCACCGGGACAAGGAGGGGATACGAGGCTCGGTGCACGACCCTCAGACGGGACAGTGGACCATGGAGTTGGGATTGGTCAGCCGGGGGCTCTGTCTCGATTGCCATCCGATTCACGGTCGGCCCCAAGAGCATGGCCTTTGCGGACTGCTGGGCAGCGAATATGGTCGCGGGCAGCTTTGTGAGGGTTGTCACCGGGCCGGCGCGCCGGGCCCGGAGGCCGAGGCGCCGCATCTGGGAAGGCGTTTCATCGGTGATCCGAATGGTGTTGCAGGCGGACTGCCCAATGGCTCCGAGGGGCGGATAGTCTGCACCAGTTGCCATGATATTCACCAGGCGGCGCAGTTGCCAGAACTGCTCCGGGTAACAGGCCGGGAATCGGACCTTTGCTTTGTTTGCCATTCGGAGCTGGCCGGACTCCTCGGCACGCCTCACGACTTGAGGGTGTCCGCTCCCAAGGCGACGAATGTACGCGGCGAGACGCCTGACGAATCGGGTCCGTGCCGCGCCTGCCATCTGGTCCATCCGCATTCTGACGGTGGCGGCGGTTGGGCTCGCTCGACCATCTCCGGGAAAGACTACGGCAGAGGGTACTGCACCGGATGCCATCGCCGCGGTGAGTGTGGGGCCGGACGCATCCCCGCCTACACGGATCATCCGGAGGTGCCCATTCTGAATCGGAAGGCGCACGGTGAGCCGGGTTACATGCCGACCTTCGACAGTCATGGAGAGCTTTCGCGGACCGGCGCGGTCTCATGTTTGACCTGCCACGAGCCTCACGCGGCGGCGTCGGCCCGCAGCGCGCCGGGATCGAGCCAGATGTTTCTCAGGCATTCCGAGCGTCTGAGTCTGTGCGCCGACTGCCACGGGATTGAGGCCCTGTGGCGCTTTCTGTACTACCACCAGGCACAGCGCAACCCGCATGGTGAGCCCGGTCTTGGCTGGTTGCAGAGCGAGGGAGTCCCGTCACATCGCCAATGAAAGATGATGCCATGAAGATCAGAATGCTGCTCGTCCCCGCGATAACGGTCGCCGCCCTGGGTATGACCGGACGTGTATTTGCCGACCTCGCCCGTGGCGCGCGTACTCCTGACGAATCAGCATCGAAGTCTGCCATGTGGACAGAAGACACCGTCTCGAAAGGAGCTGATATCAGCAGTTCGACGCGGATCTCCTATGGGCACCGGTCAGCGACAGACTGTGCGGAATGCCACGGCGAGTCCCTTGAACCACGTTCTTCCGGAGACGTACCCCTTGTCACACCCGTACCGCGTCTGTGCGTCGGTTGTCACGAGCGATACGCCGGCCTGGACGGGTGGGTACACGGTCCTGTGGCAACGGGGGACTGTCTGCTTTGCCACACGCCGCATCAGACAAAGGACCGGCCGTCGCTGACCGAAGCGGCGCCCGAGCTCTGCTATCGGTGCCATACCGCGTCGACCCTTCAACTTGTCTCAGGCCATTCGGACCGCTCCCACGCGCAATGTGGCGGCTGCCATGAGAGTCACGCAGGCCCAAACCGGAGACTTCTGAAGGATGACTTCCTCCGCACCGATGCGGGGGCCGCATACCGCGATCAGGAGGCACGCCATCGGCTCCAGTATCTCTTCGTGGACTCGCGTGGCTCCCTGGCCGGATTGGCCGGCCTCAGAGTCATCGCCGCCATTGAGCGACCTGAGGCCTTCGAACGGTACGATCTGACGGAGGACTCGCTCAAGAAACAGGTTGAGCTTCATCTGCGCCAAAGCGGTATCAGCGTACTGCCCGACGAGAGCGGCACATCACGACAGCCGGGACTGCACGTATGCCTTCGCCTGGTGGAGTTGCCTCTTCGAGGTCGCTCACCGCAAGCATGGGCACTATCGGGAGAATTGAGCCTGTCCGTGCGGCAGACGGTGGAATTGCTCGGGCGGTCGAGCGACACAGAACGGAGAATCTGCACGGCCACGACCTGGGATACAAGCGCTCTTGTGGTCTGGGGGACGCCACAGATCCAGGGAGGATTCCGGGATGCCGTTAAAGTGCTGGCAGGCAAGTTCTGCCGCGACTACCTGGCGGCCAATCTCCAAGACGAGGTCCCCGTGCCGGACGTGAACGGCGTAAGAACGGAACGGGCCCGCGGTTCCGCAAGACCAACTGCGTCCCTGAAGCAGCATCACATCCGCGTGCCGGACGCCCTGGCCGGGGTAAGATTTCAGCAGTCCGCTCAGGTGCTCAGCGCAGGTGATGTCGCTTTGGCAGCCCTCATTTTCGGGTCCGGTGGTTTCTGCACTCTGCCGCCGCCGGGGCAGAAAGACGGAATGACATACAATTTCTCCGGGAATTCTCACAAATGAGAGTCTTTCATGTCCTCGGGCCGTTTAGTAGGAGCAGTCCGGTCCAACACAAGTCCGATGGTGTCAATGTTGGCGGGAATCAAAGAACCATCGCAAGGGGGAAAACGTAGGGAATGTGGTGCTTTCACGGAGGGATAGCCGCCGTGATGTCATACGGTCACGAGACGATCACGTCGAGGTCATCTACCTGCGTGAGAGGGTCCCAATTTTGAGAACCTGATATCGTTGCGGTGTCGATCGTGCCGCTATAGGTGTGGAACCGATTGCATCGTTTCCGACGGTGGGTACAATTGCAGGACGGGCAGTGCCGAGGGGTGTGGCTGCCGCGCGAGAAGGCCCGTATGGGATGTGTGAGTATGCAGCAAGGCGTCGAACAGAATGACCTGCGGTCGCGTGCCTATTGGCTGGTCCGACTGCGGTGGCTCGCTGCCGTCGGAGTCGCCTTGGGCACGTTCACCTGTGCTCGTCTGCTGCGGATATCGGTGCGGGAGGGGCCGCTGTACTGCATCGCCGTACTGCTCATTCTCTATAATGCTGTGGTTGTTGCTCTGCTGAATCACATCACGGGAACTTGCCCTCGGGAAAGCAAACGCCGGCTGAAGAGCATGATCGACGTGCAGATTTCGGCCGACCTCATCATCTTGACCATCCTGCTTCATTTCTCCGGAGGCCCGGAAAACCCTCTGGTATTCTTCTTTACCTTTCACATGATCATTGCGAGCATTCTGCTTTCGGTTTGGGAGAGTTACATGCAGGCCACGCTGGCCGTCGTGCTCTTTGGGCTCCTGCTGTTACTGGAATCCACGGGACGGATACGACATGAGTGCCTCCGTGGCTTCGTAGAGTACTGCCGCTATGAGGAGAGGGGCTATCTCGCCGGCGCGTTTGCCGTCTTTGCCGCGACCCTCTACCTGGTGGTCTACATGGCAAGCTATATCGCCGTGAGGCTCAGGCGCGCGGAAGAGGCGCAAAGGCTGGCCAATGAGCAGCTTTGTGAAAAGGACCGCATCAAGGATGAGTACGTCGTACGCCTCACGCATGACATCAAAGGGCATCTTGCCGCGATACAGACCTGTCTCGGTGTCGCCGCCGGCGGCTCATCGAACGGTGAGACCGCGAGTTTCATCGACCGGGCGTACCGCCGAACGGAGAAGCTGAATACTTTTGTCAGGACACTGTTGAGACTGACCCGGCTGAAGCTCGATGGCAAAACGGAGCCTGAGGTCTTCTCTGCGTCGGACGCGGTGCGAGCGGCTCTGGAGGAGGTTCGACTTGGGGCACAAGAAAAGTCGCTTCGTCTGGAGTCCTCCATCAGCCCTTTCCCGGCCGCCGTCGCGGGCAATGAGATTTCGTTTAAGGAAGCGATCACCGGTTTGCTGCTTAACAGTGTCGCGTATACCCCGGGAGGTGGCACGGTCTCGGTGAGGACGGAGGTCGAGGGGCAGTCGGTGATCATCGAAATTGCCGATACCGGCATGGGAATCCCGCAGGACGAGCAAGGCAGGATTTTCGCGGAATTCTATCGGGCGAGCAATGCCAGACAGATGGGATGCGATGGCGACGGCCTCGGGTTATCGCTGGTGAAACGTGTGATTGAGCTGCACGGCGGGACAATCGACCTTTCCAGCGAACTCGGTCGTGGCACGGTATTTCGCATTGCTCTGCCGCTCGCCGCTGACTGGGTCCGGCAGACCGAAGAGAATCACCGTTGCAGGAAAGGATGACGTAAACCTCGTGTCTCACGTGGAGGTCAGTGCATTTCTGGCCCACTGCAGCGCCGCCGAGGCGCGCGGAAAGCCTATCGTCGTGATCAGCAACAGGATCGTCTGATAAATCTCTTGCTCCGTCGCTCCCGCCTGGATCGCCATGACGGCGTGCCGCTGCAGAGCCGTGACCTGATTGGCGGTGCCCGAAATAGCCACTTTGATCAGTTCGCGCGTCTTGCGGTCAAGTGGGCCGGCTTCGGCGCAGGCTTCGCTCAACCTCTGGTGTGCCTCCCACACCTGTGGGTATTCCTTCACGAAATTCTGGAAGTGTTCCGGTAAGCCCTCTTTCATTTTTCAACTCCCTCTATACACATTGTCCGCGCCTGGTTCGGCCCGGGATGGAACGGAGCCGGCCGGTGCTCTCTTCCCTCTTCTTACGGACTTTCGCCCCTGTGTTCAACAGAATTCCTTGTGCGGACGCGAACGTCCCCGAACAGGTAAGCAGACCGACTTGCCGCATGTTCCCTTTTCCGGTACAATCATCGCGATTGACGGCCGGCAGGGAATCGGAGTCAGGCAATATGAACGAGGACGCTATGCGAGCTCTTGTGCTGGAATCGGCCACCGAGCTGAACGGCAGGAAGACCATCTCGTGCGCCCGTGCTTTCGAGCTCCATCGGCGGCACGGCGTGGCACTGCGCGAGATGGGCAGGATATGCAGCGAGAACGGCATCCACATCGGCGAATGTCAGCTGGGGTGTTTCCATTGATTCACGCCGGGCGGCGCGCCGCCGTCCACGGTTGGGTCCGATACAGGTTGTGCAGACCATGAGAGTGGTTGTGATAGCGGGAGCATCCTCAAACGTGGGCAAAACCACTCTCGCACGGAGGTTGCGGCGCGTGCTTGCCGGTTCCCACGTAATCAAGCTGGGCCATGGAAAGCGCAAGCCCGATACCACGAGCCATTTTTATGAGTTGGGTACGTCTTTCCGCACGATACGTGAAGATCATGGTGACGCCCAGTGGCTTCTGATCGAAAGCAACTCCATTCTGTCCGGGATTCGGCCCGACCTCGTGATCTATCTCGAAGGCGAGAATCCGAAGCCGTCCGCCGAGTACGCGAGATGCAAAGCCGACATCATCTCCGGGCGACTCGTTCGTGGAGATATCCCCACGTTGGCGACCCGACTCGGGATTACGGTCGATCTGATGAAGACAATCGTGCGGCTTGCAGGCGCGGGGCCTGGCCGGCTTAAGGCGGAAGGACCCGGATAGCCCGCGACCCTTCATACGGATTCTGATTAATTCACGCGCGGCGCTTGTCATCCTGAACGGAGCGTAGCGGAGTGAAGGATCTGGGCCATGAACATAAGAAACCTCTCATCCGCTGGCCAGGTCCTTCGGCTTCGCCTCAGGATGATAGACTCGGCACCGCGCCAGAATTCTTCCGAACCCGTATCATTCGTTCCGGGAACTCGGATCCAAAGGCAAGGTTGCCGCGAGTTCCCGTCCCTTCGTCGTCTTGAACGGGTATCTGCCAATCTCTTCGGCGGAGGAATTGCGGAGTCTCGCCAGCCACTCTGCGTCCCACAGAATTCGTGATTCCATGCGGTCGTCGGCCATGCCCCGGTAATGCGCCGCAATCAATTCACAGATTGTACCCGCCAAGCCGGCGTCCACCCCGCATCGTGAGAGCACACCCCTGGCAATCGACGGATCGACAACTTTCGTCGATTCACTTGTCGCGGGAGCCTCACGGTCGGGGCAGGGGGCGTCCAGATTGTGCAGGATGGCCGCCGCATTGACCACGCGTGCATCACCTTGTTCCGACGCGAGGATCTGCCTGGCGCGTCCGAAGACCGCCAGCGCATGATCGATCTTCTGCCGGTCATCTCCAAGGACGCTCTTCATCTCCCTGATCAGCTTCTTGGAGAGGATGTCCCCGCGGTCTGCCAGGGTACCGAGACATTGTTCCGCATGTTGGCACCATTGCGCACAGCCCAGGTCCAGCTTCGGGTTGGTTACCGTCTTTTGGCATTCGGGACACTTCACGATGGGCTCATCTTTCCAGAATTCGACGGCGGTTCCACAGTGCGGACAGCTCACATCGAAGATGTCGCCCAGCTTCCAGAATCGTAGGTCTTGACCCGGGCACCTTACCATCTGCCAGACTCCACATTCATTGTGCGGATTGCGTTTTGCGTCGCGCGTGGACCTGCGCACGACGCCTCCCGCGCGACACGCGACGAATTCCTGTACGAGGGTCACGGGCGATTGTTCCCCAGTGTGGCAGGGACTTCCTCTATATTTATCGTCAGTCGCTCAAGACTTCGCCAGCGCCGGCGCGGGCGCCGGCTTCCTGGGTTTCTGCGTTTCGGCACAGAATTTGGCCATCAACTCCTTTGCCGTGCGGGTCGGTTCCGGCGCGCCGTTCATCCCGGCATAGGCGTCCACCAGTTTGCGCAGTCCGGTGTCGGCGGGGCTTTCGCCATAGTGCGAGGCCGGGTTGACGAAAGCGGCATCCAAGCCGCATTCCATGGCCTTTTCCACATAGGCCCGGCAGACGCCGATAGCCCGGCCGGGAAGCTGGTGGCCCGCGGCATCGATTCTGAGCAAGCAGTGCGATCGTTTTGCGGAGGAGTCCGCCTTGATTCTGTGGATTGCCTCGAACGCGCTGTACGTGTGACCGCGACCACCTGGGAGTGTCGGCTCGTCTTTCATCAGTGGCACGGCCACCGGATCGAAGAATATCTGCCCCGGGCGGAAACTATATTCGTTGACGGCTTTGTCGCAGAACCGTTTGGCGAGATCGTACGCTTCGTCCGCTCCGAAGCAGCCGCCTGCGGGGTCGCCCAGCAGAGCCACGAGGCTGAAATCATGCTCCTTCTTCAGCGACAGCAGCTTGTCGGCCGTTTTGATCCGAATGGGACCCAGCAAAGGAGACCCGACTGGCTGATTCGTGTTGTACCATTCCGCCAGGCCGGCCATCAGGGTCTCTTCGAAGCGGCTGTCGATGCACACCGGCACGCCGTCGCCCCATTGGCGGACGAGCCCGACGTACTGCTTCATCATCTTGACGGCCAATTGCCCCTCCTCATCACTGAGAGCATCGACGTTGACGGCGATATAGTCGGCCCCTTCATCGGCTTGGCTCTGGATCAACGCCCTGACATAGCCGGCAGGGCCAACCTGTTGATGGAATGCCGCTTCTCCTGAATCGAGAATTTCCTTCATCACTTTGCCCGTTTTCGGGTGGGAGGCACTGAGCTGGTCCCCAATCGAAATCAGCGGGCCTTTTTTGGTATGGTCTCTGGCGAACAGGTAATTGAGTATGGAGGACGTGTGCCGCAACGCGGGATCGCGCGGCTGGTTGATCGTCGCTCTCAGGCGTTGCACGCCCTCGGCCTCGGCCATGGCGGCCTCATAGATACGTTCGCCGACGCACACTCTGTCCATGTCATTCCCGCAGTGTCCCTCGACGGTGGAATCCCCGCAGGGCGCATTGCTCAATCCCTTTTCGCAGCCGCCGAGCGTGCAGTGGCTGAAATTTTCCGGCAGATAGCAATCGCCGCAGTCCTGGCAGTCGAAGGCCGTGTACTTGGCCGCTTTCTCCAGAGCGGCGAACGACCTGTACGCAAAACCTCTTCCTTTTCTGGCCCCCATGAGGCCCATGAAGCCGCGAAACAGTTTGAATCCCGTGTACTCGGGATCGAGAATCACGCGGTGGGTCAGGTTGAAAAACCGGTGCCCGATCTTCTTGCGGCGCCGGTCCGGTCCGGTCCTTTTCCCCGCCTCGTCGTAGAGGTAGAAGCGGTCGGCCCCGGGCCAGCAGAGATTGTCCTTGTACTTCTCCCAGTCGCCGCCGATCTCGTGGGCGCGGCTGAGAATCTTTACGAACGTGTCGAAATCAGGCAGCCCGCCGACATCGACGCCGGCCGTACCGATGGCCTTGTACATCGCCACTTGCTGGGCCGCCCGCTCGATGTGTTGCTCGATCTTCTCTTGCTGCAACTTGGCCAGGAGCTCATCGCTGACGAAGCAGCCGGGCAGTTTGCCGTCGTGCATCAGGCGGGGTGCGGGGTTTGTCGTCGTCAGCAGGTACACGTTGCCCAGGACGGGAATGTCGACGTCGTTGTCTTCGAGGTAGCGCATCAGCTCCAGCGACTTTCGCCAGTCGTAACCGAGCTGCGTGATCAGACACCTGGCTCCCGCGGCGATCTTCTTCTCCATCTTGTAGTACTGCTGCATCTGCGAGGCCTCGGTGTACTTGAAAGGCGACACCGCGGCGAGCGGGAAGAATTGCGCGACGCTGTCCCACTGTCCCGGAGCCGCTTTCAGGTGGGCGGCATCGTTCATGCGCCGGATAAGCTGCAGCAGGCCGACGGATTCGAGCTCGAAGACGCCCTGCGAGCGGATGGGCTTGTCGCCGGTCAGCGCGAGGACGGATTCGATCCTCTGGGCTCTGAAACTGATGAGGGAGGCCGTGATGGCGTCGCTGTTGTGGTCCTTGCAGCTCACGTGCGGCACGAAATCCAGCGGTCCCAGCAGGTCGGCCGCCCGGGCGCGCCGGAGGACCTCGGCCGGCTCGATGTTCGCCGCTCCGCCCGGGCTCTGCGGGGCGGTGACGGCGACGAAGTCGAAGCCCGACGGCATGGTGTCCGCGCCGGCCTGCCGAGCGGCTTTGAGGAACTTCTCAATGGGGGCGAAGTTGAATCCCGGACCGGCCGCCAGTTCGGCCACCACCACGAAACCGGATCTATCGGTTAGACTTCTTGCCAGACTCTTACCCTGCATGTACGTACCTCCCGTTATTGCCGAGCCGAATTCTCGTAGGGTCTGTGTAGATGTTGATTTTTCCGCCCCGGACGAACCCACAGAGCGTGATGTTCCAGTGCCGGGCCGCGGTGATGGCGTAGGAAGAGACGCCGGAGACGGCGACGATCAGCTCGACGCCCGCGCGGGCGGCCTTGGTCACCATCTCCAGGCTGACCCGGCCGGAAAGCGCCACGCCGCAGCCCTGCGGCATACGGCGGGCCAGCAGGCACTTGCCGATGGCCTTGTCGAGCGCGTTGTGCCGACCGATGTCCTCGGCAAAGGCGATGACGGCCCCATCGCGGTCGAACAGGGCCGCCGCGTGGGAACTGCCCGTCAGCTCGAAAATCTTCTGCATCGACCGCAGGTTTTCCATGACCTCATGGAGCAGGTTTTCCGGGACTTCGAGCGAGTGCCGGCAGGGCGGCACGTCGAAGAGCATTTTCTGAATATTTCGGACGCCGCACATGCCGCAGGAACTCGCCACGACCAGGTTTCTCGCGATGTCCGTTTGCCCGGGCCGTTGAATCTCCAGGCCGATGACGTTCGGCAGGCTCTCCTTGATACAGATGGCCGTTACCTCATCGGCGCTGTGGATCATCCCTTCCGAGTAGAGGAAGCCGACGGCCAGCGCCTCGACGTCCGCCGGTGTGCACATCACCGTGAAACTGCCGACCCGGTGGACCATGACCGTCAGCGGTTCCTCGACGATGACGCGGTCAGCCGCCATCTCAGGATGCGAAGCGTCGCGGAGGCGACAAATATCCACGCGATTCGTCGCACGGCGCGTTTCGTGACAATCTGCTCTATCGACCATCGTCATCTATTCTGTCCGCCTCAACGCCTCGTCCATCCCGTACTGTTCAACCATCTCACGGCATACGGCTACCATGCCGATCCCCGTGGGACACACCCGATCACACCGGCCGCACAAATAACACGTGACGTGGCCCCAGCGGATCACATCTGCGGCCAGCTTGTGATGGATGCGCCGCTGCGTGCGGACCCGTTCTTCGCCCATCGGATTGTAGCCGCTGGCCTCGCGTGCGAATCCGTCGAGCTGGCAGGAATCCCACATCCGCCAGCGTTGCACGCCGTTGTTTGTCGTCGCCTGATCGAACACGTCGAAACACGTGCACGTCGGGCAGGCCAGGTTGCAGGCCGTGCAGGCGATGCACCGGTCCGCGATTTTCTGCCAGAACGCCTCGGGGACCTTTCCCTCCAGGAGCAGACGCGAGGCGGCCTGAAGCACTTGCCGACCGTCTTCGACGAGCCGGTCCGATGCCTCGATGAGTCCATTCAGTACCGAGTCCTCGACCTCTTCACCTCCGGGTATGGCGCCGACGAGTTCCCGCCCCTTGTCCGAATAGGGCCGCGCCACGTATCGCCGCTCGAGGCGGATCAACTCGAAATCGCACTTTCCGCCGGCGATTCTCTGCAACTCGCCGTTCGCGCCGCACCATCCGGACACCCCGACCGTCACCGCTCCGTCCCTCTTGTTGAAATAGACGGCGTCCCGATAATGGGCCGCGAAGAACTCATCGATGAACGCCAGGCAATCGAGATCGGCGGCGGTCCAGCCGGCCACTAGCAGCGGCTTCGCTACCGGCGGCTGCATCTGCACGTGATTCCCGTCGATCTTCATGATGGCTTCGTATTGCGGGAAGAACGCGGCGGTCATCTTCTGCGGCAGCGGACCGCCGCAGAGAGACAGCACGCCATCGCCGGGTCTGCCGAGCGCACGCGTGCCGTCGTGCAGCCGGATGGGGACCAGCACGTCGCAGTCGCGCGCGGCGGCCTGGAAAAACTCGCGCAGATCGTGGTCCGCGAACGCCTTCATGGCACCGCCTCTACCTGCGCCGCGCAGACCTTGTACTCCGGTATCTGGGCGACCGGGTCCAGCGCGTTGATGGTCAGCCGATTGGCCGGCGCTTCTTCGAAATGGAACGCCATGAACAGGATGCCTCTGTGCACGGTGTCCGTGAGGCGGGCCATGGTCCTGACTTCGCCTCGTCTGGTGCGGACGCAAACCCACTGCCGGTCTCGAATGCCCAGCTTCCTGCCGTCGTCGGGATGAATCTCGACGTACGGTCCCGGCTCCTCGCGGTCCAACAGTCTCGACCGTCTTGTCATGGTTCCCGTGTGAAAATGGAAATAGCATCGTCCTGTGGAGAGTACGAAGGGATACTCGTGGTCCGGGAGCTCGGCGGGCGGCTGGTACCGCGCCGGGCTGAAAAGGCCCTTGCCGCGCGAGAACGTGTCGATGTGCAGCACCGGTGTGCCGGGATGATCCTGGTCGGGACAGGGCCATTGCAGACCGGCGCCGTCGAGGCGCTCGAAGGAGATGCCGCCATAGATGGGCGTCACGCCGGCGATCTCATTCATGATCTCGGCGGGCGAGCGGTAGCGCATGCCGTCGTAGCCGGCGCGGGCGGCCATTTCACCAAGGATTTCCCAGTCCGCTCTGCTTCGGCCCAGGGGCTCGATGGCTTTGCGCACGCGCTGGACGCGCCGTTCCGTGGAGGTGAATGTCCCATCTTTCTCGGCGTAGGACGCCGCGGGCAACACCACGTCGGCCAGCTCACTCGTGGCCGTCGGAAAGATGTCCTGGACGACGAGAAATTCGAGACCTCCGAGGGCGGCGCGAACGTGCGTCTGGTCGGCGTGTGAAATCATGGGGTTCTCCCCCATGATGTAGACGGCTCCGAACCGGCCTTCAGCCGCCATGTCGGTGATCGCCGTGGAGGCCAGTCCGACTTCCGCAGGCAGGTCCGGTACGCCCCAGGCCTCCTCGAACTTCCGGCGCACCGGGGCCTCCGTGACCTTCTGATAGCCCGAATACA
>JABAOC010001670.1_pt15 | contig 21595 bp, 19 predicted proteins | sample 7062161 | NCBI WGS metagenome assembly JABAOC01 (sample SAMN14538625, study PRJNA623070) | marine sediment metagenome | biome: marine biome [ENVO:00000428]; feature: marine pelagic biome [ENVO:01000023]; material: deep marine sediment [ENVO:00002113] | place: India: Gulf of Khambhat ... | reverse complement strand
TTTTTATCATTTTCCATCCACTGGCGGGCTCTGCGGCATGCCTGGGATACACCTGATTCGCCGATGGCAAAATGACTTCCGATATCTTTCAGCTTCTTTGCTGTGTATTTTTGGCAAAGATACATTTTCACGTTTCTTGCCAGTTTGGCATTATTACTGAAAGACTCATCTATGATATTAAAGATGTCCTGTATCGATACTCTCGGAGCCAACTCCTTTAACGCCGGTAAATCCTTGTGTGGCCTTTCGTCCGAAAGGAACGTTTCTTTTATATGGGATATGAAGCCACCACTGCCAAGCAGGGTTGAACTGACGACATCTTTCAAAGGGCTTTTGTATTCTTGCCCCAGGAGGGCATCGACAAAGGCCTGATACCTTTTTTGAGCTAGCGAGTCTTTTTCGCCGAAATATCCGAGGATGAACGCCCTGTGGAGCCACTCAGGCGCTTTCCTTTCTCCGATATAAAACAGATAGCTCGACCATGGGTATGCTTCTGGCCTGTCTACCATCCCCGCCCTTACCGGATTTAGATGAATGTATCTTGAAAGTTCCTTGGCATACTCATCGATCTCCACCAGTATGGCTTTATATCGCCCCTGAAACAAATGGCCGACTCGCTTTCGTTTTGTATTAACATAAGTTGTGTACGCCCCATTTATGTGTCGCATGATCTGGGCGAGATTGGCTGAAGGGGTTTCCATGAGCAGATGATAATGGTTGTCCATCAGGCAGTACACATGAATCAAGGCGTCATACCGCTCGGTAGCTGATTCGAGATATTCGAGGAATTTTTCGCGGTCACGCTTACTTTTGAATATCGCTTTTTGCTCATTGCCGCGTGAAGTAATGTGGTAAAAGGCACCCGGGAAGGCAATTCTCAATGGGCGAGCCATGTTCAGATCCCCTGGTTCAATTCTTCTTTGTTATACCCTCGGGAAATCCATATGATATTCAGACGAAGTTGTCAAGAATGAAGACCTGACCCCTCGTCTCTCACCTAAAGCACACGGGGAACTCTAGCGCATCATCATGCTCTGGTCGGCCGGTGGGGTTGTCTTTTTTGAAAATGAGCGTCCCCCTGTCGCTAGAGCTCGGCTTTTTGAACTCGAGCGTGCCTTCAAAGGGCACGAAGTCTTCGGTCATCCATTCGCCTTTGGCGGTTGCATACTTTTCCGCGATGACCCTGCCGGCTGCATCCTTGAGCAGGAGCGGGAAATCTCCCTCGAAAAACCAGGTGCCCCGGGCACGGCCATGGACCCTCAGGGGTGAGGAGACAAGGTCACCCGGCGCTGGTGAATCGACAATGATGTATTCATTCTTACAGTTCCCTCGCGGCCAAACCTGCACGAGCTGTGTGGCGAAAAACGCCCCTTCATACTGGGCACCAAAGCCGTCGGCCGGCCGGTCGGCGTATCGGCCGGAAAGAACCATGAAGAGAGGAGCGTACCGTTTTCGATCTGGCCGTACCCGACGATGCGCTGCCATGATCTCGTTTAACGCCGGTGAGTTCCCCAGGAGCCAGAGGTCGGTCTCGTCCGAACACGGTCCAAAGGATCGCACCTCATGACCAATGGTTACCCACCCCTCCACCACCTGCTCGCCCTCCGCAAGAGGTTTTATGTCTGCCAATTGGCCATGCTTTATGGTCAGATACTTGGATTTGCCGACGGACGGTGGGGTGCTCATCGATTCCTCAAAGCGGCGATCGGCGTAGTTGGCAATGACCAAACCGTTTCGTATCGCGACATTCTGCGGGGCGATCCGGTCGCCCAGCAGCACCCCATTCGTTCCCCGGTAGGCGCCGTTCGTGTTGACCGCGGCCGCGACATAGTAGAACGTTCCGCTGCCGCCAGGGGCGTGCACCAGGAGCATTGCCGCATCCTCGGCGCCGTCGCCATTTAGATCGCCCCACACGAGTTCGCCGAAGACCCAGGTCCTGATTTTCGTAGCAGAGCCGGGTGCCGCTTGAACCTGATGGTGGCCATTGACCAGACGAACCTCGTGTCTTTCGATGGTGTAGGTCGCATTCAGGGGGTCAGCCGCAGATTCCTTGGCCGTCACCGGGATCCGCTCACTGCCTGCCTGGATGAATTCCACTCCTTCGCGTGGAATCACCGCGAGCGCCATGGCCACCTTGTCCTCGATGGGGATGGCGGACATGGTCTCGATCGCTACCACCTCAGCGACACCATCCTGAAGTGTGACCTTCGCGATAAAAGTGCGGTTGTAAAAGTCTATGTTGCGGGAAAAGACGACAAGGTGGGAGCTGAAGTCCACCTCAGGCGTTTTCTCCGCCGGCTTGAATACCTGCCACATCTTGGTGAAAGTTGCGGTGTCGCCGAGGCAACCGACCCGTGAGCCGCGCTGGCCATCGGGTAGCCGGCTGAGTTGTGAAACCGGGTAGTCCCCACTCCATGTCTGGATGATGGGAAGATCTTTCGACTCGCTGCCCCCGTTGGCCGATACCGCACGACACGCCAACAGGCCGGCAAATGCGATCCACAGCGTGACCACACGCAGAAACTCCGGTATTCTTATCCGCTGGCCTCGAGTGAGTGTTCTGGTCTTCATGTTTCTACGTGGTGGCACTCATCCACGTGAGCAGGCGGAGCGACTTCGTCTAGCTCACGCTGAGGTCGAGGACGCCCTATGCTTAGAGGATTCTCGACATAGATTCTGTGGAGCATCGCCGCAAACGTCTGAACAGAGAGGCACAGCCAGCGACAGTCTTGAAAAGAGATCTGACCGAGGGCTGTGTAAGTGCTGTCGGATCGAAAAAAGGTTCCCCTCGCGGGCCATATATATCCATGGTTTCTTGCTGCACCCCTTAGAAAGTGGAGGTGAATCAGATCCCGAAAGCCACTTATCACTTGAAAAAATCCTAGGCGAGTCGACAAGATCACTTTTTGGTTTGTAGGAATATGCCGTCCCAATCCGCCGGAGGTGGGTTTTTGAGATACATCTCCGCACGTCCGTGGAGGGTAAGGGATGCCCTATCATTCTGTCCGGTTTTTGCCGCCTCCTCAAACCCCTTGACCGCCTCTTCGAATCGGCGTTCAAGGTAGTCATCTAGCGCTTTCTCATATTGATCCCGCATGTGGAGCATCCCTTCAGGAACCTTTCCGCTTTCGCCGAGGAGTTCGTAAACAAATTCACCCTTTGCGCGTCCCTTGACCGCGGTCCGATCAATGCAACGCCACTCGAAGCCTTCTCCGGCGATGGTTCGCGTGTTCTCACTCACGAGGATCCACGTTCCGTACGCCTTGTTAAGGGACTCCAGCCGGGCCGCGAGGTTCACGCCGTCGCCGATGACTGTATAGGAAAACCGTTCGGGTGTTCCGATGTTACCGACAACCACATCATCGGTGTGGACGCCAATACGTGTGCGAAACGCCGGTTTTCCGGCCCCTTTCCATTCAGGGCGTTTATTTTCGAGAGCCTCCTGGACTCTCAATGCGCAGGCGCAGGCGTTGGCTACGTGATGGGGGTCATCATGTGGGGCATTGAAGAATGCGAGGATCCCGTCCCCGATGTACTTATCAATCACTCCCTGGCATTGGGCGACCACTCCTGTTACCACGTGAAGATACTCGCCGAGGGCGTCGACAAGCGATTGGGGGGTCATTCCCTCACTCAGCGTCGTGAAACCTTCAACGTCCGAAAAAAAGAGAGTCAGGTTTTTCACCTGTCCGCCAAGGCGCGCTTCCTGTCCTTCACTCAGAAGATCTCGGACCAGGCCGGTGGGTACGTAGCGACCAAATGACCGGAGGCTCGCTTTCATCCGCTCAACCGAATCACCAACGACGGCGATTTCATCAATCATTGACGTTGGCATGGGCTGCTGAGACAGTTCGAACTCACCAATGCGTTCGAGGTCTCTGGAAATCACCTTCAACGGAGTGGAAACCCGCCTCGAAATGCTTCCGGCCAGGAGGAGTGCTATGACAAACAGGACGCCGATGGCAGATAACCCAATTGCCGTATATCGGCTTGCAAAGCCAATGATCTCGTCTTCTGGTATGACAAGCGCGTTAATCCAACCCACATCGCTTCGAAGTTGTTGGGCTTCGAGAGCAACGACGTATGTGACACCACCGTGCTCGATCGAAGTGGAGAACATCTCCCCCACCTTCATGCTCTGCACCCCCTGAGGTAGGCGAATGATAGCGCTTTCCACCACCGGACCAAGCCGTGCCCGATCTTGGGATGCCGGACCTATCCCTATCTCGCCCGTCAACTGATTCAGGAGGAATACCCGACCGGTTTTTGCGACGTACAGGTCCTTCAAGTAGTCTTCCATGAACGCGAGACCGAACCCCACTCCGAGGGCGCCAAGTAATTGGCCGCCACGGCGCAGAGACACCGCACAGGCCCAGCCGTACGTCCCATCGATTGGGCGGACATACCGTTTAACCCAAGTTGGCTCGGTGTTTTCCACAGCGACCGTGTACCAAGGGGATTTGCGAAAATCGTAATCCTTTGGGCCTGTCATCTCCAGTGATTCCCGTGTCCCGTCTTCATTGAGCACTTCCGCGGCGAGTTCAAATCTTCCATCAATTCGATGCGACCTATGGAGAACAATCCTCCCGCCCGGCCCCCTGACTGCACCGCCTCCGATGCCATCTGGCCGAACAAGGGCGAACCACTCGTATCGGGTGTCATACCGAATCCGCTCGGCCAGCTGTTCAGAAAGCACTTTCGGGTCGTCGATTGCGATCAACCCCCGTTCTGTCAATCCCTGGTATTCCCGAAGGAGATCTTCAGCGCTTTCAAACCGGTCAAGGAGCTTGCTTCCGATCCGCTGGGAGACTTCTTTCTGAATTGTCTTGGACGTCGTATCCAACGATCGACTCCTGACGGCCAGTATGATTCCGACTGTGCCACCAACCGTGAAAACGAGCAGACCGATAACGAGCGTTGAAAGGGTTATTCGGAGAGAATATCGACGCGATTTATCCGCAGTGCGATTCACAATATGCCCTCGAATTTCTGTCTGATTCAGTCGAGGAGTTTTGTATTTGACGTCCGTATCCGCTCGCTGAAAACGCGACAAATATTGATGGGAATCTGAGGATAAGCTTTCATCGTTTCCTCGAATTCGCGTTTTCCGAGTACCAAGAATTTCGCATCGGTATTGGTTCTGACGGTGTTTGCCCTGGGTTTGTCTTCAAAAAGGGCCATTTCACCAAAGCAGTCGCCCTCCGCGATCGTGTTGATAAGCGTCTCATGGGGGGTGCCATGGTTCTGAATTATGGAGACTTCACCGGAAATGATCACGAACATGGTGTCTCCAGGCTCACCTTCCCTGACCAGAATCTCGTCTTTAGGGCACTCCTTTTCCCCGGTTACCGAGCTGATGGCTATCAGCTCTCTGACCTGAAGGTCAGAAAAGATATCCGCTTTCATTAGGTGAGGCACCTTGTCCATGGTTGAAGAACTGGGCTTCCCTGTTTTAGGGTGTTCAGCACGTGTGATTCTGTCTATGGCCTGCTTCGCTGTTTCTTGGACGGTTCGATCCGGATGGGCCTCAAATGATTGGAGCTTCTCTGAGAGACCCTTTATCCCATCTTCCCCGATGGCATAGAGGGCGCACGTCTGGGTTGTGGAATCCTCACTTTCCAGGAACCTTGCGAGGAGAGCCAGGGGATCAGACGACTTTTCGTCGCTAATAGCAAATTCATTCTGAGCGACTTTCAGCTTCTCCTCGGGTGAAATGTCGTCCAACAAGGGAATCAAAACTCGCGACAGAGCAGAATGGAGAGTATCTTCCAGGGCCTCGAGGGCATTGGCCTTATCTCTGGCAGCACCTCTCAGGCCCCGATAGATCGTGCGCACCTTAGCGGCCTCGCCCTCGACCTCAAGAATCCGGAAAACCGTAAACACCGCATCGTCGTTTTTGTCTTCCAGATGCCGAATCAAGAGTCCGAGGGCGGGCGTTTGTTCAAGCGTCCTCAGATCTCTCATGGCTCGGATGTTTTCATAGGCCGAGCGGATTTCTCGGGTGAGAAACTCGGAAAACTCCACGTCCTTTACTTCGAGACTCTCCAAAAGGTGAAGGATGCCTTCTTTGAGCGCCTTTTTGGGGGAAGTGAGGCCCTTCAGGAGGGACGAAGCTGCCTCTTTTCCGATCTCGCTGATCCTCGCATGCGCCGCGGCTCTCACATCTGGCGATTCATCGCCCAGCATTTCGATAGCCCTTTCCAGAGCCTCTTCGACATCGAGGTCCAAAGCCGAAACCGCAGCGCGCCTGACCTCGGGCCGCGAGCTTTCGAGCCAAGGCAGGATTTGAACGTTCCTTTCGGGTACTTCCAGACCACCTAAGGCCTCAAGAGCTCCTGCCTGAATTTTAGGGTCATTCTTCTTCCCGAGAATCCCATCCAGGTGACTGGCAAGTCTCACCTCCCGCGTTCTCCTAACGGCCGTGACAGCGTGAAGAAGATCTTCAGGATTGTCACTTTCCAGCCAATTTGATAACAGGGAATACGCCTCTCCGGCCATCTCAGTCTGATAGAGCCCGACAATAGCCTCTGCCCGGACGGCCTTCTGGTCAGACTTGGAAGCCCTTTTTAGAAATTCAATGTTTTCGCCAGGAGCGAGCCTCCCAACTGCTCCGACCAGATGCACGAGAAGCCACGAAGGCGCTGTTTCGGTCATCTCAAGGAGTTTAGGAATCAGGGGGCGGGCCTCCTCAGGCCGCAGAAGATTGAAAAGATCGACTTGGACTTGCAAGTCTTTCTCCGTGATAACCGAGAGGATCGCCTCACCGAGTTTGGGATAGCGAGCCTCGGACAGGATGCGGGCGCAGAGAGTCGCGGCCTCTCCCCTTTCCTCGCTTAGCCCGCGCAACAGCCGATCAAGGGTCTCTTTGTCCTGAACCAGAACGGTCAAATCCACATCCTCGAGTTCCCTGAGATCCACCTGTTTGTCCAAAAGGGTTTCCAGGAGAAAGTGCGAATAGTTCCTTTTCAGACGAAAAGTCAAAAGAATCCACGGGGCCACGAAAATGAGGCCGAAAATGGAGAAGTAACTTGTATGGATAAAGGCCTTGAGTCCCAGCAATATCAGGGATCCGAGAAGGCTTCCGGCTCGTGACACCATCTGTAGGAAGGGACGAATCTTTGCCCTGAATTCATCCGGAAAAAGGTTGACCATGATGTTGTTTGCAGGATTGTGCAGGGTCGTGGTAAGAACACCGATGCTTATCCTCCCGTACACGCCGACAACAATATCGAAGCGAAAGAGGAGGAGCGAAAAAACAAGAAAGTAGTTGCCCGGACGAAAGAGAAGGGCATTGGGGATGCCCACGCGGGTGTGGACCTTCCCAACGAACATGAGAACGACAAAGGTAATGACATTCAGTACGCCTCTGAAACTCCCATAGAATTGGGCCAGCGCTTCTTCTGAGGGAAACGTATGGGCGAGAATGACGCTGAACTGGTAATCAAACATGGGGCCGACAATGTTCGGCAGGAATCTGATGGCAGCAAGAAGCATGAAAAGTAAGGACCCCTTGGCCAGAGCACTCATCTCTTTGACACCGGCAATCGGTGAAGACCAGCCCTTTTTCTCCGTGACTCGAGCCTTGGGAGCGACGATTGGGGGAGGGAAGAGTCGTCCGACCTTCTGGCTAGCCATGGCTGCCAGGAAGAGCAGGCCAGCAGAAACAAGGAGGAGATTGTCGATGTTTGTGGTCCGGGTCAAGAGATCTGTGGAGAAACTTCCAAGAACACGCCCCAGAATCCCCCCTGCCGTAATGAGGGGAAAGATCCTTTTGGCCTGGCGCGTGTCGAAGAGGTCGTTGCAGATGTTCCAAAAGATGATGAGTATGACACCATCGATTTGCAGCCTCAAGAGGTACATGAGTGGGTAGAGGAGGGAGAAGTCGAGAAGGATCAGGAACCGGCAGAGGACCTCAATGGTGGCAAAGATCACGAGGATCCGGGTCAAAAGTGTCATGGGGGAGTACTTTGTCACCAACGCCCGGACAAGGTCCATAGCAAAGAATACGAAAACAGCATCGATGACAAACATCTCCGGGAGGTACTCGACACCGAATCGCTTGATAAAGGCGGTATCGGCAAAATTGGCAAAAAGAATCTGGCTGGACAGGATGAGAAACATCAATCCGCTGGCCCAGCCGAAAGCCTTGTATTCCTCGGAACGGACCGTAAACAGTTTGCCGAGAATGTTAGAGAGAGCTGACATCAGGGCACCTCGAATTTATGAGTTAATGGTTGCCCTACATTTGTCGGCGGTAGGGTGGTTCGAATTCGCCACAGTCGGTAACAATATCGATCCTCAAACAGTCACCCCCGCATTCCTGGGAGATCGTTCCAGGAGCAATATCCTCCTCAAAACCTTTACAGCTGTAACTCGTCCCCTGCATACGCCGAACTCCCCAGATCCGAAGATCCACACGTATCCCAAGAGGCACCTCGATGCAGTAATTGCCGGCTCCATCTGTCTTGGTTTCTCCGAGTGGCTGGTCTGTTCCATGCAGCCAGGCAGTGACGGGAACGTAAGGATAGGGAACCGGGTTCGAGTCGGCCGGGGTCCGATACCAAACCTTTCCTTGAATGCATGTGGGTTCAAAATCTTCGGGAGGTCTCTTGACTTGCGTAGGAGCACATCCAAAAATGAGCGCAGAGAGGACTAGAAGATAGGTTCCAAGGATAAACGGATAATTATTCCTCATCATTGCACCTCGTTTTCTCTCGGGGACAGCTGAGGAAAGTTCGTTTGTTTTATATAAAGAAATGCCCCACGAAAGCAAGAAGTAATCTCGGTTTCGTGGACTTTACCACCGTCTCCCTAAACTCCAAATGATGATCCCAAGGAAATTCCACTTGACTTCCACTGATCCATTCTTTAGTATCCGATTTTTCGGGCACCTTTCGGGGCAGGAGAACGATTTGAACTCGGGTCTGTGGGAGGACCCATTTGAAATCTGGGCTTTACCGGTGAGATGTATGGGGCTTGCGTTATGTCGTCTATCGAGCGGATTTCGGTGATCGGTGTCGGAGCCATGGGGGCCTTTTACGCGAGTCGATTTTACGAGATGGATAGCCATAGCATATCAGTCGTAGCAGGGGGGGAGCGCTACGACCGACTCAAGGAAAGGGGTTTGATTGTCAACAACACGCACTATTCGCTGCCTGTGGTGAGACCGGACGATAGGATACCACCTTCTGACCTCATCATTGTGACTGTGAAGAATCATCATCTTGGAGAAGCGATTCAAGATCTTGAAAATCGAGTCGGGAAAAATACTGTGATTTTCTCGGTCATGAATGGCATCGACAGTGAGGAGCAGATTGGTGCCGTCTATGGGATGGACAGGGTATTATACGCGGTTGCTGTTGGGATTGATGCGGTTGTTCGAGGAAACCACATGACCTATACAACCCAGGGAAAGCTGTTTTTTGGCGAAGCCAGGAATTCTGAACTCACCGAACGCGTGAGGAAGCTCCAATCGCTTCTCGATCGTGCCGGGATCCTTTATGAGACCCCCGATGATATGATTCGGGTCCTCTGGTGGAAGTTCATGATCAATGTCGGAATCAATCAGGTCTCAGCCGTACTGGGTGCGCCCTATGGGGTCTTTCAGAGATCGCAGAAGACCCGGGACCTCATGGAGTCGGCCATGCGGGAGGTGATGGCGATTGCCAAGACAGCCGGGGTCAATCTCTTCGAAAAAGACATCGAAGACTGGTATGCCTTCCTATCCCGCCTGTCCCCGGATGGAAAGACCTCCATGGTCCAGGATGTTGAGGCAAGAAGAAAGACCGAAGTCGAGATGTTTGCAGGCAAAGTGATCGAACTCGGGAATCGTTATGGAATCGAAACGCCAGTGAATGAGACCCTTTTTCGGTTCATCAAAGCTATCGAGCAAGAATACTTGAGTTGAGGCCACGCATCTCGGACCGGGTCGGACAGAATCAGGAGGAAGAGAGAGGAAATAAGGAGACCATGAGAACAAGGGGCCCTGCCTCGCTTAGGGTCCTTTGGTCCCGCTGAAAAAGCACCTGGCCCGGTTGCGCCGCCCGTTGTCTCCGCTGACGTTGTCGATGAAAAAGGGGAACCTCATTATCGTAACACTCATGGGCACGCTTGTCTTGTGGAATGGGTCTGCTCGGGCGGAGGGCCCATTTCGGCAGGGGGCGACTGAATGGGGTTTTCGCTCTGGTTATGGAGACAATTTTCAGGTCAATAACGTTGAGGCGGACGTTGAATTCTATTTTCTGAAGCCGTTCTGGGGGAAAATCCTGAAGACGTGGGAGGATCGAAGAAGCCTCGAGTTTGTGGGAGAGGGCTTCCTGAGTTTTGTTCGCCAGGATTCGGAAGACCGTTATGCAGGGGGGCTCACTGGGGTTATCGCATATAATATCAGGCTATCCGAAAAATGGGTCCCTTTTGTTGAACTAGGTGTCGGTGTTCTCTATACTGACCTCAACCCTGAGGGATTTGGTTCCCACTTCAATTTCACGCCTCAGGGGGGCGTAGGCGTTCGCTACAAAGTCCTTGAGGGGAGGTACTTAACCTTTTCCTATCGTCTACATCATATCTCCAACGCCGGTCTTGACGAGGATAATAGCTCCATCGATTCTCATTTTTTCTCTATCGGTCTATCTTTTTTTCGCTGATTTGGTTTGCTTCGGCTTTGTCTGGCCATGACCGTTTCACGGTATCATTGGTCCCTGTAACGATAGATTCACAAATCGGGATGTTGATCAAGAGTGGAGATGGCTGAACAAACTCGGAATTTAGGCCTTTTATCGTCGGGTCTATCTCCCTCGAATGCCATTCAAGAATGCCCTATCTGCTCACCTCATTGCCTTCTTACGTTCCCTGATTTTCTCCAGCGTATCCCTATAGATTTGGATTTTCAGAGGATTTAGCTCCATAGCTTTTCGGGCAAGTGCCTCGGCTTCATCCAGATTCTCATTCTTCGTGTAGTACAGCCAGGCGAGGTTATTATAGGCGTCGGCATTATCCGGTTCCCTTTTAATCGCCTTCCGATAGTACCTCTCTGCCGCATTTAATTCGTTTTTCTGGAAGTGCACATTACCAAGGTACAGGTATCCAATCGGAAGCTTCTTCGCTGCCAGTCGGTACTCGTTTATGGCATTTTCAAACTCTCCTTTTTCCTCGTAAATCACCCCAAGATTGAGGTGCTCCTCCGGTGTAAGCGGATCGTCGAGTACGATAATCCTCGGAAGGGCACATCCGGAAATCAATGGGAGCAGAGAGAAGCAAATCAGCAAGAAAGTCGAGACTCCTATCTTTTCGATCAGAATACGCTCCATCATTTTGGGGTTACCAGGAGAGTCCAGAATTTTGTCCTTTCCCAAGATCTTAGGAAACCCTTATTAGGTATATACTTGAGGCGAGTTTTTCGAGAATTTGCGATGACGCCGTCCGCGTTGTAGCCGACAACGACCATAAAATGGTTCTTCTGGTAAATCCAGAAACCATCATCAACCAAAACGATTAAAGGGTATCCTGAATCAATCTTCATTCTCACATCTTCTAAATTACCCCGATAGTGGCGGGCTTTCAGATTCTTTCTCTCCGCAAAAAACATCATATCTGCATTCAGTGTTCCCCTTGCTGACTTGCTGAATATCTCTCCTGCAATCGCCTCAGGTGAAATATCCACATCCCAGTAGTTCAAAACCCCTGCTAGAGATGCAGGTCCACATTGGTATCTTTGCTGCGGATGAAACGGAACGTTTTCTATGATTTGAAGCGGCTGAGATGGCTTAACTTTGGGGGGAGCCGCACATGAGAAGAGAAAAGCAAGTATCAGTGGTAGGCCATACGCGCATCGCACGGTTAAGGTCTCTAAATTCGAATATCCCTTATTAAAATGTCTGAATAGAGGTGCCAAACGGACTGTCTAAGAGCGTCTGGTAACGACGGTTCCCCATCTGCCAAGAGGACCTATTTCCTTAAGGTCATGAGACAATGTAGGTCATAAAACAGAGAGAATACCAGTGATGAATGAGTACTCGAGAAAAGGATGCGACGTCAAAGGCCCTGGCGAGGGCTTTTCGACAGAGATCAAGCGTCTTCACTCGGCCGTCCACGTCGACAGAGATTATCCTTGATTTTGGCGACCCTATTTTGTAACGACAACTTTTCGCCCTGTTAGCCAAAGGAAAAGGACGATTATCAATGCGATAACCAGCACGATAATTATCACTACTTCCCCGTTTCCACCAGCCCTCAATTCGTCAATTTGCAGGGCGAGCTGGTGAATTTGTTCGTCGGTCAGTTGTCCGAGCCGCTTCTGGATCTCATCCTGTGAAAAACCGAGTTGGTCGAGTCTTTCCCGGACCATCCTGATCTCGAGTATCTTCTGGATCTTCTCAAGGTCGGCCGATCTGTCAAGCTCTGAGAGAGCAATCACCTCGGATGGTGAAAACCCTGCATAGACGCGCGGTATCATACCCATCACAATGATTGCTACCACAAGATAGCATGAGACATATTTCATGTAGGGCCTTATCATTTGACGGGACTCCTTTCTGCTTTGATTACTGGATCGGGGTTTGTAACGACAGCTTTTTGTCGTGTCGTAAAGAATACGTGAAAGTTTCTGCACTGTCAAACAGAATTTGGGCCTCCGATTGGGAGCATATAGACACCCTTGGGTGGACAGATGCTTATGAGAGGATTTGGTGGATTGCCTCAATAGCACGGCCCATATCTTCGACATCCACATCGAGATGCGTCACGGCTCGAACCCGTGTGGGCGATCTGGGGAGCACCAGAACACCGCGCTCTCTGAGACGATCAGTGACCGATTGGGCATCCATGCCCGTGCCTGCAACATCGAAAATGACGATATTGGTTTCAACCTCCTCAGGATTGATTGCAACACCCTTGATGCGGTGGAGGGCTCCTGACAGCTCCTTTGCGTTACCATGATCTTCCTTGAGCCTCGGGATATTATGGTCGAGGGCGTATATCCCTGCTGCCGCTATAATGCCCACCTGGCGCATGCCGCCGCCATACATCTTCCGGTAACGATGGACTTTGTCGATCAGTTCGGCCGAGCCGACAACAAGGGAACCTACCGGACATCCAAGCCCTTTTGACAGGCAGAAAGAGACCGAGTCGAAGTAACGGGCATATTCCTTCACCGCGATGCCGGAGGCAACAGAAGCATTGAAGAGCCGAGCTCCGTCTAGATGCATGGCAAGGCCCTCCTCATCTGCCAATTCGCGGATTCTTATGATTTCTTCAAGAGGGTATATCGAACCGCCACCTTGGTTATGCGTGTTCTCCAGGCTGATCAATCGGGTTATTGCAAAATGATGATCTTTCGGACGAATCGCTTCTTTGATCTGCTCGACCTTCAGAATCCCTCGTTCTCCCTCAATGGTGTGGACCAAAACGCCCGAAAGAGCCGCAACTCCCCCGGATTCGAATTTGAAGTTATGGCAGTTTTTGTCGGCAATGATCTCATCACCATGATGGGTCTGAGCCCTGATCGCCAGCTGGTTGGCCATCGTGCCAGAAGAGACAAAGATTGAAGCCTCTTTAGCGAGGAGTTCTGCCGCCTTTTTCTGGAGGGCATTAACCGTGGGATCTTCACCAAATACATCGTCACCCACCTCGGCCTCAACCATGGCTTTCCTCATTTCGGGGCTGGGTTTTGTGACGGTGTCGCTTCTCAAATCGACCAGTTTCTGCATGGTTCAATCTCCAGTCCGTTTCTCAAAATTTACGATTCAATTGCCGATGATCTCAAATGTCTCGAAGGTTCATGCTCAGGGAGTTTGGAAAATTCTGCCCTGAGCTAGTACAGATTCTCACTACAGAAACGCGGAGGTGTGTTTTCTCGGTTTGCCACGAGAGGGTCGCAAACGAAAAGGCTCAGTTTCGCTTCCCGCGGGAGCAGAGACTCTCTATTCTTCTCTGAGGAAGGCGGCGTATTTCCGCGTCGCCGTCTCCCCATGAGCAAAAAAAGAAAAACTCTCATGAATGAAAAAACAGCGTAATCTTGAATTAGAGCACCAAGGGAATATCCTGTCAAGTGGCATTTTGATAGATCCGTTATTGATGGAGGGCTACTTGACGGAGCGCATCGAATCTGCCATGATGACTTCGAAATTGTTTAATGCTCCGGTCTGTCGTCATGGAGGGGGAGTTGGCGATGAAGAGGAGGGGGATCATGAAGAAATTCTCTTTTTTGCTGTTTGTCCTGGTTTTCTTTTTTCTCTCGGCATGTGGTGGGAGAACTTTTCTCGTCGACTTAAGGTACATGCCTCAGACTCCTTTTGTCTTAAGGGCCGAGCCAAGTACGGTAGCTCTTGCTCCTTTTATCGACGACAGAACCGAGAAAGGCGACGTGGGGGTTCGGAGAAGACTGGACGGAAGCGTCGATCGGTTTACAACCGCCCCCACGCCTGTTGCTGAGGGAGTCAAAAAGGCTGTCGAGCGGTTTCTCCGCCGTAATGGCTTCACGGTCCAGGCGATAGAGAAATGGGACCTCAAGCCTGCGAGTCTCTCGAAGGTAGATGCAGAGATGGTTGTAGGGGGGGAAATCAAACAACTCTGGAGCCGAGCCGATTCTGTGGCAGGGCGGACAATTGTCACAACGAGTCTCGAGATTATCTTCTATCTCGGTAAAACGCGGGAAGGAAAAGTGCTCGAACAAGGGGTCGAGATTGAGCGAGAAATCACCCAGGTCATCTTTTCACCTGAAAAGGTTGAGGAGAGTGTCAACGAGAGCTTGTCGGAAATCATCGAGTCTGCCTTTGCAAAACTCCTGAGTTGAGAAGAAGTATGGAATGCCGCACCGCCTATGGGCAAAACGAACTGTTTTCGGAAAAATTATGAGAAGTTTCCTAAAAAAAACGCGCAATGGGTTACATAACCAATTGAGATAATTAAAAAAATCTGATTCCGAACGTCGCCAACCCCCTTTTCGCTTATCCCAAAGGTTTTTTATAGATCTGAAGCTCTCACTTCAGGCGCTCTCAAAACTCTCCGCCTCAGGCGGGACCAAGGTTGATGAGCAAAAAACATATCAACGAACGCTCAAAGGAAGTTGGGCTGCTATTCGCTAGAAGAGAGAGCAAAAGTCCGGAAACTCCAGAAAAATTATGTATTGACTTTTCCAGAATAACCTGCTTTATTCTATATTCATCGGGGAAAGGGCTTGGAGAGTAGGCTCATCAATGGTTTCCAGATAGGGTCCGGAGGGGCGGTTTAACCGTAATGGATTCCAGAGCACTCTCAAGCCTTTAGGCGTCCGAATTTAGAAAAATCAAGATCAGGGAGGTAAATGTAAATGACAAAGGCTGATTTGATTGCTGCTGTTGCAAAAGAGGCAAAGATTACGAAGACCGCAGCCGAAAAGGCGGTAAATGCCTGCACATCGTCGGTGACCTCAGCTTTGAGAAAGGGAGATAAGATTACCCTGACCGGCTTCGGAACATTCTCTGTTGCCAAGAGGAGGGCACGGAAGGGCCGTAATCCCAGAACCGGCAGAGAGATAAGCATTCCTGCCTCAAAAGTGGCCAAATTCAAACCAGGCAACAAGTTGAGGAGTGCTGTGAAGTAGGGAGAATAGAGGGGAAATCCCCTCTATTCTCTGGGTCTTTCTCCCAGTTTCCTCCACGATTGGGATTGCCTTCTCTATCCTGGTATGGCGGTGATTCATACCGGAGGGTTCGTGTCCCGGAAGCGTGTACTGTCTTGTGCTTAGAAGGCGGGAGACAGGGTGTACGCCTACTTTCCCCCGACGCGAAGGAAACACCTTATGTGGCTGAAAAGGGCGCTTATCGGCATTGTAATCGTTTCACTGCTGAGCGGTTGTGTGAGTGTTTCCTGGGCTGCTGAGAATGAAATTGGCAAAGTCGAGGACATCGTGGACCTCGTCGTGTTACGTCCTCTCGGTTGTGTCGCCATCGTAGCTGGGACTGTCGTCTTTGTTCTAACTCTCCCTTTTACCTATCCAACACACAGTGTGGACAAATCGGCCGAACGGTTTGTTGTGAGGCCCTTCAAGTATACTTTTTCAAGACCTTTTCCAGACAAGAACCTTTAGATACAACACCGTCTCCCTTTTCACTATCTCTCGCCATTTTACATCGTTTGTCCATCGTTTGTCCCTCCCGACGGAGGAAAGCAATAAATTTCTAATCTTCTGATATCTCAAGACAATTTTGAATATTTGGATGGGCCCCTCATATCCCTTCGCTCCCTCCTTCCCGCCGGAGGCGGGACAGATGGGGACGGGCCGTTGCCCAAATTCCTTTTCTCGGCTTTTGTNNAAGGAGCGCTCTTCGCTGCTCAAAAGCTTTTTTCGACAATTCTAAAGCTCGGCTCCACTGCAAATCCAAACCCTATTCCCACTCGCGAATAACTGATTCTCTCGCCCGCTCTCCCCCGCAGATTCCTGCGGGGAATCGCTCGAGCCCACAGAGTTCACTGAGCGAGAAACCCAATGCATCAGATGCCTGCCCCAATTTTTTGAGAGGAAAAATTGGGGCAATTGCTCTGCTCTCGATTGGCCTCTCACCCATCCAGACCAGCTTTTCTCAGAGGCTCTGTGCACTCTGTGAGAGACCAGAAAGCTCGAATTCGCTAAGAATTGTTCGTGAAAAAATCTTGATTCGCGCTCAGAGCTTCCCTTCCCACTTTCCGGCGAAGTACGCTTGCAAAGCCTTGACCTGAGTGTTTTAAAGGTATTGGGGAAAGGCCCGGGGAATGCTGACATCCTTTCACCGCAAACGTCCCTCAGGGACACATGAGTGTCCACAAAACTGAGGAAACTCCACACACTGTAAGTTCTTGAAACGCAGTCCTTTTTTTGTTANNGACCACGGCAAAACCGCTCTGATTAAAGCCTTGACCGGAATAGACACGGACCGGCTGAAAGAGGAGAAGGAACGGGGGATCACGATCGAACTCGGGTTTGCATCTCTGAAGCTTCCCAGCGGTCTCCGACTAGGCATCGTCGATGTCCCCGGCCATGAGAAGTTCGTCAAACACATGGTGGCTGGTGCATGGGGAATCGATATGGTCGCCCTCATCGTCGCGGCTGATGAGGGGATTATGCCTCAGACAAGAGAACATATGGATATCTGCCGTCTTCTCAATGTGAGGAGAGGTTTGGTTGTTATCACAAAGATCGATCTTGCCGACGATGAACTGATTCAACTCGTTGAGGAAGAGATGCGCGAGTTCATCGTTGGCACATTTCTCGAGGGATCACCGATTATCAGGGTTTCTTCTTTGACGGGTGATGGCATTCCAGAACTATTGGAAGCACTGGAAAAGCTCGCCCTGGAGACGGAGGAACGTTCTGCAGATGGTCTCTTTCGCCTCCCAGTGGACCGTGTTTTTGTAATGAAGGGGTTTGGGGCGGTTGTAACAGGGACCGTGGTTTCAGGGCGGGTTCATGTGGGCAGTCCCGTCCAGATTCTGCCATCGGGTCACGAAGCCAGGGTGAGAGGAATTCAGGTTCATAACCAGACAGTGGAGGAGGCCAGGGCCGGCCAGAGAACTGCCTTGAATCTCCAAGGATTGGAGAAAACGATGATTCGACGAGGGGAAGTGGTCTGCAATCCTGGGACTTTAGAGGCAACGGTGGTCTTGGATGGGGAATTGGAGCACTTGAAGTCCTCGCCTCGACCTCTGAAGAATCGTGTTCAACAGCGGTTTCACATCGGAACGAGCCTCGTGGCGGCTCGCATCATCTTGTTAGACCGCGAGGATCTGAAGCCTGGTGAAAAAAGCATGGTTCAGCTGCGTCTCGAAGCCCCTGTGGTTGCACTCCCTCAGGATCGATTTGTGATACGTGGATCTTCTTTCTTGCAGACGCTAGCAGGGGGAGTGGTTCTCAACAACCATCCCTCTCGGCATAAGCGATTCAATCCCCAGGTTTTGGATGAATTAACGCATTTACGGGATGGCACGATAGAGGAGGTGGTTACGTATCACATCAGGGAGAGTAGTTATGGTGGGCTTTCCTTTCCGGAGATGCGGGGAAGGATTGGCAACATGTCCTCGGATCAACTAAGAGAGACACTGGACAGATTAATCCGAAGAGAGGAGATCATTGCTGTTGGTTCTGAGGGACCACGGTATATTCACAGGAACCGCTACAGTTCTCTTAAAGAGGAGACGCTTCAGTGCCTGCGGGATTTTCACGCAAAATCTCCAATCGCTCTGGGTCTTTCAAAGGAGGAACTGAAGACAAAACTCCCAAAGGCCATGGAGCCGCGGTTGTTTCAGGTGCTTCTCCAGGAAATGATTCAGGCGAATCAGGTGATTTTGGAGCGGGAGAAAATCCGCCTCTCGGATCATCGGATATCGGCTCGCGAGGATGTCTTGGAGGGGATAGAACAGACGATCAAGGAGGCGAGGTTGGCGCCTCCTACGGTGAAAGAGATGCTCGATCGCTTTTCCATGGACCTGAAGGATCTGAAGAACCATTTGGAACTCCTGGTGAATCGGGGAACCCTGATCCGCCTCAAAGGCGATCTGTACTTTCATTCGGGGGCGATTCGTGAGCTCAAAGATGTCCTCGTGGAATTTATTCGGGCCGAAGGAGAGATCAACACCTCTCAGTTCAAAGACCTGACCAGGGTTTCCAGAAAATTTGCGATCCCTCTCCTCGAATACTTCGACGGTGTCAAACTAACGATTCGTGTTGGGGATAAGCGCATCTTGCGAGGAGAGTAAGGCTTAGGGCTAAAGTTGCAAGGCACAGGGTGCAAGGTGAAGGGCTCAGGGTGCAAGACATAAGGCAGAGGGTTAAGGGCAAAGCAAATGATCTTAACCCTACGCCTTGAGCGTTCCAGCTTGGAGGATGTTGTTGAGCTACCCTTTTTCTGACGGAATCGAAACAAGATCACACATTAATCATTACAAACGCCGCGACGTGTTCCTCTGTCAGCAGGAGGGACACCGGGCTTTTGACTATCGAGTCTCCGTGTATCACGTCCTGAAGGAAAAGCGTTGCTACCCTCACGGATGCGTAAGCTTCAGCTGGAAATGTAGCCGATTCACCAAAGGCTCGTCATGTTCGAGAGGTTTCCGTCGCGTTGGGAGGATGTGTTTCGGGTGTAAGTTCTTTATCGATGAGAAGATTAATCATCGCCCGAGGGTTGTGCTTTCGCCAGCCCGCTTTGATGCCTTCAAAAATGAGTTGAGGGAGTTCGAGAGCTGGCTGCGGGATTTCCGAGGGAGGGAGGTGAATTTCTCTGGAACCGTATTCTCGGTCAAGCCGAACGCTGCCATCGATCCCTCTCGAAACTGGCGGACCTCATTTCATGGATTTCTTCTGGTCTTCAAGGAAGGTTTCGTGAATCTGGTTCGTTGGAAAGATTTTTGCTATGTCAGGGTGAGCGGACGGGTGCAGGAAAGATATCGATTTAGGCCGGGTGACAAGGTGGACTTCTTTGCTCGTCTCACGGAAGACAGGGGGAGGATCATCTTGATCGGGATAAATCGCGTGGAGATCGACCATCGAGCGGAGGGCTCCTGGTGGAACGCAAGCAAAGCCCGCGTGGCACTCCAGACGGGGAGGATCATCGATGGGCAGCCGGACAAATGCCTTAATTGTGGGGGTGGGTGCCTCGTCGATGTCAAACCGAGCCATGGGATGAGTTCGGGCGTTCACCGTCGTCTGTTTTGCTTGGAGGGAGTTAAAGATCCTCGGTTTTGCACCCGTGGGCGAGTCGGGGAGGAGACATGGGATGGTTGTGGGGCGCCCCCGCGTAAACTCTCAGGGAGCAACAACTTGACAACTCTCTCCAATGTCGCTATAAGCCATGTGATTCGAACCGTTGATTCTCCGTGAGTATCGATGAACAATACTATGGACCCGGCCCTTCTGCTGAATTCGACTTTCATGCCCCTACGCGTCGTCTCGTGGAAAAAGGCGATGATCCTCATGGCTCTCAGAAAGGTAGAAGTCGTCGAGGTGTATGATAGGGAGATTCACACGGTATCCCTTTCGATCCGTCTGCCCTCTGTAATCCGTCTCTTCAAATTCGTAAGGCCGAAGGGACCAGAAATCAGATTCACACGGTACAACATTTACTTGAGAGATCGGGGGCAGTGTCAGTATTGTGGGCGGGAATCTAATCTGAGGGACCTCACGTATGATCACGTGACTCCAAGAGCGCGTGGAGGAGCGGCGAGTTGGGAGAACATTGTCACTTGCTGTCGCCCCTGCAATTTGAGAAAGGGAGGCAGAACTCCTCAGGAGGCCGGAATGAGCCTGATCAGACCCCCGAATAAGCCCAAGTGGTTGCCCACACTTGATCTGGCCATTGGGACAAAAGGAGCCCCCAGGAGCTGGCAGAGCTACCTCTTCGATAGGAGACTGGTTCCCCTGTTTTCCTTTTCTGATCCCACCAGGTACTGAAGAAAAGCCAGGAGTTAGAAAGAGAAGTCAGAATGGAAAAGGGCCGAAATTGTTCAATCTTGACGAACTGACCTCTTAATCTCTGCCAAAATCTCGCCTGTGAAACAAAGGACAATTTCACGCGATCCACTGAGTCATTCAGGAAAACCTGCAAGTCTGAGAGATAAGGCTCGATGAGGATTATTCAGGGCTCCTTGAGCGAATGTCAGTAGTAGTTGCTCAGAATAGCAAAGATCGACGGACATGCGCACACAAGCATATTCTTGCCTCATATGGAGGCGGCGAGTAAGCCCCTTGAACTGTATTCAGCGACTATCCTGAATTCTGACTCCTTTCTGTTGGCTCATGAGTAGGGAGAAAAACGATGGACCATCTCTGGGCTCCGTGGCGGATCAAGTACATTCTGTCAAATAAAGGAGAAGACTGCATATTTTGTGTGAAATCCTCTCCAAAGGAGAACCGTAAAAGGTTGATTCTGTACCGGAGCGAGTACTCCCTCATTATGCTGAATCGATTCCCCTATAACAGCGGGCACCTCATGGTTGCTCCGTTGAAACATACCGGAAATTTGGAAAAACTAACGGCAGAAGAACTCGGTGACCTATCGGTTCTTTTGAGAAAGACCGTCTCCCTCTTGAGGAAAGCCATGGATCCCCAGGGGTTCAATATTGGCATGAATATCGGCCAGGTGGCAGGGGCAGGAGTCACGGATCATCTCCATTTTCACGTTGTTCCACGTTGGATTGGAGACACAAACTTCATGCCTGTTGCGAGCGAGACGATTGTGGTGCCCGAGTCCCTGGAAAAGACCTTTGAGAAGCTTAGTTCTCTTTTGGAAAAGATGGACCGGCGAGGGTGAATGAGAATCCTTAAGGCTCTCCTTCTTGGCTTACTTTTGTTCGTAATTGTCACTTTTTCCATGAAAAACGCTGGGAACGTCTCAGTCAGGTATTTCGGATTGACCGGTGCTTTTGAAATTCCGTTGTTTCTTGTCGTTTTGCTATCGGTTTTTCTCGGGATGTTTATCGGCACGATGGTCGATCTGTTTAAGCGATATGGGCTTAAAAAAGCGATTCAACAACAGCAGAATATCATGGATGAACTCCAGAGAGAGATCAGATCGGTGAGAAACCGGATGCTCACGGGTTCCGATGACGGGGAGAAAGACACATGATGTGATTGGGGTTATTCATGGATTTT
>JABAOC010001215.1_pt2 | contig 21608 bp, 21 predicted proteins | sample 7062161 | NCBI WGS metagenome assembly JABAOC01 (sample SAMN14538625, study PRJNA623070) | marine sediment metagenome | biome: marine biome [ENVO:00000428]; feature: marine pelagic biome [ENVO:01000023]; material: deep marine sediment [ENVO:00002113] | place: India: Gulf of Khambhat ... | reverse complement strand
ACGATAGCTGGAAGTTATGGAAAAGAATACAATCCTTAAACTGCATCGAACATGTAACTTCTACTGCTTCACTGGTTTTTAAGAAACATTATTCCTAATGTACATCGCCATAAAGATAGCCTACAACAAACTTTTGCACCTGTTTGTTTAGCCATACATTTTGAGATATAATGAGGTGACACTCTTAGATGACGAATGCTCTTGATGAGTAGTTTTCCACCAAAATATAGTGCAGGAGTAATGAATTGCTTCATTGCTCCTAATCGCCTACGAGCCTCTTTCTATTTAGGACAACTGTTATCCAAGCGCACAGTAACGCAAATCCGAAGACTGAAATGATTCCTCCAGTGCTCCATTCCCAGTATGATTTCGCTTTGAAAAAGTCTATATGCAGCCCATATTCTTCGAGTGCCCTTTGTCTTTCATGTTCACATCTCTCATAGTAGTCTTCTACATACCTCCTGTAATCTTGTAAGCTTAGAAAAAACGAACTTGCCCAAAGCACTGTTACCACAAAGAGTATAAACGAAACTGCTCTAACCAGTTTCAACGTCCTTCATCACCACTGAATTGATGCTTAACAAAGAAGAACAGCAATACGGCAGGAAAGCCGAGAAAGATTAGTGCACCCAACACGACCATCAGCCCGCCATGTCCTGTGGTGATATAAGGGTGAAAGTCGATGAACGGTCTCAACTCTGGACGATACTTTTCTATCGTTGCTTCTTTCCATCGTTCATAGGCATTGATGCTTTGAAAAAGAGCTATCGCATAGATTACTGCAGCGACTGTAAGTAGCACAATTATCACTAAGAACTTCTTTCTNNTTCAACTGCATTTTAGTGTGTGTGGCTCGACATTTAGTTCTATTTTTCAGAACAACCTGTTCTAAAACATGGTATTATATGATGTAATGCCTCCTAATCTTATGGTAAGGGTGAGTTGAAGCTTAGAAAAATCATCAACAAAGCTCTTCAAGTTGTTTCGTTAGTTCTATTCGTTCTTTCTGTCTTTCAACCTTGGTTTTCAGAAAGAGGCACGAGCCCTCTTGCCGTCTTCCCACCGATAGGTGTACACACTCAATACTGGACTTATCAGAGTGAAACTCAAATGTTCCAAGGCAGCTTGACACCATATCGAGTCTACAATCTAAGGTTTCAGGAATATTGGTTCGGACGGGAACACCATCCTATATTCTCTGAATTGTGGCTTCTGATTTTATTGTTTCAGATACTAACAGTTGCTTCATCAATTCTGAGCCTATTAAAGCCAAGAGTCAGAGGCTACACTCTGCCACTGTTTGGCACAATCTTAACTTCTTCAGTTACAATAACTGTAGGTTATTATCAGTACATGCAACTATTAGACCAAAGTGGATGGAACTATCACAGAGTTAGCATCGAACCGGGTTTCCTCTTGACAATCTTCTCTTTCCTTCTACTATTAACCTCAGTTCTAATGTACGTCGCCATCAAAAACAAAACTACAACAAACCCTTCTCAACAAGGTAGTTCTTGATTATCCGTTTTATAGCTTGAACAGCTTCTAGGCTTATCGGCCTTCTTCTTATGACTTGTCTTCTTTCCTCAAAGAACTTGTAGAACTTTCGTGGTTGCAGTTGAAATCCAATACACAACGTGTCAACACTCTTCTTGGCAAACTCTTCATCTACATTGCTGTTTGGAACAGAGTACACTAAGACCCTGTTGCATTTATATCGAGAAAGATTGTCAATTATCTTACCTTTCCTTTTATTACTCAATCTACTCCTAATACTCCAATTCAGTACCTCGATAGCTAAAACAAGCTCACTATCTTCGTAAACCCACAAGTCGACACCATTCCCCTCAACAGGATTCACCCTAACACAAAAACCGAAACCAGAAAAAACTACAGCAAGAATCCGAGGAAGCAATTTGCCAACTATTTTATTATATCTTTGTTTCTCACAAGGATAACTGTAACATTCAAAACCCAAAAAAGAACACTCCCGTAGAGGACCAAATGAGAGGGTACCAACTGAGTCCAAAGAATATAGAAAAAAGGGGAAAATGCGGGAGATATCGCCATAGTCTCAATTTGTGACTACAATATGTGTACTCTCGACGTGCGTCGCCTTTTAAACCTTCTAGAGCAAATTCTACATCGAGGTGAAAGAGATGATAAGCATATTAGAGAAAGTAGAAAAAGTAAAAACCGAGTACAAAGCCTTAGAAGTGAAGAAAGCAGAAGCACTTGCTCGTTGGCAGAGATACTTCAGCAGAGCGAAATGAGATAACGGAACTGATAACATGGGAGTCAAGAAGATTATGTCACAAGAAATTGTGCCTCCTAGAAGCACCGTAACTTTGGACGTTGTGAATGAAACCTAGAGATCGGAAGACTTGCCGTGATGAAAGGCTAAGAGGTTCCACTAAAGTCACTTTTCGTGGGACTTTATGAGTTGAAGGTGATTGCGTCTTCGGGAGCAGTCTCTCAGCAGAGAATCTGGACGGTGAAGACGATGTCACTGTTAAAAGGAATCTTGAGATTATGAATCGGGTTAACATAGAGGATGGATGTTTGATCGTTTCTGGGGGGGATGACTGCAAAAAAGGTAGATGTGGACAGAAGTTTAACTGTAGAGGAGAAGTTAAGGAAGTGGACAACCTTCCTTAGATTTCTAGTTTGTGATCAGCTTTCTGAGCACTTTTGCTCAGAAGCAATAACTCCACTGTCCAAGTCATATCGTTTACATGTGAGGGAAGGAAATGCCTCTTACTGATAAGCTGAGAAACGAGTTCTCCTTTGTTAGAGGAAACTACGCTGTTCTTGTCGTAAGCTGGATTCTAATGGATTTCGCCATGGAGCTTCCAGCAACTTATTATTCGCTTTATGTTCTTGAGCTGGGCGCCACGGAGACAATTCTCGGAATGATAGGGCTCTTCTCGTTTCTGGCATTGGCTTCCATGCAGTTTCCTGGTGGCTATTTGGCAGATAAGTTTGGCAGAAGATGGCTTATTGTCTCTATGACCTTTGGAGTTGCACTATCTTATACTTTCTACGCAATAGCTCCTTCGTGGCACTTTATCCTGATCGGTGCAGTCTTGATGAGCTTTCTTAACTCAACTTATCAGCCAGCCTTGTTGGCAATGATCGCTGATTCCGTGCCCTCTGAGAGAAGAGGCATGGGATTCGGCATAATTATGCTCATAACAAGCGCCTCCACTACTCCTGGACCCTTTGTCGCGGGTGTACTCTACAATCAGTTTGGCTTAGTTCAAGGTATGAGAATAAGCTATGGAATCGTAGTGATGCTGTTCCTATCTGCAGCGTTCATTAGATTACTGCGACTAGAGGAAACCATGATAAATGCTCGAAGGCCTAGCTTGAACGAACTCGTGCAAAGCTATCCAGTGGCTTTGAAAGAAAGCTTTGGTGTTTGGAAAAAGCTGCCTCGTTCTGTATTTTACCTCTTCCTTTCTATACTTATGATGACCTTCGGATTTGCCGCAGTGCAACTCTTCTTTGTAGTGTATGCCGTAGAAGAGCTTCTGATTGATGAAGCTATCTGGCCGTTCATCCTCACAGCGTTGTTTGTGACAATGATAGTTTTGGCTATTCCTATGGGAAAACTCGTAGACAAATTCAACAGGAAACTACCCCTCTTGGCAGCATACGTAGTTTTCGGAGCTTCGATGTGGCTCTTCGTAAACGGAGATCTGATAAGGCTCTTCGTTTCTCTCGTATTGGTGGGTGTGGGACAGGTTATGATGAACTCGGCTTTCAGTGCTTTGCAGGCCGATTTGACTCCGAAGGAGCAGCGCGGCAAAGTGAATGGCTTCACAAACTTTGCAAACTTCATATTTATGGCGTTTGGCAGCCTAATAGGAGGATTCTTGTATGAACACGTTTCTCCCCAACTGCCTTTCTTTCTGGCAATAGGTTTCGTCGTTCCATCCTTTGTTCTGACGCTCGCTTTAGTTCATGAACCAGAGAAAAGGGAAGATTAAACATGGCTAGCATTTCTGATGATTTTCCAGAGATCGATAATGATTTCACAAACACATTTTTTATATAAGTTCTGTTCCATTAAGAGGCATGTCAACTAGCTCTGCAGAGAGAACCTTAGTCCAAATATCATTATGGGCAGTTATGGCAGCACTAGTTTGCGTAGCAACTCTGATTATACGAATCCCGAATCCCATGGGAGGATACTTTAACATCGGAGATGTTATGGTTTTTGTTGCCGCATTAACCTTTGGACCAATCGTGGGCGGTGTCGCGGGAGGAATAGGTTCATCCCTAGCAGATCTTATAGGATTTCCCGTCTTTGTAATTCCAACTCTATTCATAAAAGGCATAGAAGGTTTCCTTGCGGGGCTTATCTCAAATAAAAAAACCATCTTTCGAGACGTACTCGCTGTGACCATAGCCGGTACTGAAATGATAGTGGGATACTTCATAACTGAAATCTACTTGTGGGGAATAGGAGATGCATTATTGGAAATTCCCGGGAACATCGGTCAGATAGCTATTGGAGGAATTGTAGGAATCCCGATAGCTGTGATTCTGCGAAAGAGATTGCCTGAGATTATAAAAAGCTAATTTCCTTTTTCCAAGCACTACACATTCTAGTTTTTAAAGCTCCGCCAACAAATTACTAAAACAGCTAAGCAACCGCAAAATAGTAATTCAGCACTAGGAGGTTACAAGAATTAGATTACCTGCCGGAAAAGTTCCACCAAAAATCCTTGAAGAAATCATTTTCAACTATCTAGGTGCTAAACGCAGTGAAGTTGTTGTGGGGCCTTCCTACGGTTTGGACGGTGCAGTAATTGAAGTTGGAGAAAAATCCCTCATCACCTCTATGGATCCAATCACAGGCGCCTTGGAAAGAATAGGATGGCTAGCGGTGAACGTAAATGCAAATGACGTAGCCACGTTTGGCGTCCAACCAACCTTCTTCTCCTCCTGCCTTCTGCTGCCCGAAAACGCAACAGAGAAAACTGTAGAAACCATGTGCGAGCAGATAGATTCAGCTGCAAAAAAGCTCAACATAGCCGTGACTGGCGGGCACGCAGAAGTCACCCCTAACCTGCCATTTCCCATAGTTGTGGGTTGCTGCATGGGCATAACAGAGAAAGGATGTTATGTTACAGCACGAGGAGCCAAGGCAGGCAACATGCTGATACTTACAAAATCTGTTGGGATTGAAGGCACAGCAATTCTGGCGGCAGACAAACACGTTCAACTTGCAGGTAAAATCGAGACATCAACTTTGAAGAAAGCTGAACGTCTTTTCAGCCACATAAGCATCGTGAAGGAAGCCATCTTGGCCTTCGAAACAGGCCATGTAACGGCAATGCATGATCCAACTGAAGGTGGAGTTGCTGGAGGAATACATGAATTAGCCGACGCGTCAAAAATAGGGTTCAGAGTTTATGAAGGGAAAATGGCGATNNATGTAAGTTCTTCCAAATTGATCCGTTGCAGCTCATTGCTTCTGGAAGCTTGTTAATTGCCGTTGAAAATGGTCATGAGGGGAACGTTGTACAAGTTTTGGAGGAAAACCAGATTGCTGCTGCAGTTATAGGCGAACTTCTACCATCTCCGAATAAGCGGCTCATAGTACGTGGAGATGGCAAGGTAGAAGAATTGCCTAGACCAGTATCAGACCATCTTTGGTTAGCTTTGGAAAAAAAGTAAACCTACTGTTCAGCCACTTCTTTTTTCAGGAATTTGAAAGACTTTCTCGGTCTTTCTAACCTCTTAATCTTCTCCTGAAGCTTCTTGTAGGTAAAATAACTCCTCACATTCCTACAGATTTCAAGTATGATATCCTCTTTGTGAGCGTGAATAACGCTGAAATCTGGGTCCAAAATTATCTTATACCCTCGTGAGAGCATTTCTAAAGTCCAGTCATAATCTTCGCCTCCGTATTTTCTAGTCTCCTGAATTAAGTTCGGCAGATTTTCGTCAAAGGGGTACTCTTTCCATCGAGATTTTCGAATGACGCAGTTGATTGTAGAAATCCAGCTTATCCTCGCTACTTTCTCTTCCACTAGATGAAATAGGATACTCCATACTCCTCTGCTTGAAGGCAAGAAGAGGCCGCTTACACCGGCAACTTCTTCATCCGCAAAGTGTCTCAACCCCTTTTCCAACCAGTATGATGAGGTCGGGAAAGCATGCCCATTAGTTATGCATACTAGTTCTTCCTCGGAAGAGGCTACTCCGAGGTTCACGGAATATGGGTGCGAAAATTCTTCATGCTTGAAAGTTATGAGTTTGGAGTTAGGATAACGTTTTAGCTGTGTACTCACATATCTGACTTCATCATCACTTTCAGAGTCCATGACAACAAGTATCTCCGAAGGAGTAGCTGTTTGCCCCAATAGGCGTTCTAAGACACCGCTAAACAATTTTTCCCGCCCAACACACCTAACAACAACTGAGACAGCCATTTCAACCCTTCTATCCATGTGTAGCGCCTTTTCTATTTGCAACGCTCCCATGTTACTAGGTCTCTATAATGATCGAAACGTCAAAAATCTTTCTTGCTCTCTAAGTAGAACTGTTTCAGCTGTTAGCTTTGATGCTACGTAACAGGTTTTGGTATATAACGATAGGGGCATAGAAAGCATAGGACAACAGCAATTGTGGATAGCGAATGGCGAATTTGAGTTCGTTGGCAATTAAGGAGATGCTTTTCCTTATTGTCCAAACAACTGTTGGTCTGTAGTGAATGCAATACGGTTCATAAGCAGAAACTACCTTGTAGCCCTTCCCGCAAATCCACGATTTGATGTAGGCGTCTTCATACACGTGTAGATTAGACGGTATCTTGATGTTTTCAAGTGCCTTACGTCGTACAAGAAGGTCGTGGGTTCCACCCCTCTTTCCGAAGATCTTGATCGTAATTCTTTCAAATAACCTCAAGACTGTCAAGTTCTTTAGCACTGACCAAACTTCTATGCCCCAAACTGCACCAACATCAGGTTTCATAAATCTCCTCGCTTTCTTGAACCACCCATTGCATAGAATGACATCGCTGTCTACAAACATAAACCACTTAGTCTGGACAGCTTCTATAGCCTTCTGTCTCGCCTTCCCTCTTGTTCCATTATCAGTAAAGAGAATTACATTGTGGTGCTTTCCGTCAAACTCCCTAATGATCTCTAATGTTTTATCTGTAGAGCCTCCGTCAACTACAATTAGTCGATATACCGGAACATTATCGTAGACAGAGGTTAAGCACTTCCCTAAGGTTTTTTCGCTGTTTTTTGTTAAGACAACTACGTCCATCTTCATCAGGACATTCAACTCGACGATTTGTTATGCTTAACGAACCACAAGTTCTCTCTTCAGATAATAGAACACTTATAACATTTATGCTTAAATAGCCGACCAACCTAGCTTAGAAGCAAATCCTCCAATGGGGCATTCTAAATGAGGCTCTCAGCCTACAAAGTTCTCAGCTTGTTCAAGCGTTCTCTAGCGTTTAACAAGCCTCAACACGTACAGTGGATGCTTACTCATCGCTGCAACTATCGCTGCAAAAGTTGTGACGTATGGCGGAGACATGAACATACAGCGGAGCTTTCCACGGAAGAAGTGAAAGCTGGGCTGGATATCCTTCGCAAACTGGGAGTAATGGAAATCGTTCTCTCTGGGGGAAATCCTCTTCTCCGTGAGGATATTGGGGAAATCATCGATTATGCCTCTCGGTACTTCATCACAACAATTTATGACAATGGGAGCCAAGCTGCAGAAAAGATTGATGCCTTGCGCAACGCAGATTTCGTAGCGATATCCTTTGATACTCTGGATGCGGAGAGATATGACTATTTGAAGGGCATTCATGGGGCTTGGAAAAACGCATTAAACGCAATCGAAACTCTGCATAACGAAGGAATAACTGTAGGCGTTTCTCCCACGATCTCTCAGTTCAACATTCATGAAATCCTAGATTTCACTGACTATTTTACTGAAAGGGGGGTTCCTGTGCTTTACTGCTTATATCAACATGACACCTATTCACAACCGTTGTTTCAGATAGGGGAGAAGGACAAAGAACTTGAAATTGTAGATAAGAAAGCATTTGCAGAAATGTGCGACAAACTTCTAAAGAAAAAAGACGAACGTGAAGGAGTCCTAATAACTAGGAAAATGCTCAACAATCTGAAAGAGCTATACTTGAACGGGTCAAGAGTCTGGGAATGCAAAGCTCTCCAATCCTTCTTTATGATAGACCCTGCTGGAAGAGTAGCTGGCTGTCATCTTCAAAAACCTGTTGCCAAGGTGTTTGACATATCAAAATTGTGGAGGAGTCAAGCGTTCGAAAACCTAAGAAAAGAGTATCGGAAATGCAGGAAATGCTCCTACATGTGTTACATGTTCTATTCTTTACATGCAAACATTCAAGGTAATGTTGAAGTAGTCAGAGATCAGTGGAAAAATGCTAAGACAGTATTAACCCACTGAAGAAATATTACTTTCACACTGAGGACAGTGCTCAACGCAGCTCGCTTATTATTTCTTTGACTGTTTTCGCTGGAGCGTCTGTTTTGATGCCGTGGGTTTTGAAGTGAGTTAGCCTTACTTGGTTTCCTGCTTCTATCAGTTTCGCTGCCACATCTTTTATCGGCGGGACAGGTAAACCAAGTTTGTCACAGATCTTATCCACCATATAATATGTCATAGGTGCATTTGCTTCTCCTTTGGTATGAACTAAGAGCCTGCGAATCTTCTTTTTCAGTCTAAAATCCCTGGTCTTCGCTTCTCTTTCCATAGAAGCAACGAAGTTTTCGTCAATGATTTTCCCTATCCATAAAGGGCCTGCAACATTCATCCTTTTGCCGCATTCAGGGCACTTCCTTCTTTCATCCAGAAATGCTCCAGCTATCGCATCCCTGTGAAAGCAGGCAAAGCAGTGATTGATGAAGCCGATTTTTCTGAGGCTGGCGTTTGCTTTCTTAGCTCCGTAGTTAATTGCAATATATAATCTGACATAATGCTGCGAACTGTGACTAAACGCCATTTTGACGCTAACATCATATTTTGCGGCAGACCTAGTAACAGCTCCAGCCAATAAACGGATAGCTAATTCATGGCAATACTCAGTTCGCAGTGGTCTTCCACCATATCTCCGCAGACAGGCTTCGGGATGTACGCCGCACAAAGGAGCTAGGTCAGTAGCGGTTAACGCCAATAACCCGCCTCTCCGCAGAGCCCTCAGAGCGGAATCCACGTAAGGCATTGGTGAACCGAAAGGATCTATATCTATGCAGTCAAACCGCCTCCTTGGAGCCCCATAACGACTGAGCAAGAAATTCGCGTCTTTATGCTCCACGGGGACCTTTTCTGACAGCTTGTTCTTTTCAACATTGAATTTCGCCAATCGACAAGCCTCAGCATTAACGTCATTTGCAACGAGGTTTTCGACACCTTCAACTTCCTTTGCCAACCTTATCCCTCGGATCCCGCAACCAGTCAGCGGCTCACAAACCTTCAGCCGGCGCCCCACACATCTCTGAAAGGCCTGCAGCGCCAAAACAGCCAAATCTCGATTCAACTCCATTACAGGGTTGTAAAACACCGGAGCCTTAGACGGCGCATAGTCAGAAGCCTTCTTCACAAAAGCCTTAAGTCTAGGCACAACTACCTCAACGACGCCCTCTGTAACAACTTCCGTGGGAAAGGGAAAGCTCAATCTCTTCACTGGAACACAAGACACGTTAGTCTTGGATACTTAAAATAATTCATGGAAGATGTGATGACACAGGCATGAAACGGCTCATATTCTTAACAGGGCCTCCTAGAACAGGAAAGACAACTGTGTTGCTTAAAACCGCTGAAAAACTGAAGGCAAGAAACTACAAGCTCGGCGGTATGATCAGCCAAGAAATTCGAGAAAAAGGCGTTCGCGTAGGCTTCGAAATCCACGACTATGCGACAAGAAGAAAAGGATGGCTAGCACACGTTCGCCAACCCACGGGTCCTCGAATAGGTAAATATCGAGTCAACCTTGCCGACCTCAAATCCATAGGTGTGGCGGCCATACTAAATGCCCTACAAGACTCAGAGATAGTGCTGATTGACGAAGTAGGCCCTATGGAGCTCCTGTCTGGAGATTTCAGGGAAGCGATTCGAAAAGCAGTTAATGGACCTAAACCAATACTTGGAACGATTCACTATCGCGCTCAACATCACCTTGTTAGACAAATTAAGTCCAGGGAAGACGTAGAAATTGTTGAGATGTCCCGGAAAACTGGAGATAAACTTCCCGCCTCGATTGAGAAAAAGATTCTTAAGTTCCTCACCATAAAACTTGTGTGAAGGCTGGCGCATGCGAGTATTAGGTGTAGACGAGGCAGGCCGCGGGTGTGTCATAGGCCCCTTGGTTGTGGCCGGCGTTTTGGTAGATGAAAGAGATCAAGCTAAGTTTTTGGACCTCGGGGTAAAAGATAGTAAGCTTCTGTCCAGACGCCGGCGGGAACAACTTGCTAAAGAGATTAGGCAGATAGCCTTCAATACATATGTCATAGAAATTCCCCCTGCAGAAATAGACAAGGCAGTGAACACGAGAAGAAAGCTACATAAGCTTAATCGTTTAGAAGCGCAAACCATGGCAAGAATAATCGACGAACTTAGACCCGATGTCGCTATAGTCGACGCTTCTGACGTTTTAACAGATCGCTACAAACAGCACATCTTAGAATGTCTGTGCTTTCCTGTACAAGTGATATCAGAACATAAAGCAGACAAAAACTACCCTGTAGTATCTGCCGCTTCAATAATCGCCAAGGTTGAACGGGATCGAAACATAGACGCGTTGAAAGCCCGATATGGAGATTTTGGAAGCGGCTACATGACAGACGCTAAAACCGCAGTGTTCCTTGAGACTCTAGCGAGAATATATGATATATACCCTGATTTCGTGCGGCGATCTTGGAAACCTGCAAAAACAGCTAAGGCTGATGCAAAATCAAAGCAAATGGAGCTTCAGGAAAGTATGACTAAAGCTTAGCCATCAAATCTTCACAGCATTTGATCTTCTCGAAATCTTCACGGTGAATAAGCGGAACATTATCTGTGGAAACTTTCCTGCTATCTGTGAGAAGTATCGGCTGTGCCTCCACGACTTTACTGACACTTGCAATCTCTTCAGTTCTCACCTTGAAATTCCGCTCTCTTTCGTGGGCAACAGCCCCTAGAAGGTTCATCTCATTTTCTGGAGTTTTCGCGATGAAATCAAAGGGAGCCCTCCGGATCTGGAAAACTGCAAAGTTAAACTGAAGCAGCTTTCTGATGACAAATTGGAGAAAACGACTTTTGCTGATTATGCGCTTTGCCACGGTGAAAAAGCCTTCGGTTTCTTCTGGATATGTGAAGATGTCAATGGGCTTCACAACAGGGATACCTAAAATCCATTCGAGTTTGTAGGCTGTCGAGACAGATGCCTTAGCCATCCCCCGTTCATAACCGTAGAGTGTCCTACGGGAAACTCCCATAATCCCTGCCAACTTCCCTATAGACAATCCCTTCTTTAACCTCTCTTTTCTGACGGCTTCTCCATCCAACTGAACATAGTATCCCCCAGGACCAGCTTCGATCAACGGGCCAATCTTGTTTAGCGCGTCTTCAAGGGTTTTGTTGGTGACCGCAGCGACCTTATATCTTGAATACACCGTGTCGTCCTCCAGCGGTTTGTTTCGAGTCTTTTCACAGATGAACAAATGTGTTCCATAGAAAAGCTTAGCCAGAGTTGTGATGCCTTCAGCATCCTTTTCGTAAACATTACTAATGTTAGGGTGAATTTTGACAAAAGTGAGTTGCTTCTCTCTTCGCGCTGCAAAGTCAAAGCAGCTAGGCCGTGCACAACATCTTTGTGATAGATAGAAGCCTGCTTTTTCGAAAAGGGATTCAGCGTTGTCCAGAATTTTAACTCTGTCCATCTCCTCCCCCTTGGTGATAAATCATTACGTGAAGGTTGAATATAAACATGTTTATAGAATCAATTGTTAGAATCAGATACGGAGGCGATTTGGGGTTTAAATTTTTGATACAATCATCGCGTGAGCTTTTACGTATGGTTCAAGTTGTACAACTTGCTTTACAGCTAGGCCACGGTTTTTCAGTATATTTGCCTCTTGTTTGTAAATCTCAACTGGCCTTTTAGTAACGTTGATGCTTTGTGACTTGACTGCTAACATGGCCCACCCGTTTTCCTTTAAATAGAGCTCGGCGTTGTCTGCCAACACTTTAGCTTGTTCAGGCTGTGCTATGTCGCAGTATATAGTATCCACCCTTTCCACAAACATCGCATATTTTCGTGGCATTCTCGCGTCTTCCAGTATCGGCGTCATATTGATGCGAAAAGCACAAACGTTATGAACCAATTCTCGCATAGCACGGGCAGCGAATTCCACACAGTAAATGTGTCCATTCTCTCCCGTTATGTCTGAAACATGGCTGGCTGTCGTTCCCGACGCTGCACCGAGATATAAAACCTTATAGTTCAAGTGCAAAGGCAAGGTTGCTAGTCGTTTCAAGATCGCGGCTGCAAGTTTGCTTCGGAAAGGGTCCCAAACTCTATACTCGACCCCTTTGAAGGAGACTAGACGTTCGCCATAGATCTGCCTTCCAGGGGTTAAGTTTTCGGTGGCAAGCCTTTTTCCGCCGTCTTCAAGTATGATCCAGTGAACTCCAGAGAATTTCGAGTGTGGTTTAACGTTTACGGCCACGTTTCTTTCTCCTTTTTCTCCGGCTTCGGCTCTTCTTTGGTTTTCGTGCTTTTCCTAGAGGAGGCTTTTGGTATTTCTCTTTAATCTCGTCGGCTCGTCTCTCTAAGTCTGCTTTTAGGGAATCGCCGATGTATCTACTACTGAAAGCATCACTTCTGGCGGCTATAGCTAGTTTTCCCGCTAATGCTCTTGACATCTTTCCCCTCTGCCATTTCTTGGCGTCATGAATCAATGTGTCTTGAAATATGATGCCGTGTTTCGGCGGTTTTGCTCCTGTCTTCAAGGATCTGAAGAGTGCTTTTTCGGCACCTAGAACTTGGATTGTGCTAGCAGGCATTTTGGCGAGGTTTATAAGTCCTCCGGCTAGTGCTATCAGTCGGGCTGCTAGTAGTGAGCCTACTAGGGCTTGAATGTTAGGGGCAACTTCTTCCACTGTTGAATCTGCATATTTCTGCAGATCTTGTCTTAGGCTGTAGAGTCTAAGGGTCTGTTCGCAAAGCATTTGGATTTGCCTAATGTCGCTGTCTGTCAGCTCTGCTCCCATGGAGTTCTCTGCAGCTTCTGAAATTTGCGCCGCCTTCCTCGGAGGCAGGTCCTCTTTTTCCAGTTTTTCTGGGGTAAAATCTGCTCTTTCTCCAAGCTTTAATACGAGTCTTGCGTAAGTTTCGTGTTTTTCCATCATTCGGTCAAGTTCAGGAAAATGTAGACCGTACCATTCACGTATTCTTCCCATGAATAGGTTTGCAGTCTTGTCCAAGTCATCAATGCTCAATATAGCTTGAGCGACCATTAGATCTCTTTTTTCTCCGGCTTTTTTCACTCTTAATCGAGTTAGTTGCGTAGAGATCTCACGAGTCAGATCGCGTAGTTTTTGGGGCTGTTTGACGAAGTCAAGTTCCATGGCGTATTTCTCCATGTTCTTGCGTAGAATTTCTCCTTGTTCAGAGGGCTGCGCGACGCTGACGTTCACTCCAAGTTTTCTCTCGATTGTTCTTGCGATCGTGGTATTCTCAAAAACAAAGGCATCGTAGCCTTTTTTCCTGAGTTTTTGAACCAATGAAGTTATTTCATCTATCACTTTTCCCATATCTATCCTGTTTAGTTTTTTGGCTATGAGTATTGCGTCCTTCTTGAACAGGATGCTGTCAGCTACCTGTCCTTTTTCGTCAAAGGCTAAGACACCTATCAAAGACGCTGCGATTGTTGCTTTCATATTCTTTTTCCCATCGAAGACTTCTTAATGATTCCCTGCTAACTTTTATGTCTGCTGATGAATAACCTTTACTAAATCGGAGCTTTCGACATGAGTAGTCGTTTGGCAGTAGGAATTGCGGGTTTGAAACTCGCCAATCCAACCATGCTTGCAGCAGGAATACTGGGAATGTCAGGGTTGACGTTGAAACGAGTAGCTGATTCAGGTGCTGGTGCAGTCGTCTCAAAGTCTTTAGGCTTGAAACCTCGTAGCGGCTATTCAAATCCTTCAGTAGTTCAAGTTGAAGGGGGGCTAGTCAACGCCATGGGTCTTCCGAACCCAAGTATCGGCCACTTCGCTAAGGATATTCAAGAAACAAAAGGGATTAACGTTCCGATGATTGTAAGCATCTACGCCTATTCTCCTGAGGAATTTTCGATCATAGCGAGAAAGGCAGCTGAGACCGAGGCAGACGGGCTTGAGCTAAATCTCTCGTGTCCCCACGCTGAGAGAACTGGGGCTGAGATCGGCCACGACCCAGAGCTGGTTGAAGAAGTGGTAAAGAAAGTCACCAGAATTGTGGAAAAACCAGTCTTCGTTAAACTAACACCTAACATCGCTGATATTGCCGAAGTAGCCAAAGCAGCCGAAAGGGCAGGTGCCGACGCTGTAACCGCTATAAACACAGTGAAAGCAATGGTCATTGACATAGAGACAGCCAAACCAGTCCTAGGAAACAAAGTGGGAGGCTTATCTGGTCCAGCGATAAAGCCTATAGCGGTGAGATGCGTATACGAAATCTACGATGCTGTGAAAATCCCGGTTATCGGATGTGGTGGAGTTAGCACTTGGCAGGACGCTGTGGAATTCATGCAAGCAGGCGCCTCTGCCGTTCAGATAGGTACTGCAATAGCCACAAAAGGATTAAAGGTTTTCAGACAAGTCGCAAAGGGAATTGAAGCCTTTTTGGAAAAGAAAGAAATCGGCAGCGTGAAAGAAATTGTCGGTCTATCCCATTGAAAATAACTATATAAGAGGAGTAAAAATCGAGAAGGTGGTTAGAGAAAGCTCACTGGTTAAAACGCTTTTCTTCAATGATAGACTCTGTGCTCAAGCCAAACCAGGCCAGTTCATCATGGTTTGGCTTCCCGGCTTTGATGAGATTCCCATGAGTATTTCCTCAACTAGTTTCAATGGCTCCGCGTCAATAACTGCAGCTAATGTTGGCGAAGCCACAGATCTCTTGCACAAAAAAGGGCGAGGCGATATTATCGGTGTTCGAGGCCCCTTCGGGAGCAGTTTCAACCCGGTTAAAGGAAGCGTTCTTTTAGTTGGCGGTGGGACGGGAATCGCCCCACTAGCTTTACTCGCAGAGAGGCTGGTCAAACTGAGAACTAGGGTGACTTTTCTGTTGGGAGCGAAGACTATGAAGGAACTGCTTTTCTTAGCTAAGCTGGAAGGGCTACTCTCGAAGGCTGAGGCTAGAATTTTCGCTTCCACCGAGGATGGAAGCTACGGGCACAAAGGTGTTTTGACCGAACTGGTGGAGGAAACTTTGGCTGCAGAGAAATTCGATGCGATTTATGCTTGTGGAAAGGAGGCGATGCTTTCTAAAGTCTTTATGCTGGCTGAGAAACATGAGACGCCTTTGCAGGCAAGCCTAGAGAGGTTCATGCGTTGTGCCATAGGATTATGTGGCAGTTGCATTATCGGCAAGTATCGCGTATGCGTTGACGGACCGGTTTTTGTGAACGAACAACTTCGAGAAATTGAGGACGAGTTTGGAAGGTTTAGAAGAGGTTTTGATGGTAGAAAAACGCCCATTTAGACCGAGGGTTGCTTGATGAAGGCCACAGCAGTCGCCCATCCCATTCAAGGACTAGTTAAGTATCATGGATTAAAGGACATATTTCAGCGAATACCTTTTCATAACAGCATATCAGTTTGTGTCGATGCTTTGCAGACTACAACAACCGTTGAAGTCGACAAACGCCTCGGAGAAGAAGTTATCGTGGTCAATGGAGAACATGTGACTGGCCGTGAGAGAGAAAGGATTCAAATTGTCCTAAGTAAGTTGAAGACGCTGGCTGGCTATCAAGGCTGTTTCAAGGTTATTTCTCAGAATAGCGTTAAGATGGGTAAAGGTCTTGGTTTTTCGGCTTCTGGATTCGCAGCGCTTGGAGTGGCAACATGTAACGCTTTGAATTTGAACCTTGATTACATCACGCTTTCCGAGATTGTGAGGCTCGGTGCCGGTTCAGCCACAAGAAGCCTTGCTGGAGGCTTCGCGCTGTGGTATGCAGATAAGGATGGGCATTCATACGCTGAACAGTTAGCCTCGCCGGAAAAAGTTGACTTCTCCATGGTCATCGTGCCTATACATTCTGAGATAAGAACGGAGGAAGCTCACGCAGAGGTAGTTAGCTCTCCTCTCTTTCAAGCAAGGCTTGGAAACATAGACGGCTTAGTTGAGACAATGCAATCTGCGATAGTGAAGGGCGACACGGCTGCAATCGGGCAACTTGCCGAAGAAGACTCGCTCAATCTTCATGCAATTACTATGACTGGCAAATCGCATCTAGTTCTTTGGGAGCCAGACACAATTCGGCTAATACGGGTGGTAGATGAATTACGGAGCAGTGGTGTGCAATGTTGGTATTCTATCGATACTGGGCCATCAGTGTTTATCAACACGTTTCAAAACTATGCCGACGCCGTGGCTGAACATTTGATTGAGTTAGGTCTATCCAATGTAATTGTCAGTGGAATTGGTGGCAAGCCAGAGCAAATCAGTAGTCATCTTTTCTGAAGGACTGGTTCAAAAGAGTTATATATACGGCCACAGCTTTCTTGTGTTCGGCGGGATGTGTTGATGAAAGGTGACCGTCAAATTCGAAGCCGATTCTAAAGGCTGGCTTACCAAAGGCTATCGCCCGCTTGAACTTGAACAAAAAGTCCGTGAATTCTGGGAAAGAACCAACATACTTGAGAAACTGGAACGGCTGAGACTGAAAACGAACAGCGGCGTCTTAGGCTACGTAGAAGGCCCCCCAACGCTAAACGGATACCCCCATGTAGGCCACGTACGCGGACGAGTAATGAAGGATCTCCGCTATCGCTGGAAATCAATGCAAGGTTTCTACGTCCCTTTTTGGACAGGTTGGGACTGTCAAGGATTGCCAGTTGAGCTGGAAGTAGAACGCCAATTAAACGTTAAGAATAAGAAAGACCTGTTGGAGCGAGTAGGAGAAGAACGATTCGTTGCTGAATGCAAGGAAGTCATAATGAAGTACTATGCCGCTTGGCACGGCGTTGATGTCAAAGCTGGAGTTTTCATAAACGACACAAAAGCTTACTGGACCTACTTAGACGAGTACATAGAGCGCGAGTGGAAGTACCTTAAACGTGCCTGGGACCAAGAATTGCTGGGCGAAGGTTACTATGTTGTAGCTTATTGTCCCCATTGCCAAACGTCGTTAAGCAATGCCGAAGTCGGCATGGGCTATGAAGAAGTCGAAGACCCTTCACTCTACTTCAAATTTCAAGTCTCAAATACGAAAAATGAGTATTTCCTCGTTTGGACCACGATGCCCTTCACACTAGTTACTGACTTGATGCTGGCGGTGCATCCAGATGCAAAATACGCCAAGGTTCAGGTTGAAGATGAAATTTGGATAATGGCGATGCAGCGTGTAGAGCCTACGATGCAGGAACTTGAAGTTCAAGATTACACGGTGCTTGACATTGTTCTTGGCGAAGAACTTGAAGGATCAGAATACAACTATCCATTTTTCGACATCATTCCTAGACAACGAGAGCTTGACAAACAGCCTTCAGTTCATAAGGTTATCTGTGAAGACTTTGTGGATGTAACCGCTGCAACAGGTGTCGTTCATCTCGCACCGGGAAATGGCGAAGAAGACTTTATCGCTGCCCAGAAACATAAAGTCCCCATCTACGCTCCTTTTGACGACGAGGTCAACTTTACCAGAGATGCAGGGAAATTCGCAGGGCTGTTTGCCAGAGACGCGGATGATATGGTAGTAGAGGAACTGCGAAAAAGAGAATTGCTGGTCTCGGTGAAACGTATACAGCATGAATATCCCACATGCTGGCGATCTCATCACAAGCTTGTGTGGTTCGCCAGAAGAGAATACTACTTGTGGACCAGCAAGATAAATGACCGAATAGTCAAGGCTGCAGAGAGAGTCAAATACTACTATGACCCTCCGAAAAACCGCTTCTTGGCGTTTCTCCGCGAAGGCAAACCATGGTGCCTCTCAAGAGAAAGAGTGTGGGGAACTCCCCTCCCAGTTTGGAAGTGTACAAGCTGTGAGTACAAAGAACTTGTATCAAGCAAGAAAGAGCTGTTCGAGAAAGCCGTAACGCCTCAAAAGGGGCATTTCGAGCTCCACAAGCCATGGATAGACCGAATCGTGTTTAAGTGTGGAAGGTGCGGTGGAAAGATGCAACGGGAACCCTTCGTTTTGGACACTTGGCACAATAGTGGTGCTGCGCCATATGCAAGGTTCACTGACGAAGAGTTCGAACGTTACGTGCCTGTTGATTTCCTTGTAGAAGCTATTGATCAAACAAGGGGATGGGCAAACACGCTGCTTCTTGAGCATGTTATGTTGACCGGGAAGGCAGAGTCGCCCTACAAGGCATATCTGTTTTATGGTCATGTCCTAGATGAGAAAGGACGCAAAATGAGTAAGAGCCTCGGCAATGTTATAGACGCTGATGAATTACTTGATAAATACTCTGCTGATCTCTTCCGTTTCTATGTACTTTGGAAATGCTCCCCGATAGACTCCATGAATTTCGATGTGAAAGAGCTTAAGAAACGACCATACCAAGTTCTCAGCACGCTTTATCACTTATACCGTTTCTTCATGCAAAACGCAGTTTACGACCGTTTCACCCCCCAGAAACATACATTAGAATGGGCGAAGGCAAATGAAACCTTAAAACCACCAGACTGTTGGATACTTTCAAAGCTGCAAAGAACAGTTGATAGTGTTACTGAAAAGCTTGAAAACTGTGAATTCAACTTTGCTCTCTCAGACTTGGAAGAGTTTGTTGTCAACTTTCTAAGCCGCCAATATGTTCCCATGGTGAGACGTGAACTTTGGAGTGATGACCAAGAAACGCGAGATCGCAGGCTTACAGTATACGCAACTCTTTGGCAGACACTGAGAACCTTAAACTTGCTTTTCAACCCGATCACACCATTCCTATGTGAGGCTATGTACCAGCAAGTTCACAAAGCACTGAACAAAACATTGTTGGAATCGGTAAACCTCGAAGAATGGCCCGTCCCTAATGAAAAACTTGAGGACCCGAAGCTGGAACATGACTTTGACACCTTTCTCAAATACGTCTCTCTGACCTACTCTGCACGGCAGACAGCGAAGCTGAAGCGTCGATGGCCGCTAAGGAAGGCGGTGTTGGCAGGACCGAAAGATGCACAAAACGCAGTAAAGAACCTTGAAGACCTGTTCCTTGAACTAGCAAACATAAAAACTGTTGAATATGTGGACACATTGGCAGAAATCAAATCTGAAATTGGCAAAGTGGGAAGTCTAGCCTCTGAAGATGACATGCATGTATGGCTAGACACTCGTAGGGACAAGGCGTTATTAGGAGAAGGTTTGATGCGTGACTTGGCTCGACGCGTCCAAGCATTGCGGAAGGAACTAGGTTTTACGCCTACAGAAGTATTAAAAACAGTTTACTTGTCAGAACTGGATGCTGAAAGCGCAAAACTACTAAAGCCCCATCTGAAAACCATGGCAGAGCTAGTACGCACAAGAAAAGTGCACTTATGCAAGGCTAAAAGTGAACTTGAAGCAGAATGGCATGATTACAAGCTGGACAACAGAAGGATATGCATAGCCATACCGTGAGAACGAGTTTCTCTATGCGACAATTGGTTTTTTAAGCAAATAGCATCCTATATTCCAAGGCGAGGAAACTGCATGCTGTTTGTAACCCTTCTGTCTCCAAAAGGAAAAGGCGCCGACGCGATAAAGCACCTCAAAACACTGAAAGCACCTAAAGGTATAACAGTACGTGAAATCTTTTTCACTTTTGGACGGTACGACGGCATCATCATATTTGAAGCTGCCAATGAAGCTGCGGCAATGAAATTCGTCATGCACACAGGTTTTGACACCAACTATACCATGGAAACACTAGTCGCTGTGCCAACCAACAGAATCTAAACACTTTCCCTTTTTTCATCTAAAAAATGAAAAGGCAAAGAGCAAATATCGCAATAAGCAGAACAGCAACTAGTATTCTCGAAAGAGAAAGTTTTGAGACATCATCCAAGGGTCCAGGATGCTTGTACATAGAAAGGAAGAGAACCAAAGCTAACATTAACCATTGTTGCGTGAACAGAAGTATTAAGATTGAGATTAAGGTGAATGCGATGCGAGTTAGGTCATTGTTAACGATGCTTCTCAATGTGTGACCCCCATCAAGCATTCCTGTAGGTAGCAAATTAAGCAAAGTCACGAACATCCCCAGCCAGCCTGCAAAGGCCACTGGGTGCAGATAGACAACATAGCTTCCGGGTCCTGGAGCCTTAACTATAACATTCATAAGAAGCAGAAACAGCGGTGATATAGGAAGGCCTCCCGTCAAAGGCTCTTCGATCGCCTCTACATGAGACAAAGCGAGGCCAATAGCCGAAACAAAAACCGTTACGATGAACCCTGCGATCGGTCCACTGGCACCTATGTCGAACAACGCGTCACGATTCGGGGCCGTCTCTTTCTGCACAATAACCGCTCCGAAAGTTCCGATTCCTAGAAAGGGGGGTCCCGGAATGAAGTAAGGCATTGTCGTCTCCATGTTATGATGGTCTGCAGCGAATTTATGAGCCATCTCATGCACGCCCAATATCCCTAACAGTGCTCCAGTGAAACTAGCAGCGCCGACCCATGGATTTAACCCATAATCGACTGAGCCTTGAGACAGGATATATCCTGCGGCAAAAACCGTAATGATGGTGACTAGAAGGAGAGCTACATTGATTATCGGGCGGCTTGGCTTTGCCTCCGGTTTAGGCGCTATTTTCAGAACCGCCCTTCCATCTCTCTCCCTAAGCACGGGAGTAAACCCAATACCACCCAGTTTTCTGACAAGCCTGGCAAATGCTTGTTTCGAATCTGCCTTTAATCTCACGTAGAATGTTGGAACACCATGTTCCACCAAACCGTCTTCCACATCAAACTCTGCACTGACCAAGGATTGAATTTCGTCAAACTGAGAAACAACCGTGGAATCTGCTGACGATTCTGGAGGGGGTGGGAGCGGCTCACTCATGGATGTCAACTACTCGCAATTATTTTGGAGTATAAAAGCTTGTGGGATTTAAGCATTGGTTTTCCTGCTTGCATTCGCGGTCAGCTTGAAGCTGCCAAGCCTCTCAAGGTCCCGTCTAGCGAGCTTCAAGCACTTTTTGTTTAAGCTGTCTATCTCGTTTCAGTTGTGAAGACAAGTCTGAGTATGTGAATCGTCTACCATGGCTCGGAATCTGAATCTAGTGTAGTTACGCGATCTCTCTCTGAAGCTAAGCTAGATTATTAAGGTTGATCTGCGTTTTTAGCGGTTGGAAAGCTTGAAATGAATTTGAAAATGTTCACTGTGGGTTCGTTGTATACAAACTGCTATGTGGC